>SWCF01002281.1_pt1 | contig 99424 bp, 83 predicted proteins | sample 4690081 | NCBI WGS metagenome assembly SWCF01 (sample SAMN10267280, study PRJNA491770) | bioreactor metagenome | isolation source: DHS bioreactor inoculated with | place: Japan: off Shimokita Peninsula
CGTTCCTCGTCCCTTTTGGTCTTTGGTCTTTGGTCTTTGGTCTTTGGTCTTTGGTCTTTGGTCTTTGGAAGTTCGAAGCTGGAGGTAAGAGGTTAGAGTTTAGAAATTTCTCTTTCACTCTTTGAATCTTTCACTCTGTCTCCCTGTCCCCCCGTCCCGCCGTCTCCATTTCCCCGTGTCCTTGCTCAGAATTTAAACCACGGCCTTTCGGGTCCCATAATGCCCATGGGTATCATCAGCAGGATAATTAAAAAGGCAATGAGGCTCCAGATAAACACGGTGCGATGCGATTGTCGGGGCGTAGCTTTCTTTCTGGCCAGTATACTGCCGGTCTGCGCCAGTGCAATGGCAATGATGTTCATCAGTGAATGTTCCATGGCCCAGTAACGTATGGATGCATCTTTCATGGCAGCCCCAAAGTCCTTTAAAGCCAGGGCAGTTATAGGGCTAAGCACAAAATAAAGCAGCAATCCAACCAGTAACTGCAGGTGCAGACTACTGATAAAAATAAGGTTGATGGGTTTTGCTTTTCCGGGAAAAGCAGCATTTTCCTTGCTTCCCGACCAGGCATACCATAAGGTAAGCAGACCAAAGATCAGGATTATCCAGCGGTTCCATGAATGGAAATAAAGTGAAATGATGTAAAAATTATGCATGAGGTATGAATGTTAGATTCTGATGTTATTCCTAACATTGCAAACCCGCTTTGGTTCAGTATTTCAGGAACATTTAGTCCAAAATCTTTATCTCATGTCAATTTCTTCTACTCCGGGATACTGAGAAGCATTAAAAGTGAAGAGGTTATCAGAAAAAGGAAGGTCTGTTTCAAATTTATTAACGGCATAGGTGTAAATGCTGCCATTTTTGTCATAAATTGAAATTTTTTGTACCATTTTTCGCGTCTTATCAATGGTTATCATTACCTTGTTAAAGGTTTTTTTCTGAAGCGGAGTAAGTTCAATAATTTGCTCCCTGGCTGTCTCACTTGTCAGCCGGGCTTTGTAATTTTCGGTGTATGTGTTGAGCAAATTGGTGGGCGTAAAGCTATCCTCGCTGCTATTTGCTGTATTAATCTGAACTTCATTGGCATCTTTCAGGTAAGTCCAGGAGGTTTTTCCATCACTGATAATGTCCTGTCCCGAAAAGGTAAGCTTATAGCGGTCACCTTTTGAGATAAGAACACCTTTAAAACTATCGTTGATATTCTGAGCCTTGTTTACCATGGTATATTCAAACTCAATACGTATTGTTTTGTAGGATTTTGTTCTGGCCGAAACCTCATCAAGAATGGTTTGTGCTTTCTTGTCATTTTGGGCAAAAGCGCTCAAGGCCAATATTATGACCAACATTGAAACAAAAATTTTTTTCATCGGATAATTGGTTAAAAATTCTGGTTTGGATTATTTGACTCTCTATCCTTCAAAAACTGTTCCAAAGCGAAGGCGTTGGCAATTTTTACATCACGGGCTTTACTGCCTTCGTTAGGTCCGACTATGCCCGCTGCCTCAAGCTGGTCAATGATGCGGCCTGCACGGTTGTATCCCAGTTTTAGTTTGCGCTGTAAGAGAGAAGTACTGCCCTGTTGGCTATCTACAATGAGCCGGGCTGCATCTTCAAACAGTTCATCGCGCTCAAGCGGATCAAAGTCTTGTTCTTTTTGGTCTTGTTCATCCGCATATTCAGGAAGATAATAGGCATCCGGATAGGCACGCTGACTTCCTATGTATTCTGTTATTCTTTCAATTTCAGGGGTATCCACAAAAGCACACTGCAACCTGATCAGGTCGCTGCCGGTGGAAAGCAGCATGTCGCCCCGTCCAACCAACTGATCGGCTCCCCCGGTATCCAGGATGGTGCGGGAGTCAATTTTTGATATCACCCGGAAAGCAATCCGGGCCGGGAAATTGGCTTTGATGGTTCCGGTAATAATATTTACTGATGGTCGCTGAGTTGCTATAACCAAATGTATACCAATGGCGCGGGCCAATTGTGCCAGGCGGGTCAGGGGAGCTTCAATTTCCTTTCCTGCAGTCATAATGAGATCGGCAAATTCATCAATCACCACCACGATGTAAGGCAGAAACCGATGTCCGTTCAGGGGGTTGAGATGGCGGGCTACAAACTTGGTGTTGTACTCTTTAATATTTCTTACCTGGGCATCTTTGAGCAGATCGTAGCGGTTATCCATCTCGATATTCAGGGAATTGAGTGTACGCACCACCTTGCGGGTATCGGTAATGATGGCTTCTTCCGAATCGGGTAATTTGGCCAGAAAATGACGCTCAATTTTAGAAAACAGGGTGAGCTCCACCTTTTTTGGGTCAATCATTACAAATTTTACCTGAGCGGGATGCTTGGTATAGAGTATGGATGCAATAATGGCATTGAGGCCAACAGATTTTCCCTGTCCGGTAGCTCCCGCCATAAGAATGTGAGGCATTCGGGTGAGGTCTGCTACATAAGGCTCATTCTGTATGGTTTTGCCCATGCCAAAGGGCAATTCCATTTTTATCTGCTGGAATTTTTCCGACCCGAAGATAGATTTTAAGGGGACAATTTCCGGCGACATGTTGGGAACTTCAATTCCAATGGTGCCTTTTCCTGGGATAGGAGCGATGATACGAATACCCATTGCTGCCAGGCTCAGGGCAATGTCATCTTCCAGGTTGCGAATCTTTGAAATCCGCACACCCGGTGCAGGAATAATCTCATACAAAGTTACTGTCGGGCCTATGGTTGCTTTTATCTTTTCGATGGAAATACCGTAGTTGCCAAGGGTAGTAACAATCTTATCCTTGTTTGATTCGAGTTCTTCTTTTTTTACGCTCGTACCAGCCCCGGACTGATAGTCGTCGAGTAGTCCAAGTTCTGGCATACGGTAGTTGGCCAACTCCAAAGTGGGATCATAAGGGGTGTCTATGGTAAATCGCTCTGGTTGCTTGTTACCCGTAGTTTCTCTGGTTTCTTTTGTAGATTCAGAGGTATTTTCTATGGTAAATTCCACCTCTTGTTCGCCATGATTTTGTCCGGTTGCCGGTGCGGATGGGTTACGCGATATAAGCATTTCTGTATCAACATCTTCATCCTCGTCGCTTACAGCAAACTCTATTGTGTTGTATTTGTCAACGGGAACAGGGCCATTGGTGGTGCGAAGGTTTTTCACCTGTGGTGCTCCTTGCTGATTTTCAGATTTCTCTTGCTGTTCGGGACGTTCCGGCCATTTTAGCGACAAGTTGAATGCTACTACCAGAATAATTAATAGTGTAAAGAATAAGGTGATACCTGCACCGGTGTTGCCAAGCAGCCCACTAAGCCAAAGAGCTCCCTGATGTCCGGTAATGCCACCCAAAATTGATAGTTCACCACTTCGAAAGATAAAACCAAGAGCAATTGGCAGCCAGATGATGCCTAGCAGGCTTTGTAAAAACGTTTTGCGAACAGGAAGCAATTCAATTCCAGGCATAAGTTTTAATCCGGAGATCAACAACATCAGCACCAGAAAATAAGCGGCTACGCCAAAACCTTTTTTTATAAAAAATATCGAAAGTGCTGCACCAAGGCGACCTCCCCAGTTTTCGGTATTCAGGTCGTTGTCAAACAGTATTTGTCTGAATGAGGCAGCCGAGAGCGCATCATCACTGCCCCAGGTAAAATGGGTAAACAGAAAGGATGAAAAAGCAACCAGTAAATAGAGCGATAGCAGGATCAGGAAAAATCCGACCAAACGTTTAATTCGTCCATCTGTAGGTAATTTAATGCCTTTGGTGTTGCGAATTTTCCTGGTGGAGCTTTTCCTGGGTAGGGCATCTGAACCACGCTTTACATTACTTTTTTTTAGCGTGTTACTTTTCCTGCTCATAAAAACTATTGGCTTTCAGATTAAAATGCAAAAATAACAAAAACCGGCAGGATTTCACAGTACGGTCTTTTGAAGATGTCAACAAAATACTGTAAAGCCTGCCGGCATGAATAAAACGTATGCAGTTAATTGCCGCCGAACATCTGCCGGAGTTGCTCCGGAGTCATTTCCTGGTATTCTGAAGGTACTGCCAGATCTTTTGAAGACACCCGGGTCTTTTCTACTGTTTTAGCCACCATATGCATGTTTCGACCCTGCATTTTATAGGTAAATTCTAAAGGTATGCCAGGAAGGGTGCGATATTCATTATCGTAAAACAGTTTGTTTGATCCCAGTTCTTCTGAAAAAAATACTACAACCGGATCGGCTTTACTTTTCTCATCACCAAATGAAATTTCTGCCCTCTTACACAGATACCCTGCAATCTCTTTGGTTTCCGGAGTAATCTTTACTTCAGGCTCTTTTCCGGCTGGAACATCGCCTTTTTTGGGCTTTAACATTACTTTGTTACCCATCATTTCAAGTAAAAGGGTAGTGGTTTTAGCTTCCGGATTGATAATCATGGATTGATTCATCGAAGTCATGGCAACATCGAATTTAACGAGTTCGCCATTGGTGGTTAATATCACCTTTTGCGGCAGATTGGCCATTTGCGAAGGTTCAATATTCATACCCGGATAGGTAACGTCGTAGGTGATGATGCCCTTAAAAGTGCCACCTTTTTGAGCATCTACAGGTGTGCTTAACATAATGGCTGTTATCACTGCCATTAAAATGAAGATTTTTTGTGTCATGAATATTAATTTTTGAGCATGTATTATTTCACATCATCTTTATGAATGACGATCTTTTGAATGATATCACCTGCTTTTATTTGGTCAATTGTTTCCAGTCCCTCGTAAACTTTACCAAAGCAGGTATGGTTGCGGTCGAGATGCTGGGTATTCTGGCGGTTGTGACAGATAAAAAACTGGGAGCCTCCGGTGTTTCGTCCGGCATGAGCCATGGAAAGAACGCCACGATCGTGGTATTGATTGTCGCCATCCAGTTCGCAGTTTATGGTATATCCGGGTCCGCCCATTCCGGTACCCTGAGGGCAGCCGCCCTGAATCACAAAGTCAGGAATAACACGGTGAAAGGTAAGCCCGTTATAAAAGCCGCTTTCAGACAGTTTTACAAAGTTTTCAACGGTTTTGGGGGCATCTTTATCATAAAAGTTGACTTTCATCAGACCTTTATTGGTGTGGATTTCAGCAGTTGTCATGTTTTTAAAAGGGTTTTTATTTATTAATGAATGGTTCTGAAAATTCTATTGAAACGGACTTTTCCGTTGAAGAGTGATTTGGATTTATCCAGTGAAAGCCAAACAAATACAGCTTTTCCAACAATGTGGTCGTAGGGGACAAATCCCCAGAAACGGGAATCAGCCGAGTTATGGCGATTGTCACCCATCATCCAGTAATAATCCATTTTAAAGGTATAGGTAGTAGCCGGCTGACCATTGATTAGGATTTTGTCACCCTCAATGCGCAAATCATTGAGTTCATAGTTTTTGATGATACGTTCATACAAAACAATATTTTTAGTGTTGATTTCGACTGTGGCACCCGCTTTGGGAATAACCAGAGGTCCAAAGTTATCTACATTCCAGGCGTAAGCCGAATCAAACGGAAAGATATAAGGCTGCCAGTAACCTGAGGGTTGAATTATTTTCTGTACTTCTTTAACGTTGATAAAGCTTTTAAGTCTGGCTGCCGCCTCATTGGTAAGTGTCATTACCAGTTCATTGGTGCCGGCCATCATTATTTCCTCAGTTATTCCCAGTTTATCCAGCGCCATAGGATTTATGCGGGAGCCATCAGTACGTACCAGATATTTAAATTGTGCCTCTTCGGGCAGTGATACAGGTTTGGAGTCAATAAATACATCCTGATTTATAATTTGCAGGGTGTCGCCGGGCAATCCTATGCAACGTTTAATGTAATTTTCCCGCTTATCTACCGGACGATAGACCACTTTACCAAAGTTGACCTCATCGTTCCATATGCGCTTGCGCGAATAATCACGCACCAGTCCATAATAGCTTTGGTTTTGCACCCTTAAGGCCACAGTGTCGCCATCGGGATAGTTGAAAACCACTACATCGTTGTGTTTGATGGAAGTGGTTCCCGGAAACCGGTAATAGGGCAGTTTAATCCATTCAACATATGATTTGGTGCTTTCTGTGAGTGGAAGAGTGTGGTGCACAAATGGAAAAGCCAGCGGAGTATTTGGCACTTTGGGGCCATAAGCCATTTTGCTTACAAACAGAAAATCACCCACCAACAATGATTTTTCCATGGAAGAAGTAGGAATAGTGTAAGCTTCAATCATGAAAACCCTGATAATAGTGGCGGCTATCACGGCAAAAAGAATGGCATCCACCCATTCGCGGGTGGGCGTTTTTTTAATTTTAACGCGTGCTGCCGGTGGAATATATTTGCCCGCAAGTCTGGTGCTCATCCAGGGAAGATAAATATATGGAAACAATACTGCAAGTGCCTGCTGTCCAAGACTGTGGATATTATAACATTTCAGGGTTTCAACCACCATGAGCATCACTACAAAAACATTGATGAAAGGAATGAGCAGAAAGATGTACCACCACAAACCTTTGTTGATGATTTTGAGCCATATAAAATAATTGAGCAGAGGAATCGCTGACTGATAACCTTTAAATCCGGCTGTTTCAAATGTTTTCCAAAGCAAAACCGGAAAAAAGATCAAAATGAGTAAAATAATAATGGTTGGTGCCATAAACCTGGTTTTTAGAATTGCATGGATGTTAATTTAGCCTGACCGCAGTTAAGCTTTTTGTTTCTTTGACCTTTCGGGACATATGTGGTTACAGATGCGTTTGCAATATTAACATTTATTGGGCATTTATGTCATATCGGCCATTAAATCCTTCATTTGAAAAAAGCCTTTGCGGCCCTGCATCCATTCGGCAGCCATTACAGCTCCAAGTGCAAAACCACTGCGATTGTGTGCTAAGTGGTGCATTTCAATGGTGTCATCCGGGCTTAGCCATTTAACAATATGTGTGCCGGGAACTTCACCCTGACGAATACTAAATACCGGAAGCGTATTACCGGATGCCGTTTCAGCCATACCCCACTGATTGTATAGGGGGTTTTCATCAATGATCTGATTGGCCAGAGCGATGGCAGTTCCACTTGGTGCATCCAGTTTATGGATGTGATGGATTTCATGTATTTCAGCCCTGCCTTCAGCTTTAATTTTCATAAGCTGTGCCAACCGCCGGTTTATCTCAAAAAAAATGTTCATTCCCGGGCTAAAGTTGGGTGCATAGAAAAATGGAAGACTTAATTGCCGGCTTTTTTCTATGGCTGCTGCAAGCTTTTCAGGCCAGCCAGTGGTTCCAGAGATAAGAGGTATTGCGGAACTGAAGCATAGGTCAGCTACCTCAGAAGCAGATTCGGGGGTGCTGAAGTCAATTACCGCGTCCGGCTTTTCCGGAAGTGAAGTTAGTCCTTCCCAATCCCCACTGCAGTCAAAATGTGCCAGGACGGAATGCCCGCGATTCAGGGCTGTTTTTTCTACTTCATGACCCATACGGCCATATCCGGAAATCAGTATCTTCACTAGTTCAGAATTTTAAGCATAATTTGATGCCTTGTGCTCCGGATGCATAATTGCCATCCGGAGCCGGAAGCCAGGCCGGTTCAAGATGCAAACTCAGGTTGTCAGAGATATCGTAATCGAAAAAATGGGCATCTACCGCTGCATCCAGCACATTTAATACGTACCAGGCTGCCGAATAGATAATATTTAATTCCACTTTTCGGCGATAAAAAGCACGTCCGGCCTGCAGATCGCTGGGATTGGGATATCTTACCACGTATTTGTTATCCGTTGGATAGGTCTCCTTATTGATTACATATTTGTATGCCTGAGTAAACTTCTTTACTTCGTCGTTATTCACTTTGATGTTATACACCAGAAAGGTAAATCCTGCATAAATTACGGGTATTTTCCAGTATTTTTTATTGTAAGCCTGTCCCAGTCCAGGGAGCACCAATGAATAAATTGTTGCTTTGTGAGGGGAGTGTGGGTTTTCAAGTAACGAAGTATCAATAGGACGGGGCGGGAAATATAAGGCGGTATCCTGAGCATTCAAAATGCCCGGGGTCGCAGCCAGCATCAGGATGAGGACAAAAATAATGCTCCGGATTTTAACCACTGATAAAATACCTGATTGTTTCATGAATTTGTACGGCTGCTCATTTGTTTAACGTTTGAGCAGGTCAGAAAGTATAGTTTCCAGTTGTTTTTGTGAGCTGAAATTTATGGTGATGTTTCCCCTGCCTTTGTTGCCTATGTTTACATTTACCCTGGCTGCTAAGCGTCCTGAAAGGTCTTCGCGAAGACTTTCGAGATTGGGTGCGAGTGGTCGTTTTGTGGGTTCTTTGCGTACCGATGATTGTTTGTTCAGATTGCGGGCTATTTCTTCCACCTCTCTTACCGACAAGTCTTTAGAAATAATGTTATGTAATATAGTCACCTGGGTTTCTTCATCATCTATGTTAATGAGGGCCCGGGCATGCCCCATACTAATTTTGCTGTCGCGGATGGCTACCTGTACTTCTGCAGGCAACCTGAGCAACCTGATGTAATTGGTGATGGTTGAGCGGTCTTTTCCAACGCGTTTGCAAAGTTCATCCTGGCTAAAGTTACATTCATCGAGCAGTCGTTGATAGCTGATGCCAATTTCAATGGCATTGAGATTTTCCCGTTGAATGTTTTCTACCAAAGCCATTTCGAGCATTTGCTGGTCGTTGGCGATGCGAATGTAACAGGGGACTTCCGTTAGTCCGGCTATTTGTGAGGCTTTCAGCCGTCGCTCTCCTGCAATGAGCTGGTACTTGTCGTAGCCCATTTTGCGCACGGTAAGCGGTTGTATTATGCCTTGCTCTTTGATGGAAGCGGCCAGATCGGTGAGTGTTTCCTCGTCAAAATCGGTGCGGGGTTGAAAAGGATTGGCTTCAATCTGGCTGATGGGCAGTGAAGCGATGGCTCCGGCTACAAAATTTCCGGAAATATCCTCAGAAGTAATGTCGGTGTCGGGGCTTTCGAGTATAGCACTCAGTCCCCTGCCAAGGGCCTTTTTTTTAGGATTCATGTTGGGTGTCAATTTGTTTCTCCGCAGCCTTTATTTTGGTCAGGTCGTTTTTTTGAAGAATTTCCCGGGCCAGATTCAGATAATTGATGGCCCCGCTGCTGTTTATGTCGTGCATGATGATGGTCTCTCCAAAGCTCGGTGCCTCACCCAGTTTGGTGTTGCGGTTGATTATTGTTTCAAAAACCATGTCCTGAAAGTGCGTTTTAACTTCTTCAACCACCTGATTGCTCAAACGAAGCCTGGAGTCGTACATGGTAAGCAATATGCCTTCAATATCCAGTAAAGGGTTGAGCTGTTTCTGAACTATTTTAATGGTATTCAAAAGTTTGCCCAAACCTTCAAGAGCGAAGTATTCGCATTGTACCGGCACAATCACGCTGTCGGCTGCCGTTAGGGCATTTACGGTGATTAGTCCCAGAGAGGGAGAACAGTCGATTACGATAAAGTCATAACTATCCCGTATGCTGTTGAGAACCCGACGCATCATTTTTTCGCGGTTCGGCTGGTTTATCATTTCAATTTCAGCACCAACCAGATCAATATGAGCAGGCAACAGATCGAGGTTGGGTGTGTCGGTAGTCAGGATGATATTTTGAGCCAATACCTCATCCATCAGACATTCGTATATGCTGGTTTTAATATTTTTAGGATCAAAACCAACCCCTGAAGTGGCATTGGCCTGAGGGTCGGCATCCAGCAGCAGGGTGCGATGCTCAAGCACAGCGAATCCGGCTGCCAGATTAATGGCTGTGGTGGTCTTTCCCACGCCTCCTTTTTGATTTGCAATGGCAATAATCTTTCCCATGCTTTTGTTTAAATGGCTGATTTAGTATTTATTGTAGTTTTATGGTTGCAGGCGCATACCGTAGGCAAAGGTAGGGCTTTTATGCTTTCATTAAAAAGATTGCGGCAAAGTGTTGATAACTTTGCCGACAAAGAAATTATGAAAAAGCCAACAAGCAGGCGATAATTTACCCCTTAATGTCGCTAAAAATCAGGATAATGTAAATTTAATAAATCAATCCTCGGAATCATCCGAATCACCTTCGTGTTGTGATTGATCCCGCGATTCAATGGGTCCATCCTCCTTTTCAATAAAATCTATCACATTCCTTAATCCCTGTATGAAATTTTCAAAATCTTCCCGGTAAAGAAAAATTTTGTGTTTTTCATAAAAAAACTTTTCATCGTCATCGCTATACCTGCGTTTACTTTCGGTTATCGTTAGGTATTTTTCGTCTGATTTGGTGGTTTTTACATCAAAAAAATAGGTTCGTTTGCCAGCCTTGACTACCGTGGAATATACATCCTCTTGCTGCCTTCTTCTGCTGTTTCTGTCGTCCATTGAAATAAATAGGTTTAGTGGTTATAACGCAAATGTATTAATTATATTGATTGCAGCATACATATATGCTGAATTTTTTGGATTTGCCTGCATTTTTCACCCGGACTCTAAACAGGTGTATAGTATAAGGTGTTTTTGTTTTAGTTTTCATTTAGCCGGGTTTTTGTTAGCAAGCCAATAGGTTGTTTTTCAAATGATAACATAACTTTATGAATTTTCCCTTATGGAAACACGTTGCGTTGGGCTGAAAAAAGCTTAATTTTGCCGCTTCCAATCACGAAAAGTTCATTTATTTTAATAATTATGCTCAGCAGACGGCACTTGCGCGTAAAGGTAATGCAATCACTCTATGCCTGGTTTCAATCGGGTGAAACACAGTTGCCACTTTTTGAGAAATCACTTATTTCCAGCATCGAAGACATTTATACCCTTTATATAAATTTGTTGTCTGCGTTAAATGAGACCCGTGATTTTGCGCTTAATCGTATGGAAGATGCACGGCAAAAGTATTTGCCAACGGCTGAGGATCTCAATCCAAATACCCGTTTTGTGGACAACCCTTTACTGATGCAATTAGATAACAATCGTCAATTGCGTAAGCTGATCACACAAAACAAAATATCCTGGGCTGACCATCAGGAGATTATCCGGAAAATGTACCAAACCCTCAGGGATTCTGAGGAGTTTCAAAAATATATGAATGTGCCTGCGGTTTCTTACCGTCAGCACAAAGAACTCGTATTGTACTTTTTTGGCGAAATTATGCTTCGCAGTGATGCTTTTATCAGTCTTTTCGAGGAGCGCAGTATTCATTGGGCCGACGATATTGATACCGCAGCCACGATGGTAGCAAAAACCATCAGAAAATGGGAAGCCTCATACGATGAGTTTACTGTATTGCCTCCACTTTTGGTTAGCCCCGATGAAGAAGGCGATGACTTAATAAAGGATTTTGTACTTAAACTTTTCAGAAAAGTAATTACCAAAGGAGCGGAATCATCTGATTTAATTGCCAAACGAGCTCAAAACTGGGATATCGACCGCATTGCTTCTCTGGATATCATCATCCTTAAGATGGCTTTGGCTGAATTCACTGATTTTCCTTCGATTCCTGTAAAAGTGACCATCAATGAATATATAGAAATCTCAAAGGATTACAGTACCCCCCGCAGCCGTCAGTTTGTAAATGGTATGCTCGATAAGCTGGTAGCTGATCTGAGAAGTGAAGAAAAAATTAAGAAAACTGGACGGGGACTTATTGAATAAACCTTAAAAGTCATGTCGGAAATCATCATACGTCCATATAAGCCTGATGATTATACTTTCGTTGAAGCTTTCTGGGAACGAAATGGCCTGGGAGGTGCCCAACGGGGTGACGATGCGCTGATTATTGCCAAAACACTTGCGGCCGGCGGGCATTTATTGGTAGTTACAACGAAAGAAGGCTTAATTATTGGAACGGCCTGGCTTACCAATGATAAACGACGCACATACCTGCATCATTTTGGTATTGATGAGGCACATCGCCGCAAGGGCTATGCAACCAAATTATTGAAGGTTTGCCTAAAACTTGCTGTTAACGATGGCTGCCAGATAAAAATTGAAGTTCATCGCAGCAATGCCATAGCGCTTCATCTTTACAGAAAGGCAGGTTTTCATTATCTTGGTGATTACGAGGTACATATCATTCGTGATATCAGTAAACTGAAAACTGATTTGTAAATCATCCATTTCATTCAGCCGTTTTTACTTAACTTTGTACCCATTAAAAATTTTGCTTTACCCTGATGCTTAAAAACATGAAATACAATAAATTGAAATACATCTCATTGATATTCTTAACCCTGCTTGCAATTGGCGTTTCCTCCTGTCGTGACCGTTCTTCAGGCAAGGATGCGCTTTCAGGGGATATTGTGAAGAATCCGCATTCAGCGGATGGTATAGAAAACACCAACATGCCATTTATGGAATTTGAACAGGATTTTCATGATTTTGGCAAGCTTATTCAGGGTGAAAAAGTTTCCTATGGGTTCAAATTTACCAATACCGGCAAAACGGATCTCATTATATCAAAGGTAAGTTCATCCTGTGGTTGCACCGTACCAGATTATCCGAAGACACCCATTCGTCCGGGAGAAACAAAAAAAATTGATGTGAAGTTTGATACCGAAAACCGTCGGGGATTTCAGAATAAAACGGTGACTATCGTCAGCAATGCTCAACCCAGCACCAAAGTAATACGCATAAAGGCTCAGATTGTTTTGCCTGAAGAACAATAATTTTATTTACATTCAACTAATCATTTAAACAAATGCACATGTTTTCATCAACACTTTTAATGACACCCACCGGCGAAGGCGGTGGAGGATACAGTTCTCTGATTTTCCTGGTGCTGATCATGGTGGTCTTTTACTTTTTCTTTATCCGTCCACAGGCTAAAAAGGCCAAAGACCTTAAGAAATACCGTGAAGCCCTGAAAAAAGGCGATCGGATCGTTACCATTGGAGGCATTCATGGTAAGATAGTTGAAAGCCAGGAAACCACATTTACCATTGAGGTAGAGGATGGTTCGAGGTTCAGAATAGAAAAATCGGCCATCGCCGGTGATGCTACCGACCAATTGGCCAATCAGAAACAATAAAAACAACGGTTAATTCCGGTTGTAATAAAACACCGGCACTTGAAAGAACTGATTCCTTTTCTGTTCAGGCGAAACAATAAACCCATTGACGGAAAGCTAAGAGAGAAGCTTTCCGTGTTTTTGTTTTGTCTGTTTTTTTCCATCATCATGTGGGGTCTCACCAAACTTTCGCATGAGTATGATGTAACTTACACCTACCGTATTCTACCTACCGGTGTGACTAATGATATGGTATTGGTATCCCAGCCTGATTCAATATTATCGGTAAGTATAAGAGGCTCAGGGGTGGAGTTGTATCGCCGGCTATTTTCATCACGAATGCGCATTCTACCTGTTTCTCTAAAGGGTATGAGGGTGCGGCCGAAAGATAACCGTGTAATTGGTATACTGCGATCATCTGCTTTGCGTTCATTATTGAATGCCGACTTGCCTGGTGGGGCTATTATTACCGGCATAGAACCCGATACCTTAAGATTTGTTTTCGAACCCAGCTATTCTAAACGTGTTCCCATACGGCCACGTCTTAAACTGCATTTTACCCCTCAGTTTCAGTTGTATGATTCGGTTCAGCTTGACCCCGATACAGTGACAGTTTCAGGTTTGCGTGATATAATTGACACCATTGCGTTGGTTTACACCGCACAAAAAAGCTTTCGCGATTTGAATGGGGATGTTACTGCCCGTCTAAAGTTGGTTCCGCCGTCAACCTTTCCTCCGGTGCATTTTTCAACCGATAGCATTACTGTGAGGCTGAAGGTGGAAAAGTTTACAGAAGCTCAGATAAATCTCCCGGTACGTATGGATGCAGGAGAACATGAAGTTTCCTATCGCCTTTTTCCTGAGAATGTAAGGGTTACCTGTCGGGTGTCCATGCGCGATTATGCCAAACTGGATCCCTCACAGTTTGCCGCTGTGGTTTATTATAAAGACATTCAAAATAATCAGAGCAACCGAATACCTGTGGAAATTATCAGTAAGCCAGATTATGTAAGAATTATTCGTGTTGAGCCGGATAAGGTTGAATATCTGATAATGAAATGATTTTTATGGGTGATCTGTAATCTGTGATCTGTAATCTGTAATCTGTGATCTGTGATCTGTGGGTTTGTTGATTTGTTGAGGTGTTGAGCATTTGAAACATAATTCGCGTTAATTTGCGTAATTCGCGGTTAATTGGTGACTGGTGATTGGTGATCTGTAATCTGTGATCTGTAATCTGTGATCTGTAATCTGTGATCTGTAATCTGTGGGTTTGTTGATTTGTTGATTTGTTGATTTGTTGAGGTGTTGAGCCATCGCTTGCCCCCATCAGGCGGACATGCGAGGAGGCCTGTCAGAAAACAAACTTGTAAATCTTGTTAATCCTGTCAAAAAAAAGGATTGCCTGCCCGCATCTGGTGATTGGTGATTAGTGACTGGTGACTAGTGATCTGTGATCTGTAATCTGTGATCTGTGCTTAGGAATTCAATCTGCAATCTGCAATCCGAAATTTTTGTCTGAGTGAAAGTTAATCCGGAAAAAATTATTAGGTTTGTAAAGAAAATTATCGGCTATGCTCAAAGTAGGACTTACAGGCAGTATTGGAAGCGGAAAGTCTACCCTTGCCCGTGTGTTTTCCACCCTGGGTGTTCCGGTATATATTGCTGATATTGAGGCAAAAAAAATATTGAATCTGCCGGAAGTGGTCGCTCAGGTCGTGAGTTTAGCCGGCGAGCAGGTGCGCCAACCCGATGGATTGATTGATCGTAAGCTTTTAGCCGGTATGGTTTTCAGTAATCCTGAAATGCTTCAGTCACTCAATGGAATTATCCATCCAAGGGTGAGAAGCCACTTTAAAGCATGGGTGCTAACTCATAGCGAACACGATTATATAATCCAGGAAGCCGCCATCCTTTTTGAATCAGGTTCGTATAAGAATTTTGATAAAATTGTGGTCGTGGTGGCTCCACTTGAAGAACGCATTGAAAGGGTAATGCTTCGCGATGGACTTTCCCGGGAGGATGTTATGGCCAGGGTTGATAATCAGTTGCCTCAGGAAGAAAAGATTAAAATGGCTGACTTTGTAATCCTGAACAGCGACCGCGATCAGGCATTGATTCAGGCATTGGAAATACACCGGCAGTTAAAAGCACTGGCTTTGGAATTTAAAACGATAAAAAATAACATTAAATAAAATGGACGAATTAAATCTTGGGATTGGCTCCAGGGTCGAGCATCCACAATTTGGCAAAGGCGTTATTATTCAGGTGCGTTCTGATGCCTGGGAAATAACCTTTATTGAAAATGGAACGCGAATTATACAACGCAACTTTGAAGGTTTAAGGGTGATGGAAGCGGTGGAAACCCCATCAGATCTTGCTACCTATGAGAAAATGGAAAAAAGTCTGATTCGGGTGTTGCGCCGGTTTACCGATCTGCAGGAGACGGTTCCAATGGGCAGTCGATGGACAGGCGGACGCATGGTTTTGTATCCGGGAGACGCCTCACTGAAAGAAAAAGAAATCCCAATAGATGCTTTTTTTCATAAGATTGTAATGGTACGCGACCGTCTCAGAGTGATGGAACAACGCATTAACGCCAGCGGTCTAAGCGATGAAGATAAAGTAAACCTGCAACAGTATATCACGAGAATTTATGGTAGCCTCACTACTTTTAATGTATTATTTAAAGATAAGGAGGATTATTTTGTAGGTGATAAGGGCGGGGGCTAAGGAAATTCCGAAGTCTAAAGTTCTGAAGAATCTGCTTTGATTTTGTTCATGGTCAGAAATGAAACCAATCAGAATCAAAACTTTTCCGTATTTCTCCTGTTATTGTTGCCAAATAATAAAATTGTACATTAAACCGAGATTGTGATGTTATTTGATCTGGAAATGATACAGCGTGTTTACGCTGGATTGCCTGAAAGGGTAAAGGATGCCCGCGGTTTGTTCAACCGCCCGTTAACGTTGAGTGAAAAAATATTATATGCCCATCTTTTTCCCGGGGAGCCGCTTAGGGAATATCGTCGGGGAGGAGATTATGTGAATTTTGCTCCCGATCGTATTGCCATGCAGGATGCCACAGCTCAAATGGCATTGTTGCAATTTATGAATGCGGGTCGTCGCAGAACTGCTGTGCCCACTACCGTACATTGCGATCACCTGATACAGGCTCAGGTTGGTGCCGGACCTGATCTTGAAGTAGCCCTCAAACAAAACAATGAAGTTTTTGATTTTTTGCAATCCGTCTCCAATAAATATGGAATCGGCTTCTGGAAACCAGGGGCAGGTATCATTCATCAGGTAGTGCTCGAAAATTATGCCTTTCCGGGCGGAATGATGATAGGCACGGATTCTCATACTGTAAATGCCGGCGGACTGGGAATGATAGCCATTGGCGTTGGTGGTGCCGATGCCGTTGATGTAATGTCGGGCATGGCCTGGGAACTTAAAATGCCTAAATTGATAGGAGTAAAGCTTACCGGTAAACTCAATGGCTGGACTTCTGCCAAAGACGTCATCCTGAAGGTAGCCGGTATACTCACCGTAAAGGGTGGAACCGGCGCAATTGTTGAATATTTTGGCGAAGGTGCTGATTCTATTTCCGCCACTGGCAAAGGTACCATATGTAATATGGGTGCTGAAATAGGAGCAACCACCTCCATCTTTGGGTATGACCAGAAAATGAGTGTGTACCTAAAAGAAACCGGCAGGGCAGAAGTGGCTGAACTTGCTGATGCTGTTATGGAATACCTCCGTGCTGATGATGAGGTATATGCCAACCCTGAAAAGTATTATGATACGCTGATTGAACTTGATCTTTCAACGCTCGAACCTCATATCAATGGCCCTTATACTCCTGATGCCGCTTATCCCATATCTGATTTTGTAAAAATAGTTAAAGAGAAAAAATATCCCCGTAAGCTGGAAGTCGGATTGATTGGTTCATGCACCAATTCTTCGTATGAAGACCTCACCCGTGCGGCGTCTGTGGCCCGGCAGGCCAGTGAAAAGAACCTCAAAGTAAAATCAGAATTTCTGATTACTCCAGGATCTGAACAAATTCGTTTTACCACTGAACGTGATGGGTTACTGAAAACTTTCAATGACATTGGAGGTGTGGTTATGGCAAATGCCTGCGGCCCATGCATCGGACAATGGAAAAGACATACCGATGACCCTGACCGGAAAAACTCTATACTAACTTCTTTTAACCGGAACTTTGCAAAACGCAATGATGGCAATCCAAATACGCATGGTTTTGTCGCTTCACCCGAAATTGTAACTGCCCTTACCATTGCCGGAGATCTTACTTTTAATCCACTGACAGATAAATTGCTCAATGAAGATGGGGAGTGGGTGAAACTGGATTTGCCTGAAGGGCTTGAATTGCCCCCGAAGGGATTCGAGGTTGAAGATGCCGGCTATGTTGCACCCAATGAAGATGGTTCGTATACGGATGTAATCGTGAAGCCTGATTCCAACCGTTTGCAGTTGCTCACACCCTTTGATTCATGGAATGGCAAGGATCTTACCGGATTGCAGTTGCTCATTAAAGCCAAAGGCAAGTGTACCACCGACCATATCTCAATGGCCGGACCCTGGCTGCGCTTCAGAGGTCATCTGGATAACATTTCCGACAACATGCTTATTGGGGCACTCAATGCATTTAACAACGAGACAAACCTGGTAAAAAATGCTTTAAATGACAAATATGAAGCTGTTCCTGCAGTGGCCCGGGCTTATAAAGCTGCTGGTATACAGTCGGTGGTAGTAGGTGATGAAAACTACGGCGAAGGTTCATCACGTGAACATGCTGCCATGGAGCCGCGTCATTTGAATGTTATCGTTGTATTGGTTAAATCTTTTGCACGCATACATGAAACCAACCTTAAAAAGCAAGGGTTGCTGGCTCTCACTTTTGACAATAAGGCTGATTATGATAAAATCAGGGAAGGGGACAAGTTTAGCATTTTAAGTCTGGAAGATTTTGCTCCCGGAAAACAACTTCAGGTCGAAATTGCCCATGAAGATGGAAGTAGGGAGCAGTTTGCCGTGAATCATACCTATAATCAAACCCAGATTGAATGGTTTAAAGCTGGAAGTGCATTAAATCTTATCCGTAAACAGGTAGCCGGCGTTTAAGCATAATCTGATTACTGATTTTGAGCTTGCATAATCTTTAACATATCTGCCGGAATTACAATAAATGTAATTATATGTCGTTTATGCACCATATTGTATTTAGCAAAATTGCCTTCGTGAAAAATATACCGCTCAGCATTTTTTTATTTTTAACAGCCTTGTGTTTCCAGTTGCCTCAAACTCAGGCCCAGCCGGGTGGTAACCGTACCTTTGCGTTTTTAAATCTGCCGCCCTCTCCCCGGCTGGCGGGCCTCGGAGGTAATTTTGCCTCTATTGCTGACAACGATCTAATCCTTGGACTCAATAATCCATCCCTCATAAATGAACAGATGCACAATGGAATTTCATTGAATTTTGTAGATTATTTTGCTGATGTGAATTATGGGGTAGCCGCGTATTCCCGTACTTTTGAAAAAGCCGGAAGTTTTGTCGCTTCCATGCAATATATTAATTACGGGACCTTTATATACACCGATGAAACCGGCTTATTGCTCGAAAATCAGAGCGAATTTAGCGGCGGTGATTATGCATTTGTTATTGGATGGGGCAGAAGGCTGGATTCATTGTTTAGCATTGGTGCTAACCTCAAAACCATTTATTCCTCTCTTGAAACATATAATTCAATGGCACTTGGTGTGGATGTTTCGGGTACCTATCATGCACGTTCGGGATTTACCGCTTCACTCATTGCCAGAAATATAGGCCGGCAGTTGACTACATACACAGGTAGCGACGTGGAACCCCTGCCGTTTGAAATACAGGCAGCTTTTTCAAAGCGGCTCAATCATATGCCTTTCAGATATTCTATCCTGCTCACTAATCTACAACAGTGGGATCTCACCTATGATGATCCTCAGGAGGACGTCTATGATCCGTTTACCGGAGAAAAGAAGGAAAAAAGCAGTATTGGAGATTTTGCCGATAAAGCTTTCAGACATATAGTTATAGGAGGAGAATTTTTACCTACTAAAAATTTTAGTATTCAGCTTGGATACAACTATCAGCGCCGGCATGAAATGAAAGTGGAAACCAGGAAAGGCACTGTAGGACTAAGCTGGGGTTTTGGGTTTAAAATCTCTAAATTCAGTTTCAATTATGCCCGCTCGGCTTACCATCTTACCGGATCGCCTAACTTCCTGAGCATCGCAGTTAACCTCTCTGATTTTGTGAAACCGGATAAGGTGGAACAATAATTTTACTCATTGGTCTGTCGGTAAAAAGTAATTGTTGATGGGTTAAAATATACCTTTTGCTGATTGGAGTATCAAACCTGAAGCCATTATACTGGCTTTCTACACAACCATCCGACTTTTCATTGTACTTTTGTAAAATGAAAAAGAATCCGGTTAGCATCAATATTGATCCGGATGCCGGTTTTTGTACTGGTGTTCACAAGGCGGTTAATACTGCTGAAACCCTGCTTGACCGTTACAAAACTGTTTATTGTCTGGGTAATCTGGTGCATAATGAGCTGGAAATAAGTCGATTAAAAGGGTTTGGTCTGAAAATCCTTAATTTGAATCAGCTTGCCGGTTTGCCGGTGAATACACCTGTAATAATCCGGGCACACGGGGAACCGCCATCAACCTACGCTGAAGCTGAAAAGTTAAATATTAATCTGATCGATGCTACCTGCCCCATTGTGAAACAACTACAACATAAGGTAAAGCGGGCCGTCGAAGAAATGGCAGGCCAGCCGGGAAGAATTATTATATACGGTAAACCTGGACATCCTGAAATTGTCGGTCTGATGGGCCAGGCAGATGGAAAAGCAATAGTGGTTCAGTCTCAGGAGGAAATACCCGACCCCTGGCTTGCCGAACCCCTGGAAGTATTTGCCCAGACCACCGCTAATGCAGAAGCATTTAATCAGTTTGCTGTAGATCTAAAACAAAGAGCAAAACAATGCTCATTTGAAAAGGATCAGATAAATATTCATCATACCATTTGCCGGCAGATGAAAAACCGTAAGCCTTCAATAATTGCTTTTGCTCAGGCACACGATGTGGTGGTTTTTGTAAGCGGAAGCAAAAGTTCTAATGGTCGTTTCCTGGCCGCACTGGCACTTCAGGCAAATCCGCATACCTATGTGGTGACTGCAGCAACAGAGCTGACTGCTGATTGGTTCGACACTGCTGCCAGCATCGGAGTGAGCGGAGCCACTTCAACACCCCATTGGTTGCTGCAACAAATCGCAGATAGCGTCCGGAAAATGACTCTATAAAAATAATTATATGTATCTTAAAAAAATCAAATTATTTAATTTTAAGAACTACACCGAGGCTTCGCTTGAGTTTTCGGAGAAAATTAATTGTTTTACCGGCAGCAATGGTGAAGGCAAAACCAATCTGTTGGATGCCATCCATTACCTTTCATTTACCAAGAGTTATTTTAATCTTCTTGATAACCAAAACATTCGGCACAATGAGGATTATTTTGCCATACATGGTCAGTTCTATCGCAATGGTCATGCCTCAGATGAAGTGAGTTGTATTCAGAAACGCAACCAAAAAAAACAATTTAAACTCAACACCAGTGAATACGATCGCCTGGCCGATCATATCGGGGAATTCCCACTGGTGATGATTTCTCCTTACGACCGCGATCTGATCAATGAAGGTAGTGAGTTAAGACGCAAATATATGGATTCTGTTATATCTCAGTTTGACCGTTTGTACCTTGAGGACCTCCTTACCTACAATAAATCGCTTGCCCAGCGCAATGCTCTGCTGAAAAGTTTCGCTGAAAATCATTATTTCAATAAGTCTTCGCTCGACATCTGGACGGAAAAAATGGCCGCACCGGCGGCCCGTATTTATGCCCGGCGCACCGTATTCATAAATGGTTTTTTGCCTGTTTTTCAACGGTATTTTGAATTCATCAGCCAGGGGCGCGAAAAAGTGGATGTTGTTCATATTTCCGATCTTGCCGGCTGTGACTTTGTAACCCTTCTGGATGAAAATCTGCAACGTGATATGGCTCTACGCTATACTACCAAAGGCATCCATAAAGATGATCTGGATTTTATCATCGATGGCTATCCGGTGAAGAAATTTGGTTCACAAGGGCAGCAAAAATCATTTGTTATTGCTATAAAACTGGCTCAGTTTGATTATACCGATCAGGTAAAAGGATACAAGCCGATATTGCTTTTCGATGATATTTTTGATAAACTTGACAACAATCGTGTGGCTCAATTGGTGCAACTGGTTGGCGATAATAATTTTGGACAGGTTTTTATCACCGACACTCAACCCGAACGAATTAATAAAATTTTTGAGGCCAACCCAATTGATCATCGTATCTTTGAGGTAAAATCGGGCAACGTAGCACGAATTATTTAAGTTATAATGGCTAACTTCCGGAAACGAAGCAATGAACAGTCTTTACGCGAAGCCATTGAGGATATGCTCAATGCGTATCACTATATGGATAAGATCAATGAAATGCAGGTGATTGGTCAGTGGGATGCTATTGTAGGCCGGCTTATAGCGCGTGAAACCAGAGGACTGTTTATCCGGAACAGGGTGTTGTATGTACGTTTAAATTCACCGGTGCTCAAAGATGAATTGGGCTATGCACGTAGTAAACTCATTAAGAAACTCAACAAGGCAGCAGGATGTGAGGTGATTACGGATATTGCATTTTTATAATCCAATCAATAATAAGACCTCAGCTTGCTCTCAACAGAACCTTCCATTTATATTTATTTATCTGGAGGATTTATCGAAAAAACTGGCAGAAACAGTTAATTGCAGATAAAAGAACTGCGAAAAACCGCTATAAAGATTCCTTTGCACGTATTTCAATGTTTGGGTAGGTAGGTAAAAACAATATCCTGCCTGAACCGAAGCCTGAGGATAGAGGCGGTAATTCAGTATCAGGTCGTTTTCAAAACCCAGCCCCTGACTGTTTTTTGTGTAATGATTGCCCCGCGCCTGAGCAAAGTAATGAAGGGTGTTGCTTAAATTGAGGCGTTCAGTAGCTTTGTATGTAGCGTAGAGATAGCCATTTATAAGCCCGCCCCAGTCTGTTCCTGCTGCCGGGTTGGTGTAATAATCCATTTCTCCCGAATATTTATGTCGGTTGCCGTATAAAAGGTCAAAGAGATGATCGGTGCCAATGGCAGCCGGCTCATTCTTGTTTCCCGAAAGGTAACTAAAACCACCGCCCAGTGTAATCTTATCTAATTTCATTGAAGCATCTGCCTCAGCAAGCAGCGCACTTATATTTCCACCATGCCCGCGATTACCCCACTGATAATAAGCATGAGCCCATAAATTAAACCTGTCGTCGCTGAAACTTGAATATAATCCGGTGGTGTTTTTATAATTCATGGAATTGCTTGTGTCGTTTATTGTTTTGCCGGATGAGATGTGTAGTAGTGAAAGATTTATCTGGTTAAGCTTTCTGTTTAGCCAGATGAAGTTAAGATTTTTTATGCGTGAGGCTGGATAGTAATTGTTTTCCCTGAGATCATTTAAGGTATTCCAGGTGGCACCAAAATGAAGGTTCCAGTCTGACAATTTAAGTTTAGCGACTGCAGCATCGTAGGCCAACCCATTTTGGTTCCAGTTGCGTTCGCCCAACAGTCGCTTACTGTCGTAGGCCAACATTTGTCGGCCCACCGATAACCATCCGGCATCATTTAAAGCTAACTCCACATAGGCCTCGAACAGCGCAAAGGATGGATTATTTCCTGTTCCTGTGGCACTTATTTTTGGATCATCTCCCCAGATCCGTACATCCTGTGGGGTAATTTTAATCCGTAATTTTTCGGTTTGGTATCCAAAGCTCAGCCGACTGCGTTGTGAAACCAGCAGGGTAGGATGGTGGTCATCTGCTGCCAGGCTGGTATAGCCATCTCTGAATTCTAAACGTGGCCGAAGTTCGGCACTCATCTGAAATTGAGCTTGTGCGTGGTTGAAAATGAATAACGTAAGAAAAGTAAGTAATAGTTGTTTCATGGGCTGAAATGGTTATAATTTTATAAATCAAAAGTAGCAATATATTTAATACTGATTAATATATTCTCCGTTTAAATTATTCTATTGAATTTGAATATATTGGCTAATTTATTCTGCGACAACCAGATTTATTAATTACGAATTATTACCATAGTTCATATCTTCAATGATGAAGGCTTTTGCATCCGATAGGATAAAAAATAATTATGTAGTATTGATAATAATTGTCCCTGAAGATATCACAAATGTTATTATTGACAAAAAACGTAATAGCTTTGTACTGGAATTCAAATAAAGCTATTTAGTTAACTAACAACACTTTACCATGCCATTCATTCCAAAAGAGAAACTGTTCTCACGCAGTTGGTTTATATCCTATGCTCTTATTGTGGCCGGGGCTTTTATTCTTGCCTCGGGATTCGTTTTTTTTATCAATCCATACAACATAGTTACAGGCGGAGTATACGGGATTGCTATTGTACTGCATCATCTTACAGAAGGATTGTTTTCGTTTTGGCCCAATGGAATTCCCATAGGTCTAATCGGATTGACTTTAAATATACCATTAACCATAATAGGTGTCCGGATTTTGGGGCCCCGGTTTGGTATTAAAACAGTAATAGGATTTTTTCTTGCGTCGTTTTTCATGGATATGCTTACCATGATTGTAGGTGAAAACGATCCACTGGGCCTTTCAGAAGAAGTATTTATGTCGGTAATTTTTGGTGGAGTTCTTATCGGTTTTGGACTTGGGTTGATCTTTAAATCTAAAGCCACATCCGGCGGCTCCGATATTGTTGCAATGATTATTAGTAAATATACTGCTTTGCCGTTGGGCCAGTTGCTGATTTACATTGATTCTGTTATCGTAATCTTTGGCCTCATTGTATTCCAGGATTGGAAGGTGCCTCTTTATTCATGGATCGAGATTTTTGTTGTTGGTAAAGTTATTGATATTACGATGCAAGGGATTTCTTATGACAAGTCTGTGTTTATTATTTCAAAACAATTTGAGCTAATCCGGAACAAAATCATAAACGACCTGGAACGGGGAGGTACTTATATTCCCGGTAAAGGAATGTTTAATAATGCAGATAAAACGATTATTTTTACGGTACTTAACCGCCGCGAACTGGCTATTCTTCAGGAATACATTCATCAAATTGATGACAAAGCTTTTGTTATAGTAACCGATGCCAACGAGATTCTTGGAGAAGGTTTCAAGTCGCTGGGTGATAAGCTTTCTGATTGATGTTTCAGTATTCTGTAAAAAATGTCCGTTCATGAAGTTCCATACCTTCTCTGCGAAGATTTGATTCTGAACTTTATAAACCGGACATGCAACTTTTTGCAGGCACCTAACAAAAGATGAAATTTAAGAGGAAGAATAAATTTTATTTCAAGCAAAGCATGGGTTTGCTTTTTGAAAGGATAACTTTACTTTTCTATGATCATCCCTTTCAGTGACCACAGTATTGCCAAAACATCCTTTTTTGACTCTTCATCAATTTTATGCTTATCCAGCACCATTAAAACATCATCAATCACGCACATGTAATCTGCCGGACTTATATTCATTCCCTGATGGGTCGTTATCATATCTTTACCTGAATATCCGGGAGGCCCGCCACTGCCCGCACTAAAAAATTCAATAGTGTGTTTTTTTATTTCAGCCAGGTGATCAGGTTGATCAAGAATTGGAATAAAGCGTTCCTGTATGGCCGGATTGTTCATGTGGGCTTCAACTATATCATCCACAATTTTAGTGATGCCAGCTTCGCCACCGAGACGATCATAAAGGCTTGCCTCGTCAACTTTGACAGGCTTTTGCGCCATTAATGCAAGGGTCATTGCAAAAAGCAAAAACGTGAGAGAAAGCAACTTTTTCATGACTTTGATTTTTAGTTGGATAAGATTGAATTGTCATCTATCAACAGTCCCTATGCGATATTCAATCAGATTATCTCAGTGAGCGCATTTTGATTAAGAGGGTTTAAGTTGATAGTGCAAAGTTACTATCCCTGAATAGGTTACAGGTTTATTTTTGGTTCAAATGTATGTAATTTTGGTTCAGTGATGGTGAATTTTAATTATGAAGAACTTATGATTTAATTGTGCTCAGATAATCGGAAGGATAAACGCCAAATTTTTTTCTGAAACATTTGGAGAAGTAGGAAGGACTGCTGAAACCGGCATCAAATGCGACTTCTGAAATATTGCCGGCCTGTAACTGTAATAAATTCAATGCTCTGTTTAATCGATATTCCTTTAAGAAGGTATTGAGAGATTTGCCTGTTAATGCATTCAATTTACGATACAATTGTGATTTGCTAAAGCCCAATGGTTTATTGAAATCTTCAACTTTTATGCTGGCTTCACTCCATATTTTATCAACGAAATTAATCAAGCGATTTAAAAATATCTCGTCTTCAGGCTTAAGGGAGAAAACCTGCTTACTATTTAAAACAGTATTATAATTCTCGCTTTCATACAATTCTTTCGTTTCTGATGATACTATAATTGCAGCCTTAACCGTTTCGCACATTCGTTCTGCCAGTTTAATGGTGTCTTCGAAAAGTGTGTCTTTCCCGGTAACAGGCAAACCGGCACTGAGCGCAATTTTTAGTTCAATATTGAGTGGATTGTGATTATTTGTAAATGATTGAAATCCAACCTGCAATTTAAGGGCACAGGATAAAGCATTGGAAACAGATTCAAAGGAGACCAGGAAATAATCCTTCTGTTGCTTTACCAGTCTCCCGTTAAAAAGACTCAGCGTTTCAATTATTAATTCATTGTATCGTTTTATATCAAGATCCGATTGAATTAAGTCTTTTGTTTTTAAGGATTTCCTTGTCCATTTAATCACCATAATGGTTCTAAAAGCCGGATCATTGATAATATTCAGGTCACTATTAAGGGCTTTCTCTGGATCTTCAATCCTTCCCAAAAATGACTCAACAATATTGGCTTCCACTTCAATGATCATGTGTGAGACTTCGCCATGAGCATGATTGTGCATTTCCTGTATAGCTTGTTTGTTGGGGGCTTCAACCAGGCAAAATGCTGTTTTTCGCTTTTCGTCAAACCAATAGGTCAATCCCCTGCAATCGAATTCATGCTGGATTTTTAAATCTGCCTGATGCAACTGAGCCACAATTTCTGCTGTAACTGCATCTGATACATCGTGTCGGTCCATGTAAATTGGCATATCCCTGGTTTTTGATGTTGGTTTTAATTTCAGTGGTGCAGGTAATCGTGAATCGTAACCATTTTTTAAAGTCATGCTCTAAATTTGGTATTCTTAATGAAAGAAACCCCGTCAAAGAACCCCTTCTTAAACAATATCCTTATAGCATTTTTGGCAATGGTTGTGGATAAAACAAATAAAATGGAATTTTGTCTGTTTACCATGCCCACTAAAAATTCTTCCTGATTGAGGCCAAAAAATACAGCTACCCGCCAGGAACCTACCAAATGCTATCTAAAAAGCATGTCTGAACCGGGTTAGAAATCATTGGTCTTTAACACATTTGAAGAAAAAAATCTGTTTTGATTGCTAAATAATTTCTTATTCCGTATTTTTGAATACGTTAAAAATGGACGCAGGAAGATGCCAGTGATGATGCCTTGATCATTGAAAATTAGTAAAATTTAACGGTGAATAAACTTTCAGAGAAAGCATTCTTAATTGTAAAACCATTAAATAAAAACGGAAATGGATCACGTAGTTTACATTGATTACAAAGCCAGAGAATTGGACCACCTCAAATCCGGAGAAAAAAATATGATTATCCGGGGAGCCATGGGACGGAAATTCCCCTACAATGCCGTAAATGCTGATGATGTTCTTTATTTAATAGAAAATAAAGGCGATGGTATGATAAAGGCAAAAGCCATGGTGAAACAGGTTTTTAATTCGGATAAACTTACACCGGAGGAGTCGGAAAGCCTGGTAATGGAAAATCAGGATAAGCTTCAACTTGATGAAAATCTCTTCAAACGATTTGCCGGAAAACGGTACATTGTTTTAATTACAATCACAGATTTCGAAACATTGGAACCTTTTAAGATTGACCGTTCGGATTATGGTAATATGGATGACTGGCTGCCGGTGGGAAATATCGAAAAAGTTAAAATTAAATGAAATGCAACTTATGAATCCGTCAAAATCGGTGATCAGACTAAGTTTGTCATACTTCTATCATTAATTGCTATGGTAAGCGCGCTTTTTTGTTATTCAAATGGGGGGCAGTTTTACCAGCTTTCGTGGCGAGGAAGTCTTGATTTTTGGTGAAGGGATTTATAAATTTGATAATGCAGGAAATCAGAAAACGGATTGTTTATATCGATTTAATAAAGGTATTTTTAACTTGTATGGTGGTTGCACATCATGCCGGTCAGGCTTATGGAAATACCGGGGGTGTTTGGTTGGTGTCCGATGCTCCTAAATTGGACTATTTAAAATCCTTCTTCTTTATTAACGCTTCTTATATGATGGGCTTTTATTTTTTTATATCGGGTTACTTCACATATTACTCCCTTCATAATAAATCCGTTAAAATATATTTAAAAAGCAGGTTTTTTAGGCTGGGTTTGCCATTGTTGTTTTTCGCATTTTTTATTTTTGGCCCGTTACATTATTTTTCAGGCAACCATCAAACAAATTTCTTCAGCTTCTTAATAGATTTACATTTTAACCATCCACCACTTTCATTGGGACATCTTTGGTTTGTGGCCTCTTTACTGGCTTATTCTCTGGTTTATTTGTTGATTGTAAAAATTATAAAGGTAAACGTTAAATTTGCAGATACTTTTAAAGCCTGGTATCCAATACTTTATTTGGTTTTTTTAATCCCTGCCAATGTTCTGGTAAGACACACATTTCCAATAGATTATTGGGTAACATGGCTAATACCGATAGAGGTTGCTCATTTACCTCAATACCTAAGTTTATTTTTGTTAGGTGCTTTATTTAACAAAGCCAAATGGTTAGAAACGATTAAACCTCTATCTTCCTTTGCTTATATGTTTGTCGGCTTATTGCTTTTCTTTTCCAGGTACTTTATTTACCAGCAATTCACAGCAATTTGGAGTGAGTCGGTTATAGAGTCTTTCTTATGTGTGGGATTGTGTTTTGGCATATTTTCATTTTTTAAATTGACTTTTAACCATATGAATAGTCTGGTAAGATTCTTATCCGACAATTCTTACGGCATTTATTTATTTCATTTACTAATTGTCGCTGGCTTTCAACTATTATTATTAAATGTGGACCTAAACACCAACCTTAAGTTTGTGATTGTTACTCTTTTGAGTATTTTCACCGCAGGTGCATTGAGTGCAATACTCCGAAAAAATAGTTTAATGAAAAGAATATTGTAAACTAAAAACTACACGCTTTCCTTAAAGCATCGTTCTTGGTTTTCTGCCTGATATCTCAATTAAGTATGCAAGTCTGGAGAACTGGTAAAGCACAAATTGCCGCACACAACTTTTTTATTTGCCAATAGTGGCTTTTAGTTTATTGATAAACAAAAGAATATTTCGCAAAACAGCTATAACTATACGGCCTTAGTGCCTGATAAAATAGCCGGCAGAAAAGATTGTCGCCGCCATTGAAGTGTAACACAGCCATTCAAATCGAAATATATACTAACAGAAGCAGTAGGATACAAACTAAGTTCGTACTTTTATCGAAAATTTAGTGGTGTTAGTAAGTCATGAAATGGCCTGAGGGTCTATCGTTTCGCTCATCACAAAAACAAAATAAGCAGCCAGGCCAATGGAAGATAATAATATCAGAATACATAGTACCCTGGATATGGGATATGATTTTTTCATCATTGACAAATGGGGTAAAAATTATCATTTCAAAATCTCAACATTTGTTGTTCCTTCTGGATTATTATCTGAAGCATTTGAAGTGATTGAAAATAATTTTGATAATGAACCCCGTGTCTTTCATATCTTATCACCTTTTGATTCCGATATTGAAAAGGCAGAGTTACAACTCAAAGGAAAAATTAAAAAAGGCATTAATAAACGATATTTGGATTATAAAGAGGGTAATTATTCCTTGGGTGATAATCTGGAATTTGCTGGTCGAATACTTATAGACCACATCTCTTATAATGATTCTGAAACTGATTATTGTTTCCAGGTTGATGGCAAAATGATTTCAGTTGAACAATTTTTGAATTTGCTGAGTGAAGTAAATGGATTTAATTTCAAATTCAGTATCTTTGACACAACTGACGAAATTGATTAATCTTTTAAATATATGCCGTACATACCATTCTTTGAATTGTGCCCTGAGATTGCTGATAAAGAAACCCGGGTAATTACCATACTGCAAAAAGACAATAAATTTAACCTTCCGCAGGGTGAATATGTTTTCATAGAACTTTTCTGTGATGAATGCGATTGCCGCAGGGTGTTTTTGCAGGTTTACATAAACGAACAAATAGCTGCTACCATCACTTATGGATGGGAAAAACTCTCTTTCTACCAAAAAGAATTTATGGGATTTAACGACGAGGATATTAAAGAGTTAAAAGGGCCTTCTTTAGAGCAATTTCAGTATCAATCAGATAATTCAAACAGTATTCTGAAAATGTTTAATGAAATATTGCTACCGGATAAGGAATATCTAAAAAGGATTGAAAAACATTATAAAGAATTTAAGCGGGTGCTAAAGTCGTAGCTGGAAACAAAATGATAGAAATGCCATATTATGATTTTTAACTTTAATTCCGGAACTCTTTTGTTTTGTAAAGAGTAAAAAGGTTACTGCCTTTCCGGTATTTTCTGTCAATAACAGTTTTTATAATTGTGAAGATGGAGTAGGTGCTACCTTGTCCGCATATAATGATATTCTTAACGCTGAGTTATTTCACCAGAGACTCTTATGAAATTATTGAGAGACACCATTTCTAACTACTATAAGACTTTTTTATCAAGATTAAATGAAGATTTATTTCTTCAGATGATTCAAAAAAATGGCGATGATTTTTTGCGTATAATATAACTGGCAAACGAGTCCTTCATCTTTTTTATCTGCAATAATCTTTTCAGAATGAACAATCTCTCCTCTGTACGATATCGAAACATAAGCGTATAATGAATTGATATTTTTTTGGGGAACACACGTTGCATATCCGGTAATTGATATGCCATAAGTACTCATAAATGACTTATTTATTTTCATTGCCATTTGTGCGGCAACTTCTTCCGAAACGCTATCGCAACTATCAGCTAAAATAGGGGAAACCTCCAGATGCCTGGCTTTTTGTCCTAAATTAAAAGCAGTAAGTCCTCCCTCGAAGAATTCGGTAGCATTAGGAGGTTGCGACAGTGCCAATTGAATAAATCCCGAAGTTACGCTCTCAGCAACTGCGACCGTTTCTTTTTTTTTTGTAGAAGAATATCCCGAATTTGGTTTAGTTTCTCTGCATTGAACAACTCCATGAAGCTATATTTTAAATTGCACTTTTAAACACTATTATTTAAAATTTTGTTCAGTTCTTAAAATGTTCGGTGTAAATGAACGATCATTTTTATATTTTTATTCACTTGAGGTCTCGTTGCTCCTTATTCCATAATTTGATGATAAAAGCCTGTTTTCTAAGGCATAGCCGTAATCTTTCTGTCTACAAACGCCACATTTGCCGGACTAATTCCCGCTGAAAACTCAAATTTAAGTTTGCCCTTATAATCAAATGCATAAACTTTGCCATTACTCCCAAAATCCAGGGCATCGGTAATATAAATAAGTTTGGAAATGAGATCGGCCTTAATGCCATACACGGTTTTTATGGAGGTGCCATCGGTGATAAAATTGCGGGTAATTATATCTTCGGTTTTTACATTGAGCATGAGAATGCTGCTGCTTTGGCTGGTCCAATCATAATTATAAACCCAGGCAGTGTCGCCGGCAATGGTGAAGTTTAGTGCTTCAAAATCCGTAAAGGTGTGTTTGAGCGTTCCTGAAGCCACATCTACTATCTGAAGACGACTTTTCAGGTCATCATAATTGCCTCTGGAAATTAAATACATTTCTCCGTGTTTGTCTGGCAGGATGGTGTATGGATTGGGCCCGGCAGTAATTTTTTTCTCTTCGGTGAGGGTAAGGGGATCAATCACCGAAATGGTATCATCATAGTTTGGAAAATTCAATCCGCCTGAGTTACTTACCCATATTTTTCCATAAGCAGCTGTGATACCATCGGGATTTCTGCCAACTGTAATCAATTTAGTTATTTCCAGTGAAGTGGTATCAATAACTGCCACGGTGCCATCAAAGTTACAGACAAATGCATTGGTACCATAAAAGGCAACTTTACGCGGCTGCCGGGGTTTGTTTCCATCAAAAAAGGGAATTTGTTTCAGGCTTTTGCAAGTTGAGGTATTTACTACCTCCACCTGACTTGAAACATTCACCACAATATACATTTTGGAGCCATAAATAGCCAGATCGCTGCCGGTATCGCCCAATCCGCGGTGGTTAGCCGTATAAAAACACTTTTTCTCAAGGGTTGAATCCTCAAAGTTGAACCGGGTGAGTGAGGCATTGTTTGAATTGAAAAGGCCTTCATTCAACACATATACGCCGGTAACTATCGTGGTGGTGACTGCTGGTGTTTCCACATCGGGTTCAGGCTCTTTGGTGCAGGAATACAATGCCATGGAACTCAGCATCAATGTTACTGCGAAAAGATTTTTTTTGAATAAGGGAGTTTGTTTATTCATTTTGAGGATTTTATTATTTGCTATTTGTGTTGAGTTTATTTTTTAAAATGATTTTAAGACTCTTGCACTGTAACTTAAAATACTTTAGAGCATTAAAAATACATCGCGTCGTCGCGTCTTTGCGTGGGAGAAACATATCAGCTTTTCATTTTAATCAGTTGTTAAAAATTTAAACCAAGGGCTAGTGCAAAGCTTCGGCCGGGCATGGGGAAGCTTTTAATAACAACATATTGTTCATTAAAAAGGTTAGTGGCTTCCGCTTTTACCTGATAGCTCAGCTTAGTGGCTTTTTTTTTCCAACTCAAACTTACATCACTCACCCACCAGCCCGGAAGCATGTTTTCCCACGTGTTTGCGGCTGAAATGTATCGGAATCCATTGAAAAGCAAACTGTAATTTAAGCTAACAGCATGGTACCGGATCGAGGCCATTCCCGAAAAGGTTTCCAAAGGAATGTAAGGAATTTGTTGCCTGTAAGACGATAAACTTTCATTCGACACATCCAACGCCTGCTGATAGGTGAAATTTACACTAAGGTTTAAGGTTAGATTTTTGGAAATCTCCGAATGCTGGTCAAGCTGGAGCTCGATACCTTTGGTCTGCACCTGGCCAATATTGCGCATGGACCATACAAAAAGGTTCTGAGTTGGGACGGCAATGATTTTATTATTCACCTGGTTTATAAATAAATCGGCCCTTCCGCTTATCGCAAACTGGTTATTTCTGGCAATGGAAAATAGTAATCCGGCATTGAGCTGATGCACATTTTCAGGCTTCAGGTTGAGGTTTCCTACAATATTGTAATACAAATCGTTAAATGTGGGCATACGGAAGGATTGTTTGTACATCAACCGAAACCGAAGCGAAGGTTCATTGAGCATCCGTAGCGAGAAGGATGCAAAAGGGGTGAATTTCGCCAGGTCCTTTTGATAGCCGCTGTCATTTTTATCTCTGATCAGGCAAAGCAAAAAGCCTGTGGAGGTTTCGGTGATTTTTCTTTTATAGCGCAGGTTGCCTGATGCCAGCAGGCTTAACCGCAAAGGGTTACGGTTATCGTAAAGGTTGGATGAAAAGGTGTTCACCACGCCATCTGCTGCCGTGGAAGCACTTAGAAATTTACCAAAGGTAATGTCCACTGCCTGTGAAACATAAAATTCGTTTTGCAGATAGCGGTTGTCAAGCGGTTTTTCCTGTCCCAGATAATAGGGATCAACATAACGCAGCCATGCCCTCGACCAGCCTGCACTGCCCAGCGTAGAAACATGGTGGTTTTTGGTCTGATATTGAAGATTCAGCACGAAGTCTTTATTGGTGAGCCGTTGCGCGGATTGCGGATTGTAAAATACCACGGCTCCCGGTAGGCCACGGTCAGAATTATATAATCTTATTTTTGCATGAAAATTTGCGCTGTCGCTTAGGTGGATAAAATAGCGGGCATGGGCGGAGAGCGCGGTAATGTCAGAATTATTGCGGTTAAGGGCTTGAGTGCCCGCACTGCCATTGTCCACTATATAAGGATAATCTCCATCGGACTTAAGCCAGGAGGCAGTAATCTCTATCCATGACTTTTCGCCGGTTTTCCGGGAAAGATTGGCGGTTGGATTTATTAAACCGAAGGATCCTGCCTTTAGCCTGAAATTTCCATGCGTTTTTTGATGTTCAAAATTGGGCTGGATGCTCCGAAGATTAATCATTCCGGCTGAAGCAAAAGCCCGGGCCGGAAATGGTTGGGTTGCGGATGTACCAATGCTGAGCGAAATTTCTTCCAGTCCATCCAACGGAAGCTTTCCCAGGTCGATTTGTCCGCTGGCAATATCCGAAACCGGCATACCATCCACAAAAACCCCGGTATGATTGGCACCCAGGCTTCGGATCATCACCGTTTTCAATCCGCCAATGCCGCCATAATCGCGCAGGCTAACGCCAGAAAAGGTTTTTACGGCTTCGGCCACCGAGTTTCCCGCCACCGTATTGATTTGCGCTATATTAAGGATTTGCAACGGATTCACGGATGTCTCCGCTCTGCTTATTTTTCTGGTTTTAACTTCAATGCCTTTAAGTTGTAAAGTGTCGCTAACCGGCTCCTGTGCCTGGAGTTGCAGCGCAATCATTCCGCAAAGGAAGCCGGTTAGCGATAGGAGTTTCATCTTAAATGCAAATACTTAGTTTTTGCTAATTTTAAGGGTAGAATTGCCATGAACACCTTCAACGATCAGTAAATATATTCCATTTACATAACCTTCGAGCGAGAGTTGTGTTTTGGCATTTACGGTGCGCTTTTCAAGCAGAAGCTGTCCGGATGAATTGTACAATTTCAGTCCTGAGCCGGCTTCTACTTCAACATTTAATAAGCTGGTTGTAGGATTGGGATATACTTTTGGACGCAGAAAAGTTGCTTCATCAATTCCCACATTGGTACTTATTGTTACCGTGAAATTATCGGTTACACTCATACCATTTGCATAAGCATTTACAGTAATTTCAGCCTGTCCGGTTGAGTTGGGAAGTGGCGTTAGCGTCAATAGAGACACGGTCACACCGGCAGTAATCAACGATGTATTGTCACTGCTGACTTCGTAGGTGAGTGCACATCCCGAAGCATTGAAATAATGGTTCAGTTCCAGTTTAATGGGAGAAGCGTTTTCAGCAATGATCATATCTTCGATGGGCATTTTCACAAAGGGACCCTGAAGTTCCATCACCGTAAGGTTATCCATGCAGAAATATGCGGGTGTATTTATTCCAAAATCACCTGAATCGGTGGATTCCATAGTAAACCGCAATTCCTTAACCATGCCCATAGATTGCAGGTCAACCCATTTCCATGAATCCTGAATGTAATCGAGGGTATTGTCATCGAATCTGAAGTCGGCCAGATAATGGTAAATGGGTTCGGTCACTGTATTGTCGGCCCGAATGCCCCAAATTTTTACCCTGAACCAGTCGGGATCATTGCCTGAATCACCACCAAACTTTTTGTTAAACATCGTTCCATCACGCATGGTGATGTAGGCCATTTCATTGTTGTTGATATAAAAGCCGCTAAAACTTGCTGCATTTCCATCTGTAACAGTAATTATGGATGGTATGGGGTCGTATGTGCCGCCCAACCAGTCAGATGCAACAAAAGCTACTGCATAATTGGTGGAATCGCCATCCATGCCGGTGAGTGAAGCGGAAGCGAACTGGTCATGATCATATGCTCCATTCAGGGATGAAAGATTAGAATAAGCAAATCCTGACCAGAAACCTTCGCTACCATCATACCTAAAGGATAATGGGCCGGATGTAAATGAGCTTACCCCGGATGGAAAGAAATAGGATTCAGGTTCCAGTGCCAATCCATTAAAGTTAACGAGTGAATTTTGAACGTTTCCGTTAATAACGGCTACGCCATCCAGATCGAATCCGCCCGTTTCAAATGGGGTAGGGTAGGGGTCGTTTATTATGTTTCCCTCAGAGTCATAGGTAGCAAATGCAGCATCTATACTACCAACCACATCTATAATTCTTACAAAACGAATGGCGTTTACATCCACCAATGGATCGTAAGGGATTTCGCTAAGGTCAAAGGGTGTGCCGAATCCCTGACGATATTTTCCGGCCAGGTTGTGAAGGTTGGTTGGATCAATTTCATCCCATGGTCCGATCTGTGTATCGCTGTCAGTTAAAGAGATAGCAGGAAATCGGCTGAAATGAATGCCATCCGAGCTTACTTCCACAAAAGCAACTTCAAGAAAGGTATCTCCAAAAGAGTTCTCAAATACAGCAAAATCAGCACCAGGTCCATCCACAATCAGGCGGTCAAAAGTGAGGGTAGCCATTCCGCCATCGCCCAGGCTGACTATATTCACAGAATTACCTTCGGCTGTTTGCAAAGCATTTGAAGGTTTCCCGAAAGTTGCCCGGTTTGAGCCGGCAGCATATACCGAAGTGTCGCTAATCTGCACATAACCGCGAACCACATCCACTCCTGTAGCCCATGATTTAATAATGGAGGAATCTTTCGCAATGGCATTGGAGCCTGTTTGTCCGGCTGCCGGAGGAAAAGGCCCCTGAGCCGAAAGTGACATAAAAGCCAGTAAAGGCAGCAAACTGAGTAAATACCTGGTCATGCTTTTTAATTTTAGATTGATTTATATTGGTTGATTTGAGATTTTCAGGCTGTTTTGAGTTGGGGTAAGCGCGATTGAGCATAAGCAAAGCCATAAAAAACGGCAAAAGAATAGACCAGGTCGCCGGCAAGTGTGTTCCGGAAGAAAGGAATGGCAGCAGAATAGCAGGCAAGCAGTCCCTGTGAAGTTAAAGGATACATTGTGCCGCTTATCCATACTCCAAAATTAGAAACCGTAAAAAATATTATTGAGGCCGAAAGGCTGGTGAATAGGATGTTATTTACGGATAATTTTTTCAGAGTTATTGAACCCAGCAGCACAATGAGTGCGAAGGCAGCATAGGTAAAGATGGCGCCCTGATAGAAAGGAACAAAGCTGCCGAAAAAGGTATAGTTCAGAAAGAGGTCGCTAAACCACAGAGCCAGCAGGGGAATCAGATAGGCTGCCCAGCGGTTGGTATAATGTGCACCGCCAAACAGCGCCAGGGCTGCTATGGGTGAAAAGTTGAACGGATGTGGAAGTAGCCGGCTCAGGGCCAACGTCAGCACAATGGCTGAAATCACAGCAAAGCGAAGGGGAATTCGGTTGTTTTTCATGCAAACGGCAATTTAAATGATGAATAAATGTGCGGAGTTTGCAGCAAACGTGAAAAACCCAATTGAAAACAGCCGAAATACAATACCAAAGGCCGGGTTTTCCGATTCGCAGTTCATTCTCCGTAAACTACAAAATCCACCAGGCAATGGCAGGTCTTCTGACTTACTCCGTTTGTTTTCAACGCCTTCCCATTCGTTGGGGATGAACAGTGGCTTTTTGGTTGAAACCTTTGTTAGAGCTTACAGCAGCGGGAACTGTAGCCGAATTTCACGGCATTCCCTTTTATCCGTTTCCGGTCCATTGCGCTGCAAAGGTAGGGAGAATACCTTATGATGTGCAAATTTTAAGAGAATATATTTTTTGGGCAGATGATGATTTCGCCCCGTTGGGGCTTGAGGTATTAGCTGAGGTATTAGCCCAGACCTTCGATCTGGGTTGGTGTTTTCCCAGACCTTCGATCTGGGTTAATGATTGCCGCCCCGTTGGGGCTTGGGGGTGTTTTCTCAGACCTTCGATCTGGGTTGATGTTTTCCCAGACCTTCGATCTGGGTTAATGTGGGGCTTGGGGGTGTTTTCCCAGACCTTCGATCTGGGTTGGTGTTTTCCCAGACCTTCGATCTGGGTTAATGATTGGCGCCCCGTTGGGGCTTGGGGGTGTTTTCTCAGACCTTCGATCTGGGTTAATGATTGCCGCCCCGTTGGGGCTTGGGGGTGTTTTCCCAGACCTTCGATCTGGGTTAATGATTGGCGCCCCGTTGGGGTTTAAGGAGTGTTTTGAATGAAGGTTTGCTCCAGGTAAAATAGTTTGAGGTATTAAAGGATTGGACATTATTGATGAAATTTTTGTAATTTTAGGAAGAAAATAAACTCCAAAGGAGTGCCATCACTAACTCAGGGCGCAGCCCCGTGATGGTGATGTAATAAACAACAGCCCCAACGGGGCATAATCATAACACGCTATGCCACAATCATTAGTAAGAAATTATCTGCACATTACTTTCAGCACAAAAAACAGGGAAGCCCTTATTTACCCGGAGATAGAAGAAGAATTATTCAAATATCTTGGTGGAATCTGCAAGAACCTCGAGTGTAATCCTATACAGGTAGGCGGCCATAAAGAACATGTGCATATTCTATGCCTATTATCTCAAAAAGTTGCCTTAATGAAACTGATTGAAGAAGTTAAAACCCATTCATCCAAATGGATAAAGACAAAAGGTGATAAATGGAAGAACTTTTACTGGCAACATGGATATGGTGCTTTTTCAGTCAATCCGACTGGAATTGAAGTGGTTAAAAATTATATTATAAATCAACGGGTACATCATGAAAAACGAACTTTTCAAGACGAGTATATAGCCTTTTTGAAAAAATATAATGTTGAATACGATGAACGATATGTTTGGGATTAAAGGTTAATGATTGGCGCCCCTTTGGGGCTTGAGAGGTGTTTTCTCAGACCTTCGATCTGGGTTAATGATTGCTGCCTCGTTGGGGCTTGGGGGTGTTTTCCCAGACCTTCGATCTGAGGTTAATGTGGGACATGGGGGGTGTTTTCCCAGACCTTCGATCTGGGTTGGTGTTTTCCCAGACCTTCGATCTGGGTTAATGATTGGCGCCCCGTTGGGGCTTGGGGGTGTTTTCCCAGACCTTCGATCTGGGTTAATGATTGCCGCCCCGTTGGGGCTTGGAGGTGTTTTCCCAGATCTTCGATCTGGGGAAAAGATTTCGCCCCGTTGGCGCTTGGGGGTGTTTTCCCAGACCTGCGATCTGGGTTAATGATTGCCGCCCCGTTGGGGCTTGGGGGGTGTTTTCCCGGACCTTCGATCTGGGGAAAAGATTTCGCCTCGTTGGGGCTTGGGGGTGTTTTCCCAGACCTTCGATCTGGGTTAATGATTGCCGCCCCGTTGGGGCTTGGGGGGTGTTTTTGGCCTGTATGTTTCACCGGCAGAAGCATTATGCGACTGACAAAACATAGCTTGATGCCTACGACTTGCAAAGAATATAATATCAATGGGTTACATGAACATATAATAGAGCCACCTGTTCTTTTCTTACATTTAATAATGAATTAATTCATAATTTATATGACGAAATCAATATTTATAGTGCTCTTTTTAGGGTTCTATACGATAACAACTGCCCAAATACAAACGGTGCAGTTTAACGCCAGGCAACTTCAGTTTGACAATGGCAAAGCATTGCCCGCTGAAAAATCATTTCTTATAAGCGCGGAAGTGCCTTCTTCAATTGATTTTGTTAAGATGCAGCTTTCAAACCTGGGTTTTGACAGAAATAAAATTCTGTTTGAAAGTGTCTGGTCAAGAAAAGATAAAGATAAAGGCATTGTTGCCATCCTTTCCAACAATTACAAGCTTAAATCGGGGCGTGAATACAACTTCAGGTTTTTATATTACAGAAAAATTCAGGAAACTGAACGCCAGGAAGTCAATACTATGCTTACAGTATCAATGCAGTCTTACCTTAAATCCAATATACAGGTTAAAGATGATAGATATATCTTTTTAAGAAGCCCCCGGGATATTTATACTTCACTAAACGGTATTCTTTCTGAAGGTATGGTTAATTATGAGATTTTTCAGGGAGGCAATCACCCTAAGATATCCGGAATCATTGAGAATATGCTTGAAAATCTTGCAAAGGAAAAAGTTGATCCGGATACTACCGGAATAAATTCCATAAATCGGTTTGAGACCTTGCTTCAACAATTGAATAATGAAGTTTCCATAATCGCAAATTATTATCAGTATGTGCTGAAGGATGAAATAACCGTACTTGATTATCCTACTGAGAGTTTGATGAATACACTTGCCATAAATGCCGGATTTGCTGGAATTTATGCAAGTGGAGATGTTGCTGACTTTGAGTATTATTCCGGACCTTTTATAGGTATTAGTTTTCCTCTTGGGAATAGGGTGTATAATAACGATTTTATAAGTAATACATCCATTTCAGCAGGTGTGTTTCTTAAGAATTTTGAAACACCGGAACTTAACAAAGTTTCAGGCCCTGTTATAGGATTGCCAATGTATGTTAGTGCGGGTTACCGGGTTCTTAAATTTATCAGGTTGCAGGCAGGCGTGACTATCCTTGAAGAAACAGATCAAATTACAGACAGTAAATCAGTTTATTTGAAACCTTTTGTCGGTGTTAGCTTAGAGTTTCAAATGTGGATTGGGTTAGATTCAAAATAAAACTGAAAATATGAAATGTCTTAAATATTTAGTAGTGGTCTTGATAGCTTTGTATCCTGGCTTAGGGCAATCGCTGAATGCTCAGCCTTTGCAGAAGCATAACAATAGTATCAGATTACAAATGGGCTTATTTCAATATAATGAAAACACGAATGATTTTATTTTCCAGAATAGTAACAATTTCCTAAGCACTGGACTTACGTACAGACGTGAGATGAGTAGAATATTTGCCCTGAATTTAACCGGCAGATACAATGAATGGAATATGAATAAGAGTATGAATCTGGAAACCTATGCATTTCAGGTTCTATGGGTAGTGCATACCAATAGCATTTCGTCTTCTTGGCGTACAAACAGAATAACACCTTATGCCGGCCTTGGTGTTGGCTATGAAAAGCATGATTTAACAACCATGGGCAACGATACAGTATATCAAAGAGTATATATCCCCTTTGAGGTCGGATTACTTTTTAATGTGAGCCCGCGTTGGTCAATTGGCATATTCTCGGAGTATAAACTGGCTTCTGTTTCGCCACTCGACAATATGCTTGAATCCCCCAAAATGCGTCTTGACCTTTCCAATGTAGCAGGAGTTTCACTTTCCTATAGTTTTGGAAGTAACAAAAAGGAGCAAAGTGTTCCTGTTATCAGAACAAATCAGGTGATTATGCAAAGTCGTGTTTTAGATAAAGATATAGTGGATTCAACAGTCGTATCTGTGAAAGAGGATGTTGCGGATTCAACAATGGTATCTTTAAAAAAAGTTAAGGATTCATCAGATCTGTTTTGGGAAGGAGATGTTGCAGATTCAACAATGGTATTGCCGGAAGAAAAAGATGAAGATTCAACAATCGTATGGAGCGATAATAAAATAGCTGATGATCTATTTCGGCCAGACTCAACTAACAACAGTAAGATTTATACTCCAGCAACTCCTGATAGCTCAGCCTTGCAGAAAAGCCCAGCGGTGTTTTCGGGAAAAGCTGGTGTTGTTTCTGATACAATAAGGGTTCCTGTTATTCTTGATATATCCATCAATACACAAAATTGGATAATGGACAATAACTATATGGTGGCAAGTGCAAACAGAATACAACCTCCTGAAAAAAGATATGTTACTTCGCGGGCACCAGCACATGAATCTCCTGATCGGCAGATGCAAGGTCACATAGTACCGAATGACTATGATATTTCGGCATTAAAGGAGCAAAACAGACTTCAAAATAGTAGGATAGAAGCAGAGCTTAAACAAATGAAATTGATGTTGGGCGTGCTCAATGCTGAACTTTTACTATTATCTGCTGCTAAAACAAAAACTCCCGACAAGGAGATGGAGAGTCGGGATTTGTCAACTCCGGCTGTGAAAATGGACTCGCTGGTTTATTTATTTGATAGCCTTGATAATCAGTTGGGTATTGATTCGCTCAAGCTTATTTTAGCCAGCACGAATGTTTCCTTACTCGCAGAGGTTAGAAAACTGCAGTCAGAAAATAAGGAATTGACTGACAAATTAGCGCGTCAATCTCAATTTGCTGATTCAAACCGGATTTCAGATTCGCTGGATAATATTATTTATACCATTAATTTCGCTGTAAACTCTACAAAAGTTGATATTGGTCAGCTTGTTCAATTAAAGCCTTTGCTTGACCTGTTAAAAAATAAACCAGAGCATAAATTGCTTTTATCAGGTTATGCTGATAAGAGCGGAAATGCAAATTATAATATGTCCTTGTCGAAGAAGCGTGTTCTGGCTGTTAAAGATGAGTTAATCAAGATGGGAGTTAATAAAACACGGATTATGGAACAGTACTTTGGCAGCGAAAAGGCAACAGCAGTAAACAATAAAGACGACAGAAAAGTAGAATTGAAGCTAATGAAATCATTTTAATCAGAAAAACGCAGGTATGACGCTTATCGCGAAGAATTGCACAGGTTTTACTACACTCATTTCATTTTACCTTGAGGTTTTCAGGCAAGGATTACACTCTCTGCTGTGCAGGCGAAATCATTTCATTTATTAAGAGCGAGTTGGGCGGTCAGGGAATTACACTTCTTCTTTTTGGTACTCAAGAATATCTCCGGGTTGACAATCCAATGCACTGCATATGGCTTCAAGTGTAGTGAATCTTATGGCTTTGCTCTTGCTCTGCTTCAAAATGGATAAATTTACCAATGAAATACCAACCTTTTCAGACAAGGTGGTTAAGGTCATTTTTCTTTTGGCCAGCATAATATCCATATTAACGATTATCGGCATAATACTTTTCGTTAAATGGTCAATGAGTCTTCGAATTCACTTATACCTAAATTGAGCGATTCATCGTTTCAGTTGCCCCTATCGTAGCGCTTGTTTAAAATTTTTCTTTTTTTCGTGAGATAAAACCTATTGGAGCATAAATTCGTGGGTCAAGCTAAAAATATTTCTCAAAATTCGCCATTTTTATACCAATTTTTTAACGCTTAAGCATAGCTTTCCCATGCCTGTTAAGCTTTTCATGTGTTTTTAGACTGATTAGTTTCTAAGCAAAATATATTATGGGTGGTGATTGGCAAAGCCTCCATAGTTCTTCGATATTTGTTGATTGGTAAACAGTTTGGGTCACGTTCGCTATTACGTTTCTCGAGTGAGAAGTAATCTTAACTGCAAAATCTATGAGTTTTCTTCTGAAAGTGTTTGGATATGAAGAAATTGGTATAACCTGAGCAGTCACGTCTACCTTATAGGCTTCAAAAAGGAAATGCGTAATAACAAGCATGAAATAATATGCCCTGTTCATTCCAAATGATTTAAACGGTAATTGCTCTTTAGTCGCCAGTTCCTTTATGCTCCTGTGTATCAATTCATCTGCACCTCTTTGATGTGATTTTCTGACAATCGTTTCAGCTTCAAAATAATGACTACCGCCGGCCTCCATCAATTTGCGATCAGCTTCGGGGCAATTGCCAATGTTAGTGTAAATTATATTGTCGGGCTTTCCAAAGGACATCACAAGCTGTCCCGTTTCCTCGCGTTGAAGTCTGGTGAAAATACAACGGCGAAATTTTTTCCAACTTTTCAATTTGCTGCCAAATTCAACGTAACCCCAGGTAATTTTGCCTTTTTCTATCTTTTGGTAAGCCTCTTCTGGAAATTCCTGAACGTACTCTTTCAAGTGATCATACAAAGCTCCAGTTGTAATGAAATGAATACCAAGCTCTTCTTCAAATACTTTAAAGGCCTTTTGATCGGAAAAACCACTATCTGCGCATAAAATAATGGGCACTTCGCGGGAATAGCGTTTGCGGATCAGCCTAACGATTGACCGCACCCTGTCGGTATAATCACTACCATGGTTTGAATGGGCGCTTCCCTTCCTGAACATTACATCTATAAGGAAACGACCCCAACAAATATGCAAGGGTTGAAACCCTTTCTTTCGTTTGTAGGTCGGTTCATTGCCTTCGCGCTTCGCGGCGCTATCATTATCAAGTACCATTGTATCAATGCCCAACTCAATGATTTTTGGTTTTTCTATATTTAACCTCCAGATAAACAGTTCGTTGAGTATTTTATTAAAGATGAAATTGCCAATAATTGAAAGCTTAGCGAAGTAGCGTTTAATCTGATGGGAAGAAGCCAACTGGGCAGTATTACATTCAAGCAAAGCAGCATAAGCTTCATCTTTCTTACTTTGGTCGAACCCGGAAATGGACATATTAGTTCCGTCCATGAAAAATGCAAGTATTTGTTTAAGAAACTGATGTAATTGCAGCCCCTTGATACTTTGAGAAACAAGAGAATATATCTTACTTGAAATCAGGGAGTATAAGCCTGTTTGCTCAACGTAACGAAGGAATAATGGGAGGCCCCCACGTGCTGAAATTTTATCGTTTGTTGCGCTTATTTTTGTTATCTTAGCAGACATAAAAGGTAGTCTTGTGCACCAATTTGGTGATGTGTGATTTATATTTTTTACACAGCTAAGATACGCATTATCAATGAATTGTGCAAGCTATCTTTTATTTTTTTATTAATTAATCGCACAGATTAGGTTATAAACCTTCTGTAATTGTTTTCATTCCTGCCCCAGTCATATACCTGGAAAAAGGTTGCAGAGAAGAAGTCCACTGTTGTTATTCCATTGACTTCTTCCATGGTGACGTATATATTTTCTCCCCATGAGAGCCAGGACATACCTGTGGTTGCATAAATATCACCCGTTTCCTTGTTGACTTTGCTAATTTTAAATCCTGCCTTTGTCATTACCTCTAACATCTTATCAAAAAGCAAATCTCTGGAAAAATCAAATTCCTGTTTATGACGGGTCTTATTCGTCAATAAATTGAATTTGAGCGGTAGGTTTTAAAGTCAAGTTATGTTACAAAGATATGAACAATTTACGAAAAACAACTAAATATTAATGATAAACGATATTATATTAATGAAAATCGTTTTAGTGAAAATAATTACTTGCTTAGGTTGGGGGTAAGAAGGTAAGAGGTGAGAGGTGAGAGGTGAGCGGTGAGAGATGAGAAGCTAAAGGGAGAGGTTAGAGGTTAGAGGTTGGAAATTAGAAATTTTCCTTTCGTCTCCATTTCTCCCAGTCTCCTTGTCCACCAGTCTGCTTGTCCCATTAATATCTCATCCGGCTTCGGCACCTTCTCCTAAAGGAGAAGGACTTTCTAACTTAAATTGGTTGTTCAAATAACAACCCTTTGTCTCCTTATCTCTTTATCTCCATTTCTCCTTCTCCTTGTCCCCCGTCCCATTCCTCCGTCCCCTTCTTTGCTGTGCTGCAGCGGGCAGGCCTCGTTCCTTTGCGCGTCTCTTGTCCCTACTTCAAATACGTATCCAGCCACTTGTAAAATTCCCGGTGCCACAAAATGCTGTTCTGGGGTTTCAGTACAAAGTGGGTTTCGTTGGGGAAGAAAAGAAAGCGGCTTGGTATGCCCAGCAACTGATTGGCATTGAATGCCTGCATGCCTTGAGTATATGGAATTCGGAAGTCATAACCGCCGTGGATAACCAGCATGGGGGTATCCCAGTTGCCCACGAAATTGTGTGGTGAAAAATCGTAGCTTTTGGGGCGGGGTTTTTCCCAGAAAGGACCACCATAGTCGAAGTTTACGAAGAACATTTCTTCGGTTTCCAGATACATACTCTCGAAGTTGAAGATACCGCAATGGGCGATGAACGCTTTAAAGCGCTTGTTGTGGTTGCCAGCCAGCCAGTAAACGGAAAATCCGCCATAACTGGCACCTATGGCTCCCAGGCGGTTTTCATCTACCCAGGGTTCTGTGGCAACTGAATCGATGGCAGTGAGATAGTCCAGCATGTTTTGACCACCATAATCGCCACTGATCTGATCGTTCCATTCCTGGCCGAAAGTGGGCAACCCACGGCGGTTGGGTGCTACAATCACATAATCATGGGCGGCCATCATCTGAAAGTTCCAGCGGTAGCTAAAAAACTGACTTACCGCACTTTGTGGACCACCCTGGCAATAAAGCAGGGCCGGATATTTTTTGTTTTTGTCGAAGTTAGGCGGAAGAATTACCCAAACCAACATTTGTTTGCCATCGGTGGTCGTTATCCATCGTTTTTCAGATTTGCCAAAAGTCACATTTTTCAGTATTTCACGGTTGGTAAAGGTAAGCTGTTCTTCACTGCCATCGGGTTTAACCCTGAATACTTCCGAGGGCAGATCATGACGCATCTTAGTGATGATCAAGTCATTTCCATCCAGGGCAAAAGCCTGAATATCGTGGTCGCCCTGGGTGAGTTGAGTAATTTTACGGGTAGCAAGATCTATACGATACACCTGGTAGGTTGCATGAATGCCGCTGATGAAATAAAGCTGCTTTCCGTCAGGGCTGAACTTAAAACTGGTAGAACTCTGGTCAAAGCCTTCTGAAAGATCAGTAAAAACGTGACTGGTCATGACTAACTGCTTTCCTGATGCTGTTTTTTTCGGTTCAATTCCTTTTTTGACATCCTCAAGAGACTTCGGATTGATTTCACAAAGCATAATGCGGTCTTTATCAGCTTCAAATCCGGGTGTTTCCATGCTTCTCCAGACAATTTTTGAACCATCTGGTGAAAATACCGGATCCTGATCATAACCTGGATTGTCTTTGCTTATGTTTGTAGTTTCACCTGATGCGAGGTTATATAGATAAATATCACTGTTGGTGCTGATTGCATAATCTTTGCCTTTTTCTTTTTTACAGGTATAGGCCAGGGTTTTTCCATCGGGTGCCCAGGCAATTTGTTCCATGCCACCCCATGGTGTGAGCGGACTATCGAATGGTTCTCCGGACATAATGTCTTTTCCTTCACCCACGTTTCCATCGCTATAGGGTGCAACAAACACATGGCTGTACGCATAATCATGCCAACTGTCCCAATGTCGATACATCAGGTCATTATAAATCATGGCATCGGCCAGCGGCAGATCGGGGTGCAGATCATGCACATCCTTTTCAATTTTAACATCTTTAATATAAACAATATGCTTCATATCAGGCGAATAACTAAAGCCATTGATTCCACCTTCAACATGGGAGACTTGCTTTTTATCTTCCCCATTTATTCCCATTTCCCAAATCTGGACATCACCCGACTCAGCGGAGAGAAATCCTATTTTTTTGCCATCAGGACGCCAGATAGCATTAAACTCGCTGCCTTCAAATTCCGTTAATTTACGTGGCGATTCGGCATTTTTATCCAGACGCCAGATGTCGCGGTTGCTTTTGTTGGTTTCGGCATTATACCAGGTAACACCATATATAAAACTATTGTCAACAGGTGAATACTGTACGTCAGACAGGCGGCCCAGTTTCCACAGGGTTTCTGCATTGAATTTTTCTTGCGCATTTAGCGCAACCGGGAGAATCATTCCAACTGAAATTAAGAATAATAATAAATTTCTTTTCATGATGTAAGGGATTTAACTTCAGCGAAAATAGTAAATGTTTTTACGGAAATCCCTAATTTTATTAAATATTTGCGACTTTGTACTGATTAATTTATAAAACAGGATTTGCAGTTATGACATAATATTAATTACTGTACTGGTTCCAATAACCCGCACCGCTTAAAACTTCTTTCATTTAATATCTTTCCCATTTACATAGTTTGCCACTATCGGGAGTTGATGGTTCAAAACTGCGGATTAAATATAAAGTTATGTTGATAAATTTACTATCTTCACACCCCGAATATCAACTAACAGGCGATGAAATGTTTGTTGTCAGGGATTTCAAAACCCATTATAACGTTCATTTATCGACATTACTATTGAAATTTTAAAATAAAACAATATAAAATTCTGGCCTATGTCATCAAAGGTGGATATCAATAAACTGGCACATGAGATACCATTAAAAATTCTTGTAGCCGAAGATAATTTGATTAATCAAAAGTTTTTGGTTTCGCTGTTGAATATCATGGGTTATAAACCTTCATCTGTATTAAATGGAAAGGAAGTGCTCGAAATTATGGAAAGGGAAAGTTTCGACATTATATTTATGGATATTCAAATGCCGGAAATGAGCGGGGTCGAAGCTACCCAAATAATTATGGAGAAGTATGCACCGGCTGAACGGCCCTACATTATTGCTATTACTGCCAATGCACTGAGTCAGGATCGTGAACGTTGCCTTGAAATGGGTATGGATGATTTTATGGTTAAACCTGTAAACATAAAATTACTTCAATCAACCCTGGAAAAGTGGGGTCGAAAGGTAGAACGCAAATTCTCAGCAGATGTATAGCACTGAGCCTACTTCCAGCTTATTACCATTTTATCGCTCACCAGCTTCAAAGCACCGGTACGCTTCACTTTTATGGGCTTACTATGGTTTACTGTAAAAACTGCATCTTCACTGTTGAGCGCATCAAGCAGGTTTAATTCATACTTCTGAACAGAAACAGAATGGCCGTTCAGACTAAATTTATGATGACCCTCAAATCCATGCAATATTGCTATTACATGATTAAATTTAGTTGTAAAGGAGCCTTGCGGCTTGTTTAAGGTCACTGTTTTGGTTTCAGCATCAAAAATCATTTCCCGCCGATAAAACTCTTCTTTCTCATAATCATAAGTCTCGCCATCGTCCTCATAGTAGGTGAATATTGTGTTTTGTCTGCCATTGTATATGTGAAGGAATAATGTATCTTCTGATTCTTCGCCGGTATATTGAATTTGCTGCTGCATGGGAATTATGGAGCCGGCTTTCACAAATAAAGGCAAGAGATGAATAGGAGATGGAGAAATTATAATGGAATTTCCTGAGTGAGTCTCATCAGTATGGAAGTCATACCATTCACCTTCTGGCAGATAAACCTGCGTCAGGTCTTTGGTGCTTTCCACCGGAGCAACAAGAATGCTTGGGCCGAACAGGTATTCATGTTGAAACTGGGGGTTATAAATATTATCATCAAAAGAGTAATCAATGGCCAGGCTCCGATTCACTGGCATTCCCGATTCCACAGATTCATTAAAAGCCGCGTAAATATAAGGCAACAACTTGTATCTTAATGAAATGTAATTTCTGGAGATGGTCTCTACCGATTCGCCGAAGGACCAGGGCTCGGCCTGGCGTGTATCAATAGCCGAATGGCTTCTGAAGAATGGGCTGAAGGCTCCGACAGAAATCCAGCGGGCAAACAACCCGGGAGTAGCATTCTGGCTAAACCCACCCACATCCACACCCGCAAAAGACACCCCACTAAGTCCAAGACTGTTAAGCAACCGCACGCCCAACATCAAATGTTCATCCGTAGCCTGGTTGTCGCCGGTCCAAAGAGCAGTGTAACGCTGTAATCCGGCAAAACCGGCCCTTGTAAGTATCAGAGGACGACGGTTCTGCATGAGTTTTCGGGTACCCTCGCTGGTGGCTTTTGACATCAGTAAGCCATATACATTTTTTGCCTGATGATAGGTTGAACGATGTCCTTCCCAGTCGAATCCGATAAAATTGGGTGTATAGCCGCCTCCCCAGGAAGCTATTTCGTTCATATCGTTCCAGAATCCGTCCACACCAACATTCACCAGGTCTTTAAAGTTACTACCCCACCATTGCCTTGCAGCAGGTTTGGTAAAATCGGGAAAGTAACACCAGCCCGGCCAGACCTGCGCAGTATACAAAGCTCCATCCGGATACTTGATAAACATATTCTTCTCAACTCCTTGCTCAAAGGCAGCATAACCCTTTTCTACTCTAATTCCCGGATCAACAATTACTGTGGTATGAACACCCATGGTCTTTAACTTATTGAGCATTTTTGCTGGTTCGGGAAAACGCCGGGGATGCCAGGTGAATATTTTATAATTATCCATGTAGTGAATGTCGAGGTAGATAACATCTAAGGGAATCTTTCTTGATCGGAAGTTCTCAACTATGTCGATCACTTCACTATCGGGATAATAACTCCACCTGCATTGCTGATAGCCCAGCGCCCAGAGAGGCGGCATAGTCATTCGGCCTGTGAGGGCAGTATAATCTCTGAGGATACCTTTTACATCGTGCTGATGGATAAAATAGTAATCCATCTCACCGTCATCAGCACTAAAAGAGCTGAATCTATCGGTACCGGCGCCAAAGTTGAACAGGCTTTTATAACTGTTGTCCAGTAAAATACCGTATGCTTTATTGTGGTGCATTCCTATGTAGAATGGTATGCTCACATAGAGTGGATCATCCTGAGGCCCGTAACGCGGATTGTCAGTATTCCAGTTGGTATAGGCACTCCCGAAACGATCGAGGTTACCGGTTTTTTCTCCCAGACCGATGAAACGTTCTCCCGGTTGAAGCGTTTTACAGGTGGTTACTGCTGTACCTAACCAGGACGTCCCCAATGACGGATCATCAGCATTAAGCAACTGTCCGTCCGGGGAATAGAAAGCAAATCTTAATGGTGCCCGGTTGATTTCAACCAGGATTAATCCTGTGCTTAAGGTTAACTTTTCCGGAGTCTCATTAAATTCAGGTTTTAACTGTTGCGGCTTCATTATCACGGCATAAGAAAAAGGTTCTGTAAAGTCATCTTTAACAATCCTTATCCTGATAATCCCTTCACTATACACTGTAACTTCAGCTTTTCCCAACGATGTTATAAGACTCAATCCGTTGGGTGTTAACTGGTAACTTTTCAGATTTCCGAGCGATTGAAACTGGCTGCTTTGAGCGGAAACACTGAACACAATCGAAGTGAATATGATTAAAAACAATGAATTATTTCTCATAGTCAGCCGGCTTAATATACCACCTGCCTTAGATCTGGCCCACAAGCAGGGGCAGGGTGTTTGTTATTTAAAATAAACCTGGTAACCCCAGGCAGGCAATGTTAGTGATTGGTCTGCTGCCAGTTTAACTTTCTCATCAGTGTAAAGCAAGGTGTAATCTCCGGTGTATGCATCACCTTTCAGCGTAAAGGTGAGTGGTTCTGCACTCAGGTTAACTACGCTGACTACTTTGCTGTTGCCCTTCTCGCGTAAGAGCACAAATACATCTTTATCTTTATCAGTGGTGATCCGTTTCCAACTGCCGCCAAAATCGCCATTGTAAAGTGCAGGATTGTTCTTTTTCAATTCAAAAAGCTGGTGATAAAAGTCGGCCATTGGGTAATCATTCCAGTCAACAGCATCTTTTTCAAAGAATTCAAGACGCTTATCCATGGCAGCTTCCTGACCGGAATAAATTAATGGCATGCCGGGCACGGTAGCTGTAAGTACAAAAAATGCTTTCACACCCTCGCCCAAACGTTCGAATTCGGTTCCGTTCCATGAGTTTTCATCATGATTGGTTATAAAATACATGCGATAGGCGTCAGAAGGATAGAGAGAATCGTTTTTATGCAGATATTTTTCGATATCGTTGGCATTTTTTTCTCCTTTATAAATGTCATTCATCACGTGATGAAACTCCCAGCCGTAGGTCATATCAAAAGCAGCATGATGGCGCGGGGCTTCGTCTTCAGCAAGCATAAAGACCGGTTTTATCTTATCCAGTTCGGTGCGTACCCTCAACCAGAATGTATCGGGGACCATGCCGGCAACATCACAACGATAGCCATCAATGTCGTATTCCGTTACCCAGAATTTCATGGCATTCAACATATAATCATTCATCTGGCGGTTGCTGTAATCAAACGCAACCACGTCTGTCCAGTCATAAGGTGAAATCATCTTTCCGGTGGTGTCTTTCTGATACCATTCCGGGTGCTCATTCACCAATGGATTGTCCCATGCAGAATGGTTGGCTACCCAATCAATAATTACATAGAGGTCATTTTCATGGGCGGTTTTTATCAGATTTTTAAAATCCTCATCAATGCCAAATTCAGGATTCAGGGTAAGGTAGTCACTGATGGAGTAGTAACTACCCAGGCTGCCTTTGCGGTTGAGCTCTCCGATTGGATTGATGGGCATAATCCAAAGGATATCAGCCCCAAGTTCTTTCAGGCGGGGCAAATGAGGTATGAACGCATTAAAGGTACCTTCGGGCGTAAACTGCCGAATGTTAACTTCGTAAATACTCAGATTCTTGCTCCATTCGGGATGCTTTATCTGCTCCACTTTTCCGTTCGTCACACTTTTTTCAGAACCATTGCTGCTGCATGAATTTAAGACCACCAGCGCAGCTGCCACAAAGATCATTGATAGGCTGTTTTTGAGTTTCATCATAATTTTTTATTCTTAGATTTTGTAGAGGTTTCAGATTGAAAGGCAAAGATAATATAAAGCTTTCACATTTTGAAGCTTCAATATTTAGCTCATAACTTTGATTTCCGGTCAAAAAAAAGACTGCCCCCGTTTGGAGCAGTCATTTTTAGTAAATGATGGGTTTGCTATTTCAATTCAAATAACTCGTCCTTTAGTTTAGTGTTTACCTTAACTACCAATACCTTAATATCCATACTTTGAGGCCCTGCCTGCTGACTAATGTTAAATGGAAATTTAACACCATTCACTTCACGGTAATCGCTAAATTCGGCAATGCCCTGATCTCCGGTTTCACGAATAAGTAAACCTGTATTTACATCGTAAAAACGTGTGCTTTGGGTGCCTGAAGGGTAGGTGAGCAAAACGCGGTAAGTTTCATTGCCTTTGATCTCCTCAATACCTTCCAGTTTTTGATCTATACCCAACTGTTCAAAATTTAGTTCCGGAAACATGGCTGCTTCAATTTTCATATCTTCCAGTTCTTTGCCTTCGAGGGTTTTACTTTCACCCCCCATTGGAGAAACAATCCTGGCCGAAGTACCATCATAACCCATTTGCTGAAACACCATATCGCCAGAACTGATTTTAATCATAAATTTGTCAGGTGCCTTGCGATAAGTGTCAAACCCAATAGTCATACCCTGCATACTGGTGGTTGCCATAATGGTAATGTCCTTAATTTTCGACATTGCTTTTTCGCCTCCCAGAGCTTTAATATATGCCTTGTTAACCGTGGTAGCCGTAACTCCTTCAGGGGCCGGCTTTACCTTTTTGTCCGGGTCATACTCTGTGCCCTCGTAGTCAAAATACCTGATTGCTTTTGTTTTATTGAATTGTTGGAGGCGTGGTGCTATTTCAGCAGCCTTTCCCACAGCAATGATGTATGCATTTTCAGGCAGTATGTATTTTTTAGCAGCCGACTGAACATCTGCAGCACTAACAGCAGCCAGGTTTTTAAGGTAATTTACATAATAATCGTCGGGCAAATTATAACGCGCCGTGCTTATGGCAAAACTAGCCACTGTGGCGGGGTTTTCCAGAGAAAGTGCGAAGTTTCCACTGAGATAATTTTTTACCAGTTGTAATTCATCACCAGGAACTTCTTCATTGCGGATACGGTTCATTTCGTTAAAAATCTCAACTACTGAGCTGTCGGTCACCGGATTGCGAACCGCTGCCGTTGCCATAAACCGGCCTACAAGTTTATCGGTACTCAATGAGGAGTAAGCTCCATAGGTATAAGCTTTGTCTTCGCGCAGGTTATTGAATAGTCTGAATGTACCGCCACCAAGAATGGTATTCATAACCCTGGCCTGTATAACATCAGCATCTCCCGGCTTAAGTTGTACCGGATAAGCCACTTTTAAGGTAGTTTGCACTGCATCAGGCCGGTCAACGATGGCTACCTGCGTGACTTCCGGCGCCATGGGTAAAGGTGGAATGTATTTTGGAATATCGCCTCTTTTCCATCCGGATAAATATTTGTCCACCAGGGCTCTGGCATCCGCCAGGGTAATATCACCCACAATGGCCAGGTAGCCGATGTTGGGTTTAAAGAATTTATCATAGTATGCCTGACAGTCTTCCACAGTGATATTGTTTACAGTGGCTTCCGTCATGGTTTCTCCATAGGGATGATTGGTGCCATAAATCAGTAGTTTGCTGATGTGGTTGCTTATGGCTTCCGGCTCATTTTGCATTGCTTTAAGAGATGATAGCGTTTGGGTTCTTATCTTCTCAAGTTCTTCTGAGCGGAAAGCCGGATTTAACAGCACATCAGACATAAGCTGAAGTAGTTTTTCGGAATGTTTTTTGAGTGATGACCCATAAACGCCAGTAGCATTGGTTCCCAGAGAAGCACCTATAAAGTCTACTTCCTCGTCAAGCTCATCTTTGGTAAGACTGGTTGTTCCGGTACGCATGAGCTGGCCGGTCAGTTCACTTATTCCTGTCTTCTGTTCTTCGGGCAGCGGGACAATGTCGAGCACCAGGGAATAGGTTACTTTGGGTATTTTATGGTTTTCCACCACAAAAACCTGAAGTCCATTCGGCAGGGTAAAACTTTCGTATTTACCTACATTAATCACCGGAGCCGGAGCCGGAGCCGGCATTACACTCCGGTCGAGCTTATCGGCTGATTTTTTGGCTGATTTAGAGGTTTGTGCATTTATTGTTCCTGAGAAAATGAACAATAAAGCCCACAGGCTTACATTAAAAATATTTTTCATGGTTTATTTCCTTTCTGTTACATGCTTTGTTTGGGTAAATAGTGTAAAACTACCCTGTTTTCTTTGGTAAGGTATTGATTGGCTACCCGCTTAATGTCGGCTTTGGTTACTTTCATATAGCGGTCAATCTCATTGTTGATGAGATTGGCATCCCCAAAGTACATATGGTAATCCGAAAGGTTTTCAGCTATGCCTGCCATGGTTGAGTTGGCCGTTACGAAGTCGTTTTCCATTTTATTCTGCAACTTCTTGAATTCGCGATCTGTTAGTTCTTCTCTCTGAGTCCGGGCTATTTCTGTATTGATGGCTTCCTCCAGCTCCAGTGGGTCAATACCTGCATTGGCAATACCAAAAATCATAAAAAGTCCAGGGTCTTCAAGCGCCAGAGGGAAAGCACTTACAAAAAGGGCTTTCTGCTGTTTGTCCACAATACTTTTGGTCATACGGGAACTCTCGCCATCGCTCAGCAGTGTAGTTAGCATGCTCAGGGCATAGTAATCAGGAGTACCCATGGCAGGAATATGAAAGGCCTCAATAACTGCCGGAAGCTGGATGTTGTCGTAAACGGTATCGCGCACCTCAGCAGTCTGAGCCGGTTCAATAATGGCAGGACGATAAATTTCCCTGGTTCCGCGAGGTATGGTTGAGAAATATTTTTCGACCAGTACTTTGGTTTGTTCTATATCTATATCGCCCGCTATAGAAAGGGTTGCATTGTTGGGAACGTAATAAATGGAGTGAAATTCCCTGAACTCATCAATGGTAGCCTGGTTGATCGACTCTGCAGAACCAATGGGCATCCAGCGGTAAGGGTGAGTAGTAAAAGCAGTACTAAATGTTTTTTCCATAATGGAGCCATAGGGGCGGTTATCGTACGACTGGCTTCGTTCTTCTTTCACAACTGCACGTTGGGTTTCAACTCCTATACTGTCGATTCGTAGATGTAGCAGACGTTCCGATTCCATCCACAGTCCAAGTTCCAGTTGATTGGAGGGAAGCAGCAGGTAATAAAAGGTCCGGTCAAAACTGGTGTTTGCATTCAGTTGAGCACCGGCATTCATTGCAATCTGATCAAATTGACCACGCCCGATGTATTCGCTGCCCTCAAACATCAGATGTTCGAAAAAATGAGCAAATCCTGTGCGTTCAGGATTTTCGTTTTTAGAACCCACATGATACGAAATGGTGACAGCCACAATTGGCGTGGAATTGTCCTGATGTAAAATTACATGCATGCCGTTGGCCAGATCGTACTCAGTAAATTCAATCCGGTTTTGGGCACCTGCCCATAAAAAGGTCAGGAGAAATCCTGCCAGTGCAATGATTTTCTTTGGTGATGACATATTAAAATGGTTTGATTAAATTAATTGGGTTTTCATGAGTTGGATAATGGAGTTTGCGGATAATTCCGTAAAATTTTCGATGACCTGATGTGCTTCGGTCAGTTCAGCTTTGTGATGTGTTGTAGCAATACCGATAACCGTCATTTTTGCTTTCAGCGCGGCATCAATGCCTTTGTTGGTGTCTTCAATAACCAGGCAATATTCTGGTTTCATATTGAGCAACGCAGCCGCTTTTAAAAATACCTCAGGGTCAGGTTTACCATTTTTTACCTGAGAGGCATCGGCAATAGCCCCAAAAAAACCATCAAGGCCTGCTTCGTGAATAACAAAATCCACATTTTCCTTTTCCCCCGAAGTGGCAATGGCCATCGGAATATTGTGGGCTTTTAAGTCCATAAGCAAAGGAATCAGCCCCGGAGTGGGTTTAACATTATCATGATATAAATACCTATATATCAATTCTTTTTCGGCAGCAAGCTCTGCAATAGTCGTTGCAGGCAGTGGCTTTTTGAAAATCATCTTCAGATGTTCCGCATTGGAACAGCCAAATAATCTTTCGCGGAATGATATCAAATCAAAACTTTTTCCATGACGCTTGCAAAATTTCTGCCAGGCCAGAAAATGATAATGTGCATTGTCAACCAGCACTCCATCCATGTCAAAAATAACGGCCAAATCTTGTTTCATTATAATTTTACTTCCCGGTTAATATAATTACTGAAATCCTTCACCTGTTGGTGATATTCTTCCTTAAAAAGGGGTGACGAAATTAAAAAATCAGCCGTTGAACGATTACAGGCTGTGGGGATATTGTAAAGCACAGTAATTCTAAGCAATGCTTTAACATCCACATCATGGGGCTGAGGTTCCATGGGATCCCAAAAGAAAATCATAAGATCAATTTCGCCGTTTACAATCATAGCACCCAATTGCTGATCGCCACCCAGAGGGCCTGATTTCAGTTTGATGATTTTCAGTTCATCAAACTGTTCGGCTGGCAAAATATTCTTTAGCTGTAGTTCCACAAACTTCCCGGTAGTCCCTGTGCAGATGATCTGATGTTCATGAAGGCTAAAAGCATTATACTCTACCCACTCAGCCAGATCGGGCTTTCGGTTATCGTGGGCAACAAGGGCTATGCGTTTCCTGGTCTTCATTTCGGATCATGAATAAACGGCGAAATTAGTAAAAATCAATACACCTGAGGAATATATATCTTTATTCTTCCGCCAATTATTGGTTACCGCAACAGAGAAAAGCCGCTTTAACCTTCCACTTACTGCTTTTTACCATTGAAAATTCGCGGAAATGCATGTAAATAATGATTCCCGTATATTTTGTATTTTTGCAGCGTTTATAAAAATACGACAACGATTTAACTTAATCAAAATATTTTATGAAGCGAGTTATGATTCTTACCGGGGGTGGTGACTGTCCCGGATTAAATGCAGTTATCAGGGCAATTGTTAAAAGGGCTGCGCTTGAACGGAATTGGGAAGTGATTGGAAGCATTGAGGCTTTCAACGGCATTTTACGTGAACCTACCGAGATAGTGGTTCTGGATGAAAAAGCCGTTTCCGGTATACATTATCAGGGCGGTACCATTATACAAACTACCAATAAAGGCGGCCCATTTGACTGGCCTGTGAAGCAAAATGATGGTACCTATACCTCAGTTGACCGTTCGGATGAAATGATACGCAAAATCGGGTATCTGGGAATAGATGCAGTAATTAACATTGGTGGTGATGGCAGTCAGCGTATCTCACAGCGACTTTTTGAGAAAGGGCTTAATATCATTGGCGTTCCCAAAACCATTGATAATGATTTAACCGCTACCGATGCTACTTTTGGATTTCAGACTGCAGTTCAGATTGCAACAGAAGCCGTAGATAAACTGGTAACAACAGCAGCCAGTCACAACCGGGTTCAAATTCTCGAAGTAATGGGTCGCGATGCAGGATGGATTGCCCTGAATGCTGCCGTTGCCGGTGGTGCAGAAATTTGTTTGATACCTGAGATTCCTTATGATATTGACAAAGTGATGAAAGGAATTGAAAAGCGTTTTGTTAAAGGCCGTGGTTTTGTGAATATTGTGATTGCTGAAGGTTCTAGAAATATTCATGGCTCACAGGTAATTCAAAATAGTAATGAGGTTGGCTATGCCCATGTTAAGCTGGGTGGAATTGGTTTCCGGCTTGAAGAAGAACTGAAAAATGCCGGCTGTGAACACAGCATCCGAACCACAGTTCTTGGACATCTGCAAAGAGGTGGAGTGCCCATAGCCTACGACAGGGTATTGGCTACTCAATACGGTGTTAAAGCTTTTGAACTGGTGCTTAGAGGTGAATTCGGACGCATGGTTTCATACCGGCATCCCATGATTACCTCTGTTACACTTGAAGAAGCCCTTACACAGCCCAACTTGGTTGATCCGGATACTGCACTGATGAAAACAGCCCGCGGTATCGGCATGTGCTTTGGAGATTAACTGTACAAGGAATTAGCAAATTATGCCCTGTTACCTGAATTTTGGTAGCAGGGCATGGTTTTTTATGGCTGTTACTAAAATTCTAAATTCATTCTACACTTTTGTGGAAATAGGTCAGCAAGTATCATATATCCAATAACCTATTTTAATCGTTGTAAAATAGTATAAAAAAAGTGTTGAAACAGATTGGGATAAAATAACCTTTAGCTTTCTATAAATCATTGAATATTAATTCAAAGCGCTCTTTCAAAAAACTTCAAAAAGAATATTCTGTGTAAATGATTTGCAGAACGATATCTGGTGGCACAATTATTTAATAACCATTGAAATATTCATTGAAAATTAATTTTCATCAAATAACTTTAAAGATTATGGCTAAAAAACACTCTAATCCCGAGAAGGCAAATGCTAAACTGACTGATTTGGCTAAACATACCGAACAGGATCAGGAATCGTTTCTGACTACCAATCAGGGACTTTGCATCAACGATGATCAAAATTCGCTGAAGACCGGAGAGCGCGGTCCGACGCTAATGGAAGATTTTATTTTTCGTGAAAAAATTACTCATTTCGATCACGAGCGCATTCCCGAAAGGGTTGTTCATGCACGGGGTAGTGGTGCGCATGGTATTTTTGAATGCACAAAATCCATGTCGAAATATACCAAAGCAAAATTTTTGCAAACACCTGGAACAATTACACCGGTTTTTGCACGATTCAGTACGGTAGCCGGTTCGCGGGGTTCTACTGATCTGGCCAGAGATGTGCGTGGATTCGCAGTGAAATTTTATACCGAAGAGGGAAATTATGATTTGGTAGGCAACAATATGCCGGTATTTTTCATTCAGGATGCCATTAAATTTCCCGATCTCATACATGCGGTCAAACCAGAACCTCATAACGAAATACCTCAGGCAGCTTCAGCCCACGATACTTTCTGGGATTTTGTTTCGTTAAGCCCTGAAACCCTGCACAATGTAATGTGGCTGATGAGCGACCGCGCTATTCCACGCAGCCTCAGGATGATGGAAGGCTTTGGTATCCATACCTATCGTTTTGTAAATGCCAATAATGAATCTTTTTTCGTGAAGTTCCACTGGAAACCATTGTTGGGTGTTCACTCGGTGCTATGGGACGAAGCCCAGAAAATTTCAGGCAAAGATTCTGATTTCCACCGTCGTGACCTTTATGAGGCCATTGAGGCTGGTGCATTTGCACAATGGGATTTTGGGGTGCAAATTGTGGAGGAAAAAGATGAGCACAAATTCGATTTCGATCTGTTGGATCCTACCAAACTCATTCCCGAAGAGTTGGTGCCGGTTGAAATTATTGGCCGCATGACCTTAAACCGAAATCCGGACAACTTTTTCGCTGAAACTGAACAGGTGGCCTTCCATCCCGGCCATGTAGTGCCAGGAATTGATTTTACCAATGATCCGCTGCTTCAGGGAAGATTATTTTCTTATACCGATACACAATTGATCAGGCTTGGTGGCCCTAATTTCCATGAGATTCCCATCAACCGGCCTATTGCTCCCATTCACAACAATCAGCGCGATGGATACATGCGGCAGATGATCAATCCAGGACAGTCGAGTTATAATCCAAATTCAACAGGCAACAATGCCCCCTATCAAACGCCACAGGATGATGGTGGTTACACCAGTTATCATGAACGCATTGATGGTCGTAAAATCAGAGGTCGCAGTGAGAGTTTCTTTGATTTCTTTAGTCAGCCGGCCATGTTTTATCACAGTCAGAGTGAAGCTGAACAAAACCATATCGTGGATGCCTTCCGGTTTGAACTTGGAAAAGTAAAGGAAGAGGTTATCCGTAAGCGGGTAGTAAGTTTGCTGGTGCAGATTGATAAAACCCTTGCCAAACAGGTAGCCGATGGACTTGGCTTTGAAGTGCCCAAACCTGAAAAAATTCACAATCACGCAGTGCCACCCGATGTGGATCCCATGAAATATCAGAGCCGGAAAGCTGCACCCATGATTGATAAAGCGCCTTCCCTGAGTATGGCCGATACAGTGAAAGATACCATCAAATCCCGAAAAGTGGCTATAATCGCCAATGATGGTGCCGATGCTAATGCCATTACAACCATGCAAAAAGCCATTGAAGGTGCAGGTGGTATGACCAAAGTAATTGCCTTGCATCAGGGAAGCATCAAGTGTGATGGGATAGAACTGCCGGCAGAGGAGAGTTACCTCACCGCCGCTTCGGTTTTGTTCGATGCAGTATATTTACCGGGCGGTAAGAAAAGCGTAGATGCATTGAAGGCCGAGCCTGATATTTTGCATTTTATCAGCGAAGCATATAAGCACTGCAAGGCCATTGCTGCCGACGATGAAGGTGTGGATTTGCTTAAAATGACCGCTGCCGGTGAGAAAATTGATGAAAATATGGACGATGTGCTGGCTAAAGGTATTGTGCTCAATCAAACCCCGGAAGCCTTTATGAAAGCAATTGCCCGGCATCGTTTCTGGGTGCGTCAGCAACCGGGGAAAGTGCCCGCATAATTGTTCAATTGTACCCCGTACACCCTCAGCCCATTGGATAATGTCCGAATGGGCTGAACCGTTTTGTGAATATTTAGCTTATAATCTGATGGAAGCCATCTGATTACCTCTATAGGATTTATTTTATTCAGGAATACCCGGATGTGCAGCATTTTAGCCCAAAGACTGATGAGTTGCTAATCACTGTTTTTTTAGAAGAGGGCGGTTTCATCTCTTTGCAGACAAATTACATTCCGGATTGTTAATTGAATCAAAACACTACTTTCATGTCACTAAATATTCCTGAAACCTCAAAACGCCGGCTGGTGGTTATAGGTGCCGGATTTGCCGGACTAAGACTGGTAGAGAAGTTAAAAGGTTCGAATTTTCAAATAGTATTGATTGACCGCAATAATTTTCATCAGTTCCAACCCTTGTTTTACCAGGTGGCTGTGGCCGGACTGGAACCGAGTTCTATTGCATTTCCGCTGAGGCGGATGTTTCAGAAGAGTTATCAGATATTTATCCGGCTAACCGAAGTAACTCATATTTCTACAGAAAGCAAAACAGTACATACCCTCAATGGAGCACTTAGCTATGATGTTTTGGTAGTTGCTACCGGTGCGGCCACTAACTTTTTCGGTATGGACCAACTGGCAGCGCGTTCTTTTGGGATGAAAACTGTAGGAGAAGCGCTCGGCATCCGGAATACCATTCTTAAAAACTATGAAATGGCTCTGGTTGCCGACTCCGATGAAGAACGCAATGCCCTGATGAAAATTGTAATTGTGGGCGGAGGTCCCACGGGTGTAGAACTTTCAGGAGCATTGGCCGATATGCGCAGGTTTGTTTTGCCAAAAGATTATCCCGATCTGGATTTCAGGCAAATGCAGATATTCTTGATTGAGGCATCACCCACTTTACTTAATGGCATGTCGGAACAATCCTCCCGTAAAGCCGCTGAATTCCTTACAAATATGGGCGTTAATGTGATGACCAATGAGCAGGTTACCGGCTATGAAAATAACATAGTGCAGCTAAAGGATGGCAAAACCCTTAATTCAGCTACGGTTATATGGGCTGCCGGTGTTACAGGCGCGCCACCGGGTGGTTTCAATGAACATCAATTGGGTCGGGGGCGTCGGCTGGTGGTTGATGCGTTCAATCGCGTAAAAGGGGAGTCAGATGTATATGCCATTGGCGATATTGCTTTTATGGATGATCCGGACATGCCCAAGGGACATCCACAGGTTGCCCAGGTAGCGCTACAGCAGGCCAAAAATCTGGCAGCCAATCTTAAAAGAAAAGAGTTGTCGGATTGGAAGCCCTTCAAGTATAAAGACAAAGGCTCCATGGCCACCATTGGGCGCAATAAAGCCGTGGTTGACTTGCCTTTTCTTAAGTTCCAGGGGATGTTTGCCTGGTTTGTGTGGATGTTTGTTCATCTGATTTCCATTATTGGCGTGAGAAATAAATTGTTTATTTTCATCAACTGGGTATGGAATTATGTAACTTACGACCAGTCATTAAGATTGATTATACGTCAAAGGGTTCCTAAAAAAGATTAAAAAAGGAAACAAGATTTGGCAATAGCTGTTTAACTTCCTGTTAACACATTTTTATCGGAAACAATGGATGACCCATTGCATTATGACTAATAAAAACTAAAAAAATGAACCGTAAAATTCTATTGAAATCCCGTCCAAACGGAATGCCTGATGCAAAAAATTTTGAAATTACTGAAACGACAGTTTCTGATCCAAAAGAGGGGGAATTATTGCTGAAAGCCTTGTATATTTCTGTTGATCCTTATATGCGCGGCCGCATGAGCGATGCCAAATCATATGCTCAGCCTTTTGAAATAGGCAAACCCATGCAGGGCGGCATTGTGGCTCGTGTAATGGAAAGCCGTGCTGATAATTTCAAAGCCGGCGATGTAGTACTGGGCATGTTAGACTGGCAGGAAGTACAGACCGCACCTGCCTCAGTAGTAAACAAGATCGAAGAGGGTATGGCGCCTTTGAGTTATTACCTTGGGATACTCGGAATGCCGGGTCTTACGGCTTATTTTGGATTGCTTGACATCGGTAAGCCTCAGCAGGGCGAAACCGTGGTGGTTTCAGGAGCTGCCGGAGCGGTGGGTACGGTGGTATGCCAGATTGCTAAAATCAAAGGATGCCGTGTGGTGGGAATTGCCGGCACTGATGAAAAACTTGCTTATTTAAAGAATGAACTGGGTGTGGATGAAGTAATTAACTATCATTCAACACCTGATATGCAGAAGGCGATTTCTCAGGCCTGCCCCGATGGCGTGGATGTATATTTTGACAATGTAGGTGGTGAAATTTCGGACGCGGTAATGATGGCATTGAATAAATATGCGCGGGTGGTAATCTGTGGTCAGATTTCACTGTACAATGTTACCGAAATGCCGATGGGCCCACGTTTGCAACCCTTGATTTTAAAGCGCAGTGTATTGATGCAGGGCTTTATTGTGAGCAATTATGCTGAGCGATTTACCGAAGCGGCGCAGCAACTGGGAAAGTGGGTTGCTGAAGGCAGATTAAAAAATGAGGAAACCATAGTAGAAGGTTTTGAAAAGCTGCCCCAAACATTTCTTGGCCTTTTTGAAGGAAAAAATACCGGGAAGTATCTGGTGAAGGTGGCTGAATAAGCTTCTATTGCTAAAAATACCTCTCACAATACATTCAGAATCAGATATGTTTCAAAAATAAACTTAAAGACAAAAAACATGAAGAATTTTAATTTTTACAATCCGGTAAGGATTTTATTTGGAAAAGGAAAAATCGCTGAAATAGGAAAATATATCCCTGAAAATGCGCGCATTATGATTACTTACGGCGGTGGCAGCATTATGAAAAACGGGGTTTACGACCAGGTTATAGCAGCACTGAAAGGAAAGAATGTGGTTGAATTTGGTGGCATTGAGGCCAATCCGCAGTATGAAACCCTGCTGAAGGCGGTGGAAAAGGTGAAAGCCGAAAATGTCGATTTTTTGCTTGCCGTTGGAGGTGGTTCAGTACTCGATGGAACCAAATTTATTGCCGCAGCAGCCTATTATGACGGTGATGAACCCTGGGAAATACTCTCCCGCATGAGGCCAATACGCAAAGCAATGCCGCTGGCATCGGTTATTACACTTGCTGCCACCGGAAGTGAGATGAACAGCGGAGGCGTAATTACCCGTGCAGAAACGCAGGAAAAGCTGTCTTTCGGTTCACCTTTGCTTTTTCCACAGTTCTCGGTATTGGATCCTGAAGTTACCTTTAGTCTTCCAAAACAGCAGGTCGCCAATGGCATTGTTGATGCTTACATTCATGTAATAGAGCAATATCTGACCTACCCGGTCAATACACCTATTCAGGACCGGTTTGCCGAGGGAATTCTGCTTACGCTGATTGAAGAAGGTCCCAAAGCCATCAATAACCCCGAGCCTGATTATGACAACAGGGCCAACCTGATGTGGGCTGCCACCATGGCTTTGAACGGACAACTTTCGCTGGGCGTGGAAACCGACTGGGCCACCCATATGATTGGCCACGAACTCACTGCTTACCACGGTATCGACCATGCGGTAACGCTGGCCATTGTTCTTCCCGGAGTGATGCGCCTTTTGAAAGAAAAACGCAGTGAAAAACTCCTGCAGTATGCCGAAAGGGTATGGAACATTACCCAGGGCAGAGAAGAAGATCGCATTGAAAGCGCCATTAAAAAGACCGAACAGTTCTTCAAATCACTGGGCATAGGCATCCGGCTTTCCGATCATGAAGTAGGGGAGGATACCATTGACCGCATTATTGAACGCTTCAACTTCCGTCGTATGAAAACGGTGGGCAATCAAAAAGATATTAGTGTTGAAGATGTGAGACTGGTGCTGGAAGATGTAAAGTGAGTATCATTTGACCTGACAGGTCTTCTTCAAACCAGTTAGGTCTTCCTGAATAGTAAAATCTCCCGATAAACCTAACAAGCCGGAAGCGGAAGATGACTTGTTAGGTTTTTTTTTACTATTTCCCATACAACTCCTTTTCCTTCACATACACCAACTTGCCAAATTTTTCCAGGTCTTTGGTATCTATACGCTTTTTATTGCCAACAATGCATATCACCATAGGTTTATCGGCAATGTTATCGGTATAAAATTGCTGAATATCATCAAATTCCAGGTTTTCCCAGGCTTTTTGCTTGATGAAGGCAGGGTCTGTTTCATACCCCTGGTTTTGCCAGCCAACAATTTGAGCACTTAAATCTCTGAAATGGGGCCGTTTGCTCAAAGAGGAGTTGCTCAGATATTGCTGAATCATTCTGGTACGTTCTGGTTTGGCCGGCATATACCGCACCAGACTGTCAAAAATGGTGATGGCCTGCAATGTTTTATCAGCCTGGGTGCCTATTACCCCAGCAAAATAGCTTTCCTTGCCCTTCAATGCCGGATCAACATACTTTGCTCCGGCGCTGTAAGCCATGGAGCGGGCTTCCCTGATTTCCTGAAGTACAAGTCCGGAAAAATCCCCACCGAAATAAAGATTAAAGGCATCCATTATGCCTTGCTGGTCTGGATGGAAAGTGCTGCCATTGGCAAAAAAGTAAATATTGCTTTGGGTAGCTTTTTTCTTATCCACAAAGTAAATGGTGTTTTCAGTATATTGTCTCAAATCCATAACCACAGGTGTTTCCACCGCTTTGCTGTCGCTGGTTTTAAACACGTTCTGGCAATTTTCAGCAACATCTTCCGGCTTCAGATTGCCCGAATAATGGATATTGACTCCATAATCCATGATTGATTTAAATGCATCAATCAAATTTTCAGCTTTGTATGATTTTATCTCTTTAAGGTCCGGACGATCAATATATTCAGACTGCACACCATATCTCACATATTGATACAAAGCAGCGGCCACATTGCTGGGTTCACTGCGCTCCACTTTACGTTCCGCTTTGGCTGCTTCATATAAAAGGTCTATCTTTTCCTGTTCCAGCTCCGGGTTGTCCAGTAATGAACCAACCAGTGCAAGTGTCTCGTTGAACTTGTCGTCAAACCCAATAATTTCTAAACTGGTGTAGCTTTCGTTACCCGATATGGAATAGGTACTACCATTTGCTGCAATGGCTGCTTTAAATTTCTCCAGGTTGCTTCCTTGTGGATAGGCCAGATTCATGGCTTCGGTGGCGTATTCTAATTGTGGAAGGGTGTGGTGCCCGACTTTATAATCCACATTCAGTTGAAATACACTGTTGGCCGGATTTTTTACACTATACACATTCATTCCGGGGGTGGGCGTAATCTTTACAACGTCTTTGTCAAAATCAATAAATTGTTGTTGTATCTGGGTTTCGGGAATGGCTTCAAATTTCTTTGCGTAAGGCGAAGCGGCATTCATATTTGCCTTCAGGGGCGTGTAATCCGGCTTGTCAATTTTTTGTTTTTTAGGGAATCCCATTTTTGAATAAAAAGCCAGATAATTATCGCCATAATACTTATTAGCAGTGTTGATGACATCTTCTTTGGTGATGGCCATCAACTGGTTTGGATACTGCAGAAAATCATCAATGGATTGGTAGCGTGCAAAAGCCGTAGCCAGCGTTGTGCCTCTGTATTCATTAGATTCCATACTGATCTGGTAATCGCGGAAAAGTTCTGTTTTAATGTTTTCAATAAGTGCTTCATCAAACTCTCCCGACTTTAATTTTTTCAATTCATCTATGATCAGTTTTTCGGCACTGCTTAGTTTCTGACCCAATATCTTGGGAATGAACAATATTATACTGGCACCCTCATCATTAAATGGCATACTCATTACCTGTGCTCCCATCAACTTGTTGTCCAGGGTCAGCTTATCGAACAATCCGGTTTCGCTTTGGTTGGATAGCACCGCATTGCATACCGACAGCGGAATTTCATCCGGATGACCAGCAGGCACCGTTCGGAAGCCAAGTATGCCTAATTTTATAGGGCTTAGTTTCATTGTAACCTCTTCCCTGCCATTGAAAGTTTCCTCGGTATATACTAAGCGCTCCGGCGTTTCTTTTCTTTCCCACTTCCCGAATTTAGCTTCAATTATAGGTTTTACGATTTTTTTGTCAAAATCACCGGTGAGGATAAGTGCCATATTGTTGGGCACATACCAGGTGGTGAAAAAGTCATACATCTTGGTCAGGGAGGGGTTTTTAAGGTCTTCGATGGTTCCTATCAGCGTTTGCTGACCATAAGGATGATTGCGGTAAAAGTTCTTATTGAAATTTTCGATCATCGAACTCGCAAAATTGTCAGAATACATATTTTTCTCTTCATAAACCACTTCCAGTTCAGCCTGGAAGCCACGGAATACCGGGTTTTCGAAGCGATGGCTGTATAAATCCAGCCATTTTTCAATTTGTGTGGAAGGGAAGGCGTTATAAAAAATGGTGTAATCGTTTATGGTTCCTGCGTTTACGTTGGTTCCGCCCATGGTTCGCAGAATATTGAACATTTCTCCGGGAATGGCATATTCATTTGCTTTAAGCGATTCAGCATTGATTTCTTTTTGGATGATTTTTCGTTTCTCCGCATCGGTTTCCCTGCCAAGCTTATCGTACAGCCTGAAAATGCTGTCGATATGTGGTTTTTCAGCCTCCCAGTTGATTGTTCCCAGCTCCTGAGTACCTTTAAAGAGCATGTGCTCCATGTAATGTGCCATACCGGTTGCGTCTTTGGGGTCATCCTTGCCACCGGCACGAACCATTACACTGCCAAAGACCTGCGGCAGGTGGTGGTCTTCGTTTAAAATTACGGTCAGACCGTTGTTTAGTTGGTAAACCTCTACATCTATGGGCGTGTAGTCGGTTTGCTGGGCCCGTGTGGCTATAACCATCAACCCAATAAGAACTAGAAGGAAACTTCTTTTCATCGCAGATATTTTATGAATTTGTATAAAGCAAATGTAAGGAAACAATTTCTTCTTTTACAACTAAGTGTAAAATATATCATTTGTATATTAAAAAGTTCGTTTATTGTTATTTATTGGATTTACTTAAACCGGTATCGGGTTTCACTGAAAAATTTCATTATCACCGATAAAATCAGAAATTAGCCGTGCTTTAATGATGGAAATACATTGCTTAAAACTTTGTGCCTGAGCGGCATTCTTTTTATTTTTCATATCTGGAGTGGCCTGAAATTTATAATCTTGAGATATTAGATGCCTCGTAAATATGCCAGAAAGCTTGATATACAATAAGTTATAATGTCACGGCTTTTAAGGAGGGATGCTATAAACGCAAAATGAGTTAAGTTAAAATGATACAAAGGCCATTTCTCATATCCGGTCTTTCAGCTTAAAAGTTTAATTTAGCCGCCCATATGCTTAGGTCGATGAATATACCTTTTAATAAACCCCACTTTACCGGAAGAGAAGCTCTTTACATTTCAGAATCTGCCATAACAGGTAAAATCGCAGGCAATGGGCCGTTTACACGAAGGTGTCAGACATTTTTTGAAGAGAAATATGGCATTAAGAAAGCTTTGTTGACTACCAGTTGTTCTGATGCTCTTGAAATGGCTGCTTTGCTGCTTGATATCGCTCCCGGGGATGAAGTGATCATCCCTTCTTTTACCTTTGTGTCAACAGCCAATGCATTCGCTTTGCGCGGCGCACATATTGTTTTTGCCGACAGCAATTCTGAGAATCCAAATATTGATGTTACCCTTATTGAAAGTCTCATTAGCGCAAAAACCCGCGCCATTGTGGTAGTTCATTATGGTGGCATTGCCTGCGATATGGACGAAATTATGGGAATCGCCAGCAAATACGGTATTCCTGTAGTAGAAGATGCTGCACAGTGCATGGATGCCTTCTACAGGGATCAACCTCTTGGAAGCATCGGAATTATGGGCACATTATCTTTTCATGAAACCAAAAACATAACCTGTGGAGAGGGAGGTATGCTGATGGTCAACGATGCTTCACTGGTACAAAAAGCTGAAACGGCATGGGAAAAAGGAACCAACAGGGCTGCATTTGTACGTGGTGATGTAGAAAAGTATGAATGGGTAGCCCTGGGCAGTTCATATCTACCCAATGAACTTACAGCAGCTTTTCTTTACGGACAGCTCGAAAATGCTGAAAACATCCGAAAAGACCGGACAAATACTTTTAATAAATATTTTGAGGCACTTAAACCTCTTGAGCAACAAGGATTTATTGGCCTGCCTGTAGTACCGGAGTATGCTGTTCCGAATGGGCACATGTTTTTTATTACCACCCGCAATACCGATGACCGGAACAATTTACTTCAACATCTTCAGGATAAGGGAGTACTTGCGGTATTTCACTACCTCTCTCTTCACCGTTCACCCTATTTTCAAAATAAGCACGATGGCCGCCAGTTGCCGAATGCCGACCGCTATACCGATACACTGCTGAGGCTTCCTTTTTATTACGGATTGCAACAGGATGAGATTGATTATATCGGCGCAATGATTACTTTGTTTTATGAGAATCAATAAAGGCTCAGCATAAAAATTGGAAGCGATTCTTAAAGCAAAGTGCCCCAAATCATACGATATGGCCGTTAGTTTATCTGGTAGGTCAATCCAAAGCGCAAAATACTGGCATAGCAAGCTTCATTTTTCCCGCCATCTAAATCCGCTTTATAGTTTACAAGACCTAATGAATATCCTAGGTAAGCTCCGGTTTTGTTATAATTCGCAGAGATTTTAATTCCTGGCCGGATATCAAAATCTATCGCTTTCCGTTCAGTAGAGGTCTTAACTTTATAGCCGTTTGAGGCAGTTGCCCGGCCACTTTCTCTTGAGCTTAGGTTATAGGCAACATCAGCACCACCGGTAAAATCAATATTTATATTGTTTACAGCCAATCGGTAACCCAAAAATACATTCAGGTTAATGAAATTGGCATTTAAATACGTTCTTCCTTCTGCATCCATGTTCATGTTCTCCGGGGAGCTATTGATAGAGTTGATTTTAATTTTACTTCTTAATAATTCATAGCCTAAATCAACACCAACCAGGGTATTGTTTGTTGCTATCTTTATTACATTTGCTGATAGTCCAATGCCAAGACCGCCTCTTGAACCGTAAGGATTATTTGTATTTCCCGAATTTGTCACTTCATTATAGTTAATAAAAGTTACGGATTCAGCACCGTTGCCTGCAAATGAAAACAATCCCGAATTGAGTGCAACCCTGATTTCTGTTGTTTGTCCGTAAGAAACCTTTAAACAACTTAGCATTAAAATGGTAAACAATATTTTTTTCATAATAATAATAATAATAAAGGGTGTTGAAAAAGGAAAACAGCATTTAGCTTAACAAAAGTAAAATTTAGTGCCATGGAATGATGCAAATGTACACTTTATATCCACGTTTCACAATAAAGATAGTATGATCAGGAGCAATGTTTATAACTTTGCTCATTGCTGGCAAATCAGGTTTGTCATAGGGATGAAAACTTAAATAGTAATGCTCATTCGGATAACATTAAATTTCCCGCCAGGTGTTTTTTAGCTTCTGCATTTTTCTTAACCAGCGCTCTGAGCCGTTCAAGGATGTAATTCTTATACTTTATTTGCAAAAAATGCCGTTCATTTTCCAGCATATAATACTCAACAGACCTGGCTTTGGTGAGTTTGTTCCGGGCAAAAATTACATTTTCAGGAAAGATAAGCCGGTCTTTAGTGCCCTGAAATAAAATGACCGGCGCGGTGATCTTACTCCACATCGGTAGCATTTCGTTCAATGACTCCAGATGCGATAATTTTTCATCATTGGCTACCATAATTTTTTTTGGCAGCAACCACCTGAAAAACTTATGCCGGATAACATAACTGATGTCATATGTAGTTTCTTCACCAGGGGCCAGAGAAGCGGAGACAAGCACCAACCCCGAGACTTTGTCGGGTTTAATCATAGCCATTTTAGTGGCTACCGTACCTCCATAGGATGATCCAATAATATAAAGTGGCGATGGATAACCCTCTTTTTCAAGAATATCCCACATTTTCCGGGCCTGGCGACGTACTGATTTTTCGGATTTGCCTGCATTGGAGAAACCATATCCCGGGCGGTCAGCAGCGATAATGTTCGCCCATTTTGCCAGACTTGTATCCGCATAATAGGCATTGTAAACACTCATGCTACTGGGTGATCCATGGATAAAAAACAGGGTGGGAAAAGTGTCGTTGCGATGGATACTCATATATCCGAGTTTATACACGCTATCCTGTAGTGTTTGTAGTTGAGCTCCCGGAAAGCGCTCCCTTAACGATTGTGCTGTTTCTCTGGTTTCAACGCAGGAATTAACACCACATAAGGTTACAATTGCAATCAGGAGATATGTTGATACTTTTTTCATCTAAACTTTTGTTCATTAATACAACGTAAAACGATGGCTCTTGTTTTTACAGAGGCCGGAAAATGAATGTATTCACTACCCAAAAGGAGCAGTAAAGAACATTTAAAAAAAAATGGCTTTCCCGTTAAGGATAAAAGAAAACTATATATCTTTAGTGCAAAAATCAAGCCTGGTTCATTATTTTAACTTAAAGTAATGCTTTTTATTGTCACAGTGCATTTATGAATTATCAAAAAAATATTCTATGGCATTCGGACTTTCCCCAAAACACCTTAGCGAATTTCCGCTGGAAGATTTATCTCCTGAGCAATTCCTGGTCATTGCGATAAAAACTGCTGAAAAGCTGGGCTGGAATATTGGTTCAATCAATAAGTCGGGTTTACAGGCTTATACTAAGATGTCGATGGCTTCATTCAGCGAAGAGGTAAGTATTAAGATCATCAATGGTAAAGCCCTGTTAAAAAGTGAATGTACCGGAAATCAGTTGATGGACTGGGGTAAAAACAAAGAGAATATTGCAAAATTTATTGCGTCTTTTAAAGAGTTAAAGCAGAACGTGCTGCCTGAAGAATTAGAGCAGGCCTATGAAGAACTGAAAAATAGCTTTGATCCTGATGCTGATGAATTCATCAATATCAGCCCCATTTCCGCAAAAGAAAAGCTAACCGGTATTTTATCAGTATTTATCCCTGTACGCGGATATTTTATTACCCCCTTACTTATTGATCTGAACATCGTTCTTTTCATAATTATGTCATCAACAGGTGTAAATATTTTAATGCCTGATGGAGAAAGTCTGCTTTTGTGGGGAGCCAATTTCAGGCCATTGACGCTGGAAGGCGAGTGGTGGCGCCTGCTTACCAGTTGCTTTCTTCACATCGGTATTTTTCATCTGCTTATGAATATGTACGCCTTATTATATATAGGCCTGCTATTGGAGCCATATCTGGGTAAAGCTAAATTTCTGGCCGCTTATTTACTTACCGGCATTGCCGCAAGTGCAAGCAGCTTATGGTGGAATGAACTGGTGATCAGTGCCGGTGCTTCAGGTGCCATCTTTGGGATGTACGGTGTTTTTCTTGCGCTGCTCACTACCAATATCATAGAAAAATCAGCCCGAAAGTCCCTGCTAATCAGTATAGGCATTTTTGTGATGTATAATATTTCACATGGATTGAGAAGTGGAGGCATTGACAACGCTGCGCACCTGGGCGGACTTGTATCAGGTATTATTGCCGGTTATGCTTTTGTACCCGGAATAAGCAAACCGGAAGATTTACGATTGAAAACTTTTACTATTGCTGCCATGATAGTGGTGGTTATGATAGGTGCGAGCTATGTTTATACCAATATCAGGACTTATGATCTGGAGGCCTATGACGCAAAAATGGAAAAATTTGGTACCATGGAAAAGCTGGCCCTTGAAATGTACTTCATGCCTTCCACGGCCTCCGAAGAGCGGATACTCCATGAAATAAAAACGGTGAGCCTGTATTATTGGAATGAAAACAAAGAGCTGATCCGGGAAGCTGACCGGTTATATTTGCCGGCTTTGATTCATGAAAGAAATAAAAAGATGTTTGAATACTGTAACTTACGCATCAAATTGTGTAAGTTGTTATGTCGTGCTATCGAGGAAAAATCAGAGCAATATGCCGAACAGATTGATGACATTAATCAGGATCTGGAAGTCCTGATAAATGAGCTTAGTCTGGAATAGTTATTTAGCTAACGGATGTTGCACAGGAGCAATTTCCGGTCGCCGATGAAAGCTTCGAGCCGGTCGCCAATTTTTACCGGTCCTACACCTGACGGAGTGCCTGTAAATATGAAATCATTTTGTTTTAAAGTTACAAAATTACTTACATAGCTGATGATAGCAGCAAAATCAAAAATCATAGCTGATGAGTTTCCTTGCTGCACTATTTCTCCATTTAATTCTAACCCAAAATTAATATTTTTCAAATCGCTAAACTCACCCACCGGAATAAATTGGCTTACCGGAGCTGAGGCATCAAACGCCTTGGCTATTTCCCAGGGAAGCCCTTTTTCCTTGGCCTTCTGCTGAAGGTCACGGGCAGTAAAATCAATGCCTATGCCAATGGCATCAAAATAGGTATGGGCAAACTTTGGATCAATTTGCCTGCCTACTTTGCACACATGCAACACCAATTCCACTTCATAATGAATATCGTTAGAAAATGAAGGATAAAAGAAGGGCAGGTTATTGCGCAGCAGGGCAGATTCGGGTTTCATGAAAAATACCGGCTCTGTTGGCAGTGGATTGTTTAACTCGAGGGCATGCTCTGTGTAGTTGCGCCCGATGCAAATCATTTTCATGGTGTGGAAATTATAACAGCTATTTTATTTGTTGATGTTTACAGAAGTATTGTTAAATCCCCTGAGCTTAATGGCTGTAATTATCTTTTTGGTATACAGTGGAAAGTCTGACTTTATCATCCAGTCGTAATAACTTGGCTCCGATGAAAAGATGTCTTCCACACATTTACCTTTGTGTTTGCCAAAATTAAAGACTTCCTGGTTTTTTTGATTAAAAATCAGGTGTCCCACCAGGTCAGCATTTCGGTTTTGGAAGGAGAAGTCGTGCAGGGCTTTAATGTCATTCACCACGGGTGTAGAAATGTTTCCCTCCCTGTCTTCATATTCAACGCCTTCATAACGCTCAAGCTGGGCACAAAGCACTTCGTATGTGGCGCGCGTATCTGCCAGAGCGGAATGGGCATTTACCAGATCGGCATTGCAATAAAATTTATAGGCAGCCTTTAAGGTACGTGGCTCCATTTTATGAAAGATATTTTGTACATCAATAAATCTTCTGCCTTTGAGGTCAAAGTCAATTTCGGCTCTGAGAAACTCTTCCACCAGCAAAGGAATATCAAATTTATTAGAATTGTATCCGCCAAGGTCGGCATTTCCAAGAAACTGCAACAGTTGAGGCGCAAACACTTTAAATGTTGGAGCATCCTTAACGTCCTCATCACTGATGCCATGTATTTTTGTGACTTCAGGAGGAATAGGTATTTCGGGGTTTAAGCGTTGGTCAAGTATTTCTTCACTGCCATCAGGGTTAATTTTAATCGCGCTTATTTCAACAATTTTGTCTTTGCCAACATTGGTTCCGGTAGTTTCGAGATCAAAAACAGCAAAAGGCCGGGTCAGATTAAGTTTTGTCATTAGATAAAGAAATAAAAAAGCACCAGCAGTAGCGCTGGTGCTGCGAATGTATGATTTTTATTATTAATAGGGCCGGTTTACATCAAAACTTTCCAGTATTTGTTGCATCCTTTGCAGATACTGACCACCCAGTGCGCCATCAACCACGCGGTGGTCGTAAGCCAGCGACAGGATGACCATATGCCGGATGGCAATCACATCTCCCTCTTCAGTTTCTAAGACTACCGGCTTCTTTTTAATGGCACCCAACCCAAGTATGGCTACCTGAGGCTGATTGATAATGGGTGATCCGGTAATGCTTCCAAATGTACCCAGGTTGGTGATGGTAAACGTGCCGCCACTAATGTCGTCCGGTTCCAGTTTGTTGTTCCTTGCTTTGTTTGCCAGGCTGTTTACATCTTTGGCAAGTCCAATCAGGTTTTTCTGATCGGCATTTTTTATCACAGGCACTATTAGGTTTCCGGTGGGCAGGGCTGCAGCCATACCGATATTCACGTTTTTACGAAGTATTACGTTGTATCCATCCACCGAAGCATTCACACCAGGAAAATCTTTTATGGCCTGTGCGGCAGCTTCTATAAAAATTGGGGTGAAAGTTATCTTCTCTTTTTCGCGTTTCAGAAAATCATCTTTTATTTTTTCGCGCCATTTAACCATGTTAGTCACATCTACTTCGATAAATGAAGTTACATGTGGAGAAACATCTTTCGACATCACCATATGGTCGGCAATAAGGCGTCGCATGCGATCCATTTCAACAATTTCGTCGTCACTGCCTGCTGACACCTGAGGTTGAGATGCTTTGGCGGGTGCCTTGGAGGCTGCTTTTTCCTTTTCGGCAGGTTTGGGAGCTTCGGCAGGCTTTTCACTACGGGTTTTCAAATACGACTGTATATCGTCCTTGGTAACCCTGCCATCCTTCCCGCTTCCGGTAATACTGTCCAATTCCTGCTGTCCGATATTTTCAGCTTTGGCAATGCTTTTAACCAGAGGTGAATAAAAACGATCGCCCGTATTTTTTACTTCCTCAGCCGATTCCTCTGAAGCAGACTCTTCTTTGGAAGTTTCTTTGGAATCTTCCCCGGTTTCTGCTTTTGAAGTTTTTTCCTGTTTGTCTTTCTCTGCTTCCGCAGGAGGTACAGTGCTATCTTCCGGATCCTGTGTGGCTTCTTCTTTTTCCCCGGCGTTACCGGGTTCAGTTTCGATGATGGCAATAACCTTACCTACAGGTACAACGTCGCCTTCATTAAATTTCACCTCTACCAATTTACCTTCTACCGGTGAGGGGATTTCTGAATCTACTTTGTCGGTGGCAATTTCAACAATAGGATCGTCTTCTTCAATAGTGTCTCCGGGGTTTTTTATCCACTTGGTAATGGTCGCTTCAATAATACTCTCGCCCAGTTTGGGCATTACAACTTCAAATTTAGCCATAGCAATGTTAGTTTTATTTATCGCGCTAATAAACGCATTAATTATTCCCTGTGCTTGTTGTCGTATTTAACAAAGATGAATTAAAAAGGTTTAGCTTCGCTTTTTTCCACTTCGTCCCAATCTCCTGAATCCTTTAATCAATATATTGAGGTCGTTGTTCAAACGATAGTCTCGTGCATAGAGCATGTTGAGCGTAAGCGCAGTGTCAGCATCTATATCGCGCTCAGGAAAAAGGTCGGTCGGATAGAGTATGCCCTTTCGTATGGGTGGCAGTTCAGTGCCGGAATAAGGCACTGGCGCATAACCTACCACCGATCTGTAACCCAGCAATATCCTGAAAAGATTGTAGACAAAGTAAGGAGGATCGTAGGTGATTAACATCGCAACCGGAGAAACTGCCAGTAAAATCGAGGCTGACAGAAGGTCAAAAATACGCTTGTTCCTGCGATTATTTACCTTACTTATGGAATTGATATCAATGATGTAAAGGTCGCGGCTGGTGCTGATGGAATTTGAACCAATAATACTCATGCTTTCCGGTGGAGCTATTTTGTATTCAGTATGTGATTGACGGTGATGACTCATGGCATCAATAATCTGGTGGGCTGGCATGTCTTTGGCGCAAAAAATAACCTCATCAATTTTATAAATATTAATGATGGTAGAAAGGTTGGCCATGTGACCTATGTAGCCGTTTTGATCTTGGCTTTTGTCGTCGAGACCAACAATACCGATAAATCCGGGGTTTACCAGCGATTTGCGGAGCAGTTCTGCTACCCTCTCTGATTCAGCCGGATTACCCACCACGGCAAAGCGCCGGTTGGGGTTGGCTCCGATGCGGTATTGCGAGAAGCCTGACAGATGCAGCAGCAAGCGTATTCCGGTAATGGCCAGCAATCCCCAGATCGCTATTAAGATAATCAGGGCTCGTGAAAAACGGAATTCGGCCGGCAATAGTGCATAAAAAACCAATATGGTAATGGTACCGGTAAACATACCCATAATTACTCTCCTGAGCCTCAATGGCACATCGTATCCACCGCTGAGCAATACTGCAATCAGCCAGATAACAATATAGGCAGGCAGCACGCCAAACAGAAACAGAGGCGGATAATGACCACCATGATTAAATACCACATGGCTGCCCCAGTAAGCGGTAATCAACAGTCCACCTCCATAAATAAGCAATGCATCGCTCACCGGGAGAATAAGCCGTTTAAATATCCGGTAAATCACTGCCATACCAGCCCGCAGATAGATGGCCATATTTATCAGCAATGAAAACAACCGCGCATTGTGCAGTGAGAAGTGTTTTTCTGCAAAAATGACCATAGCCCGGTAAAACACAAATACGTAGTTGATGCTCGACTTTTTAGTACTTTCACCTTTATAATGAATGATTCGTGCTTCAGGAAAATAATAATTTTTATAGCCACCCTTGATGATGCGATAACTCAGGTCGATGTCTTCGCCATACATGAAAAAATCCTCATCAAGTAAGCCGACCTTGTCAAGGGTTTCTTTGCGTAGCATCATAAAAGCACCCGAAAGAACATCAACCTGGTGGGTTTTGTTCTTATCCAGAAACCCCAGATGATATTTTCCAAAAATTTTGGATTTGGGAAACAGGGCCGATAGGCCAAAGATCTTATAAAATGCCACAGCAGGGGTAGGTAATCCACGCTTTGATTCAGGGAGAAACCGACCCTTTCCGTCAATCATCTGTATGCCAAGACCTCCTGCATCAGGATGCGCATCCATGAAATCCACGCATTTTTTTAACGTATCCTGCTCAACCAGGGTATCAGGATTAAGCAACAATACATATTCGCCTTTTGAAATTCTGATGGCCTGATTGTTGGCTTTAGAAAATCCGGGATTGTCGCTGTTGCATATGAGCTTAACCTGAGGAAATTTTTCGGCAATCATTTCAACGCTACCATCCACCGAGTTGTTATCAACTACAAAAACCTCTGCATCAAGGTGTTCAACGGCTGTGAGTACAGAATGCAGACATTGCTCAATAAAGTATTTAACGTTGTAGTTTACGATTACTACCGATAGTTTCATTGAATGCATATTTTTTTGACCGCGTAAAGATAGGGATATTGCACTGTATGTGTTTAATTAGATTGGTTTTTCATCATAAACTTTACCTTTGCAAACAACTTTAAAAACATAACCTTTGATCCACAGGCATTTTATAATGCATAAACCTTTTGGCTATTTGAGCCAGTTTGTGTGCGAACACCACTGGAAAAGAGTGCTTGGAGAATTGTATTCATTTCCGGTAGGAACCATGCCGGTTGGCCGGCTGGATGAACACAGCGAAGGACTGCTGTTGCTTACCACCAATGGCATTTTGTGTGATCAGATGCGGAGCAAAGACAAGGAAAAAGAATATTACGTTCAGATTGATGGATTGATTGATGAAGCTTCCATGGAAAAAATGCGTCAGGGGGTAGAAATTGGTATCCGGGGGGAGAAATACCTCACTTTACCCTGTAAGGTAATGCGCCTGAACGAAACACCCGACTTTGCGCCACGCATTAAGAAGATAAGAGATGATCGCCATGGTCCTACTTGCTGGATTTCTATTATCGTTACTGAAGGCAAATACCGGCAAATTCGGAAAATGACTGCAGCCGTTGGCTTTCCTACGCTTCGTTTGATGCGTGTCCGGGTTGATCAGGTGTGGCTCGGTAACCTTAAGCAGGGAGAAGTAAAGGAAGTTGGGGCTTTTATCTAAAATTGGCGTCTTCACGTGTTTCTTAACCTACGAAACCTCTTATTGCAGGTTTACTCCTTACTGAAGGCTGATATAGCAGGCAGCGCTTTGTTGTTAAAGTCAAAAAGTGCCTGATTTTCCCAGGGTGAACCATTAATGGCTTCCGGTCCCCTGTAAGCAATCCATTCCGCGCCCCAATAGGCAAATCCTGAAAGTAATGGTTTGCTTTCGGAAATGCGCCTGATTTCTTCAAGAAAAGTTTGCTGCCCATCAGGCGTTGGCGGAAAATCGGGAAGAAGCTGGGATGAATCGCCCAGGATGTTGTCGGTCCAATCATTCCACCCCAGTGTAAAAGGATAAGCTGTTTCAGCAATTACGAGTTTTTTATTGTATTTCACTGCAAGTATTCTGATTGAACTCTGTAACAGGTTTAAGTTTTTTCCATGCCAGATGGGGTAAAAGGAGATGCCAATTAAATCATAGTCAATGGTTCTCACCAGATTAAAAAAATCATCAGCACCATCATAACCGGCAAAATGCAGTATTATCCGGCAATCATCACTATTGTCTCTAACAGCTTTGCAGCCGGAGGCTAACATTTTAAGAAACTGATCCGGATTCGAAGTATGACCTTCCGGCCAGATGAAACCGCTGTTAATCTCATTACCGATCTGGATGTAGTCAGGTTCAAGGGCGCGCACAACCCTTGTTGTATAATTATAAATACTGTCATTCAGCACTGCCGGTTCAAGGTTTTTCCAGGCTTCTGGTTTGTACTGGTAACCGGGATCGGCCCAGGTGTCAGAATAATGGACTGACAGCCACAACTTTAGCCCATGAGCTTTAATTTTTGCCGCAAATGTCTTGACCTCTGCCAGATCACTGTGCATGCTTGCAGGCTTATGCCATAGCCTTACCCTTACTGTATTCATTCCGGCTTCAGCCAGAATGGTCATCGCCGGGGCCTGCTGCCCATTGAGATTGTAATAAATGGTGCCTTCAGCTTCTATTCCAGGAAGAAAACTCAGATCAGCCGCCCTGATGAGCGTATCGTCCAGATCAGAAGTGGGAATATACTGATTTTTATCGCTTTCTTTATCACATGATATTATAATCAGGCTGATAAACAGCACAATAAGAGTAAATCCAGTTTTCACTTTTCTAATGTTAAGTGTCAAGATGCTGGATTATTTTACCATAATTTTTGTTACAGCAAAACCAGCGTTGCTGCGAGCCTGCACAAAATAAATTCCTGGTTTGATTGAGTCAGGTAAATTCACCTGAAGCTGCTGCCTCCCACTATTTAATTCTCCCTGAAAAAGCGCTGTCAGCCTGCGCCCTGAAACGTCTGATAAATCCAGCCTAATCATTGAAGTTTCTTTTAATTGCAACTCAAGCGTGAAACTGCCAGAAGCAGGATTGGGAAATGTCTTTAATTTCAACGAACCCGATGCAGGAGTATCTTCGGACAATCCCAGTCCGGTTTCCGGTGTATTTAGCTTTTTCGTGGTATAAATCCTGAATTCACCGGCTTCCAGTTGTATTGGAGTATCCAGGGAGGTCACCTGGAGCGTATCGCCACTAAAGAATTCATACCATGGGCCGGTTACGCTGAATGCCGGAATTATACTGCCGTTTTCAATCCCGAAATTTCCAATAACATTCACATCCATAGTGGGATGGTAAAGGCTGATCCTTTTAAGGTCTCCGTTCAGCGCAAGCGAAAAATCGTCGGTTCCAAATGCTTCATTCTCTGTCTTTAAATGAATGAGCGACCGGGTAACTTCATACAACATTTTACGGCGATAGTCTTGGTAATAATCCCAGCGAATGGGCTTTTCACCGGTTCGTCCGTTAAAATCAATGTCGTAGTCGTAACCCAGTTCTTCGAATTGCCACAACATTTTGGGCCCGGGTATGGTATAAAAGAAAGCGGCTGCCTGAGCGGCGCGATCCAGCGCCCTTGTTGTATCTTTCAGGTTATACCAGGGAATGGTACTGTTGCCGTATTTTATATTTTTATACATCATACGGTCTTCATCGTGACTTTCCATATAAGCAACCACATGTGGTGAATCCCATCCGCGTTGTTTATAACTTGCAGAAGAAAAATCGCTGCTGTTGTTCCAGCCCATGGCGGCTTCTTTATATTTATCGTGGGTGCCACCCGAGGCCCAGAGCATCATGCCGTAATTGGCCAGTTCCTTTTCTTCACTATTTTCCGCAAAATGTTCAAGTATAATATAACTATCCGGGTCAACCGACCAGATGCTGTTTGCGATTTCTTTCCAGATGGCCACCCTCGAGGCATCATACTGACCCCAGGCAGCGGTGTTGCCCAGGGTGTTTTTCTGCGTAAAGCCTTTCGACAGGTCGAAACGATAACCATCAATATTGTACTCTTCAATCCAAAAACTGACTACACGTTTTACCAATGCTTTGGTTTGTGGGCTTTCGTGATTAAAATCGAAACCAACATTGTAATCATGCCTGGCTACCGGATTAAACCAGGGGTTATTCGCGGCAGGACGATTATTTGCTGCATCCCAATATAACATCACCATGGGCGAAGTACCAAAGGAGTGATTGAGAACCATATCAATGATTACGGCTATGCCTTGGGCATGGCAAGCGTCAATAAAGCGTTTCAGGTCATCTTTGGGGCCATAATATTTATCGGGTGCAAAATAGTAATTGGGATTATATCCCCAGCTCAGGTTTCCTTCAAACTCATTTACCGGCATCAGCTCGATGGCGTTGATTCCCAGTCTTTTCAAGTAACCTAAGGTGTCAATCAGCGTGGTGTAATCATGTTTAGCTATAAAATCACGCACCAGCAATTCATAAATAACCAGGTCTTTTTTTTGTGGGCGATCAAAATCAGCTATTTGCCAGCTGTAATCAGATTGATTAGTTTGCAAAACAGTGGCGATGCCCTGCGTTTTTTCAACAGGGTAGGGGAGTAGCCCGGGATATGTTTCTTCCGAAATAAATTTATCGTTCCATGGATCTGAAACCTTTTCAGCATAAGGATCACCAATGCGAATGCTGCCATCTATCAGATACTGGAAAATATATTCCTTACCCGGAGTAAGGTGGGTAATGGTTTTCCAGAAATGTGTCTGGTCGGGAGTGCGCTGCATAAAACCACTGGTGTCGTATTCCCAGTGATTGAAATCACCAATTATAAAAGCATTATCCTTATAAGGTGCATAGAGCGAAAGTGTAACAGTTGAATCGTTAATGTAGTTTATACCGTCTTTAATGCCGGCAGGAAGTTCAGCGATGGGAGTATGGTTTAATACAAAGTAATATATCGAATCAATTACTTCACTCTCACCCTGCTTTGCTTTAACCCACAGGTAATGTTTGCCTGTAGATTCAGCGAATACATTGGTGTTTAGTGTTTTACCTGCTGTTTTGAATATCAGATTATTATTCTGATAAAGAAACAATGAATCGGCAAGATTGCTGCTGGCTTCTATCGCAATTTGTTCCGCAGGTGCAACCAGCAGTGCATTGCTGGCAGGAACATCAAACCTTACGAAAAGTCCCGCGGGATAAACATCAACGAATATATCACCGCCAGCTTCGGTTTTGCCTTCCCGGTATTTGTCGCCCTCTTTATTTTCGCTTCGGAAAACAAAAGCCATTTTCAGGATCTGCTCATTGTCCGGTACGCCATAATACACGCGTATATTGCCGGTTATTACCAACTTATAAAGATTAGGCCCCAACCGTTCCAGTTGAGTTGCCGGGGTGTTTTGACCCCAATTGGTTTTTACATACCTCCAGTTTGAAGGAGCTGTACTTGAGTCGGTAAGTACACCGGTGTGGGCATAAACCGTACCTGTATAATTTAGCAGGCCCTGATTGCCCTGAGTGGCATCAAAAATGATTTCCACCTCGTCGTTTTCGGAAGGAAACTGAGGAACAGTAGTTACCTGCGCAGCGAGATTAGTGATGAAAGCGAGGGATGTAAAGGCCCACAATATGACTTTTGTGAATATGTTGTACATGATTAAAAGTTGTTTAAATTCAAATGCTATCCGGAAATGGCTGATACAAAAGTAACATAAAAGGTGAAACAGCATTGAAAATTAAAACGAAAGACCTGATGAAGGGTACCGTGTGAAGACGATCAATTCATTGAAAATGCATCTTCTGCATGTTGGTATTTGCCGGGTTCTTCTGGCTTAACGGTGGGTAAGGTCAGTGTAAAGGTGGTTGTTTTTCCAATCTCACTTTCTGCTTGAATGTTGCCATTATTCCTAATCATCATTTCATAACTAAAGCTAAGCCCCAAACCATTTCCTTTTTCGCCACCGGTACCTAAAGTAGTATATTTGCTACCGGGATTAAATAATTTATCCAGAATTTCGGGTTTGATGCCCTGTCCATGATCCGTAATGAGTAGATTCATATGTGCCGGATCAGGTATTTTGCATTCCAGTCGGATGTTACCTCCCGGATGGGAAAATTTTATGGCATTGGCGATGATGTTTCTGATTGCGATGGTAATCATGTTTCGGTCTGCGTAAACCGAAGCATTGGCAGGCAGCAGGTTTTCTATTATCAATTCCTTGCTTTTGATCAATCTGTTGAGGAAAGACATCACTTCATCAATAACCTCATGCAGGTTGAAAACTTCGGGTCTGATGTGTATAAACTCTTGTTGTTCTTTTGCCCATATGAGTAAGTCTTCCAGCACTTTGCCGCCATTCAGGGCTGCAGTATCAATATCTGAAATCAGTTCGAGGGTCACTGTTTTATCAAACATTCCGGCATTTTCTTTAATGATCTGTGCAAGTGATGTTATCTGATGAAACGAAGTTTTGAGGTCATGGCCGATAATGGAAAGTATTTTATCTTTTTGAGCGTTTAATTCTTTTAAGGCCTGGTTTGATTCAATAACTTTTTTATTTAAAATCTCACTTTGAATCTCCAATCGCTTACGCTGAGATATATTTCTCATTACAATGAAAATCCCTTTAAGCCGTTGCGAACGATCGGTAAGCAGACTCAGCATTACATTATACCATTCCCCATTTTTATCCTGTACGGTTACCTCTTTCTTTTTTATGCCTTCTTCCTTAAATGCATTTACCGAAACAGACAACCAGTCAACAGCCGATACGTCGTGTTTTAATTTGCCATATTGTGACTCCAGCAAAGCGGTAGCGACTTCATTCATAAAAATCAGTTGTTGGTGATGGTCCAAAACCAACAATCCATCGGGAATAATGGATGAAATTCGCTGTTTTACAATGGGAACGATGTCGAGAATATTATAACGGGAAATGCCTACGAGCAAAAGCAGTCCGGTAAGACTAAAACTCAGTACAATAATGTCAAGCCCGTCAACAAAAGTGAAACCAATGGAATAGAGTACCACCGCAATGAGAGGGAAATAACTGGCTGTTATAAATAGTTTTGCCTGTTTTCTGCTCAATTCCGGCAGGTGGCCTAAGGCTTTGAACAAAATTATCTGTCCAAGGAGGATCATTATAACCGAAAAAATGGAAGCCACACTGAATAAAGGGCCATGATGATAAGTAAGTATATTATTTCCGGCAGCACTCCAGGTAAAATTTCTCCACAGCAAATGATGATGTTCATTGGTTAGTGCTGCAATAAAAATAAACAAAGGAATAAGCCACAATGTTAAATAGTACTTTTTCCATTTTCCGTCAATTTTAGCAAATCCGGCTGCAAATCTTAAAAAAAGTATCCCCGAAGTAAGCGCGAAGGCATATTCTATCTTGCTGAATAACACCTTGATATCCAATGCCGTCGCCGCAGCTTCCAGTGCACCGGATAATGACCATCCTGCAATCATAAGCATCATCAGCGTAAAATACTTCTGATAATTATTGTGTGTTTTCAGGTAGGAATAAATGGCAATTCCAAAACAACAAACAAAATTTGCCGCAAGCAGATAAACAATAATGTTGGACTGAAAAACCATAATGTAAAAATAGTTTACATTTCTTAATGTACTTTGTTACATTTTTATTATTAATCTGCAAATATCTAAAAAGTAACTTCAAATAGCCAATCCGCACCAATAAATTTGGCCCTTTTTTTTTATCTCACCCTGCCCTCTCCAAATGGAGAAGGTGAAACATGAAAGTTTTGAGTTCATTAAACTGGTAAAATAGCAGGATTTAGTTCCCTTCACCATGAGGAGAGGGCGGGGGGATGAGGTGGCTAAACCAGGGAATGAGTGGTAAAAAATAATCTATGAAACTGTTTAACAAGCTTTTCAATGTCATGAATAAACCAACAGTTTGAGTAGTTAGCCTTAAATGGGTGTTGTGCTGTTGCGTCTAAATCCGGCCCAAGTCACTCATTTTGGAGTTACATTAATGTAAACATCAATAAACAAAGCCTATTGTACAGCGTTTATATCATCGAATGAGGAATGAAATCATATAGAAAAAAAACAGGAATAAACTTGCTGCCAAACCCAGCCTTAACGGTGTGGTGTCAGGTATGCCATAAATGATGCAGCAGGCTCTGTCGAAGATATTAAAAAAAATTTGGAGAATCAGTCATTTCCGTGTATTTTTGTAATTCGAGTGAGATAAAATCCTTTGATCATAAATTTTAAACCCACAACAAAAAATGGATCGATTAATGAACGACATTATTCTGGTACCTACCGATTTCTCGGAGGTTTGTTACAATGCAGCTACCCAGGCTGCCGAGGCAGCTCAACTGCTCAAACATAAACTGGTGTTGTTGCATATAGTCAACAACGAAACACGGGCCTACCTGAAAAGCGAGAAATTGGGACCTGAAGCCATTGATCAAAAATTGAGCGAAATTGCCGATGAATTGAAATCGAAGTATCAGATTGATACAGAAATTATGACACGTGAAGGCAGCATCTTTACTGAAATTGGTGAAGTGGCAAAGGATTTAAATGTAGATTTAATATTCTTAGGCACCCATGGCAAAACCGGTATGCAGAAGTTCACCGGCAGTTTTGCCCTTAAAGTAGTCACTTCTTCACCTGCACCCGTTATTGTAGTGCAAAAGAGACCATTTGCTCACGGGTATAAAAATATTGTACTGCCCATTACCAGTGAGGCAGGTCCGCTGGATAAAACGCGATGGGCGGTTTACATTGCCAGGAAATTTAATGCTACCATACATATATTTGTAATGGGCGAAGCCAATGATGATGTTCATACTTCTTCAAAACAAATTGCAGGATATTTTGAAAGAAATGATGTTGCCTACACGATTCGCAATTCGGTAAAAAGTTCCGGTTTTGCCAAACAGGTAAATGATTATTCGGCTTCTATCAATGCAGACATGATCATGATTATGACCAATCCGGAAAAGGGATTAAAGACCTATTTGCTGGGAAGCTATGATGAGGAAATCATTTTTAATTCGGCTCAGATTCCTGTAATGTGCATCAATCCGCGAAAATTTAACTATGAGGTATTGGGTTTGTGACAAAATCCGGTATCCAGCATCACAAAGCCCCGAAAGGGGCTTTTTTAAAGCATACGCAACTCACTAAAGTAAAAACTACACCATGAATCTGAACCATCTCAGCGAATTCGTTATGGAGAAAATGAAGCGTGAGTTGCCGGCAAATATTGTTTATCACAGTACCGATCATACCCGTGATGTATATGAATCAGCCATGCGGCTGGCTTTTCTCGAAAAGCTGGATGAACCTTCCACACGCTTGCTTGGTGCAGCAGCCTTGTTTCATGACATTGGAATAACGGTCCGGTTTGAAGATCATGAAACCAACTCAGCCGCCATCGCCGGAGAGTATCTTCCCTCCTTTGGCTTTAATGCTGAGGATATTGGTGCCATTCAATCAATGATTCTTGCTACCCGTTTACCACAGCAGGCAAATACCCTGGCAGAAAAAATTTTGTGTGATGCCGATCTCGATTACCTTGGAAGACGTGACTTTTTCGTCATCGGTCAAAAGTTGCGCCTCGAATGGGAACTTTCCGGAAAACCGGTTACCCTGAGCGATTGGTATATACTGCAAATGAAATTTCTAAAGTCGCATCAATATTTTACCGCATCGGCCACTAAGTTGCGCAACGAAGTCAAACTTCAGAACCTGAAAGAAATTGAAACGCTTTGTACGCGAAGATGTACACATATTTGAATGTTAAAGTTTAAACCCTAATCCCATTCATGCTATCATGAACTCCAGTGAGGCAGCCAAACGCATTCGTCAGCTTAGCGATGAGATAGAATTACACAATTATCGCTATTACCAACTGGCACAGCCCCAAATCAGTGATTATGATTTTGATATGTTGATGAAAGAACTTCATGAACTTGAGAAACAATTCCCTGAGCATGCCAGTCCCAGCAGTCCAACCCAACGGGTTGGTGGCGATATTACCAAAGAATTTAAACCGGTACGTCACCGCTACGCCATGCTGTCGCTCGATAATACTTATTCTCCTGAGGAGTTGATTGATTTTGACGGAAGGGTTAAAAGAGGTCTTGGTGAAGAAAATGAATATGTATGTGAGTTGAAATTTGATGGTGTATCAATTAGTCTGCACTATGAAAACGGACAACTCACCCAGGCAGTAACCCGCGGTGACGGCGTTTATGGAGATGATGTTACCACCAACGTAAGGACGATTCATTCCATTCCTTTGCGGTTAAAACCAGGCTCCTTTCCTGCTGATTTTGAGGTGCGGGGTGAAATATTTATGGCAGCCGCCGGGTTCAGGCGACTGAATGAACAGCGCATGGAAGATGGGGAACTGCCTTTCGCAAATCCCCGGAATGCTACCGCGGGTACCCTCAAAACACTGGATTCACAGCAGGTAGCCCGTCGTCCACTCGATTCATTCGTTTACTATCTCCTGGGTGATGATATAGGCGGTGACACCCATTTTGAACGGCTTAATTTACTCAGATCATGGGGATTTAAGGTCAATGATGTGCGGGTAAAATGCAAAAATATTGCAGAAGTGCTCGAATTTATTGAAGAAGTGGCTAAAAACCGCTCCCAGCTTGGGTATGATATTGATGGCGTGGTAATAAAAGTGAATGCCATAAGGCAGCAGGAAAAGCTGGGTTATACATCCAAATCGCCCCGCTGGGCCATTGCCTATAAATTTAAAGCCGAAGAGGCATTAACCGAGTTGCTATCTATTGACTATCAGGTGGGGAGGACAGGTGCAGTTACTCCGGTGGCTAACCTCAGTCCTGTGCAGTTGGCAGGAACTACAGTTAAAAGGGCGTCCTTGCACAATGCCGACATTATGAAAGCACTGGATGTGCGCATTGGTGATAAGGTATATGTGGAAAAGGGAGGAGATATCATTCCAAAGATAACTTCAGTTGAATTAGATGCCAGGCCACACAATGCCCTTCCCACTGATTTTCCGACACATTGCCCTGAATGCAACACTTTGCTGCAACGTTCAGCAGGCGAAGCCGCCTGGTATTGTCCAAATACCGAAGGGTGTCCACCTCAGATTAAAGGCCGGATTGAGCATTTTATCGCCCGAAAGGCTTTAGATATCGATAGCCTTGGCGAAGAAAAGGTGGATCTGCTGGTTGAAAAAGGACTCATACATAATGTTGCCGACCTGTATGACCTTTCCTATGAACAGTTGCTTGGCCTGGAACGCAATATCGCTGCCACAGAAGGAGCAAAAGGAAGACGTATCAGCTTGCGCGAAAAATCGGTTGAAAAGATGATTCTGGGGCTTGAACGTTCAAAGAAGGTCCCGTTTTACCGCGTGTTGTATGGACTTGGCATTCGCTTCGTGGGCGAAACTGTAGCCAAAAAACTGGCTTCGCATTTTAAATCAATTGATGCACTCCTGAACGCAAAGGAAGCAGACCTACTGCTTGTAGATGAAATAGGCGAAAAGATAGCTGCCAGTGTCAGATCCTGGTTCACCGACAAAAAAAATCTGAATATTATAGAGCGCCTGCGTGCTCAGGGTTTACGATTAAAAGAAACTGAAACTGCCCTTCCCGAGAGTAAACTCCTTGAAGGCAAAACATTTGTAGTTAGCGGAACCTTCGAGCATTTTGACCGGAAGGGTATCATTAACAGTATTGAACAAAATGGCGGAAAGTCAACCACATCAGTTTCATCCAAAACGGATTACCTGCTGGCCGGAGAAAAAAGCGGACCGGAGAAATCACGAAAAGCGGCTGAGCTGAATGTGAAGGTAATAAGTGAACAGGAATATCTCGCTATGATAGGTAAAGAATAGTAAAAGTTGATTGTTACATCTGCGTCAACACGCTTTGCCCGGAAATCTCCTGTTTTAATATACGTGGATTACCGTAGAAATTAATAACTGATGATCCTGAGGCTTCTATGCTCATGGTTTCAATAACATGCACGTGCATAGTGGAGGCCCCGCTGCATTCAAGGCCCGCATGATTTACCACTAAGTTTTCACCTGAAAATTCAGAAGCTCCGCTGAAATCAACTTCCAGTTTATCGGCCTTGCCTGAAAGGATAATGGTTGATTTTCCACTGGTTTCGAGTTCAAGTTTATCGGCGGTAAGCTCAAGATCAATGTTACTGCTGCCGGAACACTCAACAGATAAGGCATTGAATTTTAATGATGCATTTGCTTTTAATTGAATAGCACCATTCAGCTCAATGCTCTTCAGGTGAGTAAAGTAAATCGTAATCTCAATGTTTTGTACCCGTAAAGACTTTCCTTGCAGAGAGATGTTAAGTTCCTGATCCTTAACATTTGAAATCACGTGGTCGATGTCCTGTTGCGAGCCTCTGATAATGATTTTTCCTGCATCTGCATGGCTCTGAACAAGCGTAATCAAAAAGGGGCCACTTACGTCAATTTCATTAAACCTGCCCATCTGTCGTTCCTGGGTAGCCGAAAAGACACTGAGCGTAAACGCTACAATCAACGAAAGCGTCATCAATACTATGATCATGGGTTTAGTGGAAGCTGCATTAAGTTTCATGTTGTTGAGGAATAAAATGAATACAATGAGTGAGTTAACTATTAGACTGAAAAATGTCTCAAAAGTTACAGCATGAATACGTACCTGATCAAAATTAAAACCTTTACATTTGCAGACTTTTTGTATGTTACTTAGCTTATCCTGAATTGAAACCCAATCTTCTCCGATACTATCTTTTTGCGGTCACCAGTATGTTTCTGTGGGCGTTAACCTTTATCTGGTTTAAAAAAGCAGTAGCCTGGTACGAGCCGGTAACCATTATTTTTCTCAGGCTGGTTTTGGCCTCCCTGCTTTTATATTCTTTCGCCAAACTCAGCCGGCAATATCAGGCTGTGAAACGTTCAGATTATAAATGGTTTATGCTATTGGCTTTAAGCGAACCTTTCTTTTATTTTATTGGGGAGAGCTTTGGTTTGAAATATGTTTCCACTACCATTTCTTCAGCCATCATAGCTACCATACCACTGTTTTCTCCGCTTGCTGCAGCACTTTTCACCCGCGAGAAGGTCACTTTTTTCGCCTGGTCAGGCATCATTGTCTCTTTTGCTGGTATTTTGCTGATGGTTTTCAATCTTGATTTCAGTTTCAATGCCGAACCTAAAGGGATAGCTTTGCTTTTTCTGGCCGTCTTCTCCGCAGTAGCTTATTCCATTCTCATTAAAAGGCTGGCCAATAAATATTCTGCACTTACCATTATATCCACCCAAAGCCTGATTGGAGCCATTTACTTTCTACCCCTGTTTCTGGTGATGGACTTCTCCACTTTTATCACCATTACCCCTCCTTTAAGTGTGATCCTTGCCATCATTCAACTTTCGGTATTCGGCAGTTGTATGGCTTTTCTGCTTTTTATTATGGTAATTGCAAAGTTGGGAATGGTAAAAGCCAATTTGTTCACCAACTTAATACCCGTTTTTACAGCAATTCTATCGTACTTTGTGCTGTCTGAAATATTTACTGTTCAAAAGATAATCGCCATGTTCCTGGTAATAGGGGGTATTGTGGTTGCACAAACCCGTGAAATAATGGAACTCCTGCGGCGGAAGCACAATAAACAATCGCTCAAAAGTCTCTAAAATAAATAGTGGCTATGCTTAAAGCCCCTGGCCGTCTACTATCTCATAAATTTTTTAATTTATGAGTCCGGTCTAAAAAGATATAAATAATAAAATGCCATTAAAATACGAAGTTGCCAGGTTACATAAGGCCTGTATATCAGTGATTAAAACTTGGTGAGACTTCGTGCCTGTATGCCTTCATACGCGCGCTGGCAGGGCTTTGTGCCTTAGTGGCAAAAAGGAAGTTTTTATGCTAAGCTCATTTGTTTTTTTGACATGATTAACAGCATTTAAACCTATTACGTCTCAACGACTCAACGACTCAACAAATCAACAGTTATATCATCTGAAATGATTAACTTTGTTGATAATTGAAAATCTACAGTTGAATTTTTATTTTATTAGTCGTTTTTTTAATCTTTTCCGGTTATTGTTTAAATCTATTGTATCATGAGTAGAGCTTTCGTTAACGAAGATGATCAGCGGGAAACGCCGTTTGTGCCGCCCAGAGCCGATCTGCCTGTTGGCTTTCCCAATTATGTTACCCCGGCAGGGATGGAAGCGCTGTTGAAAGAAAAGGAGATGTTGCTGACAGAACGTGATGCACATTCAGCAGCGGACGCTCATGATAAGCAAACGGAAGTGAGTATTTTGAACTCACGTCTGCAAATGCTGGAGAATCGTATATCTTCTGCTCAGGTTATTGGGCGGGAAGAAGTAAAGCGTGACAAAGTTCACTTTGGTTCTATTGTTAAACTTGAGATTGGTGGTGAAAAGAAACTTCAGGAATTTCAGATAGTTGGGGTAGATGAGGCTGATCTGAAGAAAGGGAAAATAGCATTTACCTCGCCTATTGCCCGTTTGTTGATGAATAAAACGATTGGTGAAAGTGTCAACCTTAAACTTGGAAAAGGGGAGAGGATGATTAAGATCATGGATATAGAATAAAAAAATTTTGGTTTTAAGGTAAGGTAGGAATTCAAAATAATTATTTAGTTAACACCCACATTATCATTATATTATTGATTTTGAAAAAAATCTTTTCAATAATTTCCCCATTTTTTTCAAAAAACCGTATTGGCTTTTCGATTTTTTATGATTAATAGATAATTACGCTGATCAAATTTTTATCAGATGCGCGTGTTTGATAAGGGTTTTATTGTTACTATTGCACTACTAAACTACACCTGCCATAATGCGGCATTGACTACTACCCTTACTGTTGGCTTTTGAATTTTGCATTTTTGTTTGGATAAATATTACCTAATCAATGGCTTATGGCTTATTGATAAACATTTTTGAACCTCTAATAACTCTAATAATAATTTTAAAAACACAACAATGAAAACAAGAACCATCAGCATTCGCTCGTATTGAGCCTTACGGTAGGAGTATTTTACGCTTGTAAGAAAGACCAGGAAAAGGACGACACCAAAGCAACCCAGACTGAATTAACCAATGCTGATCGTACAGTAGCAAACAGGATTCTTGAATTCCGGCGTAAGCTCAATTTTAAGAAAACCAACCCCACGCTTAAGAGTAGCGAAATTATTGCCATTGACGATGCGCGTTTTGATGTGGAAACCAACTTTAATGCTTCATATGGTTTCCCGGATGAGAAATATATTTACACGAAGCATGATACGGTTATTCTTGCTATGCCAGTTATTAATGAATCAACCACAACAGTTGTTCATATGCTAAATTTTTACGAACAGTGCTATCAAGAGGTGCTCGGTGTATATAACAATTGTATATACAACGATAAGGAATTGTTGTTTATCTCGCTTAAGAAAGGTGAACTAAAAGAAGGTTCCCTTTCTTTTAAGCTAGACGTTGTTATGGGGCAACGAACCAACAATACATATCCCGGCCCCTTTGTATTTGGTGAAGACTGGTTTTATGGAGAGAAATTGGGCATGTGCGATAGTACCTACTACATGGAATCAGATGCGGCACTAGTACTTCAAGATTATTTAAATTCATATTCCACAATTAATCCACCACCACCATCTGGTTACAGATGGCTTGTTGTTAATGATGCCAATAATCCTTATCAACTAACGGGTAATGAATACAAGGACGAGAACAACAATAACCTGATCTTTTATAATGAAAAGGAAGGGGAGTTTATCCATGATGAAATGTGCCTTGATTACAATGAAATGAATTTTCACCTGGAAGGCGAACATATTGTTATTTATAGCCTAATGCGTATTACCCACAATAAACCTGATAATTGGGAATTCCTCAATTGTATTATTCAAGGTGTAAATGACGACAAACCCGGCTCACAAACTATTGACCGAATCAGACATCAAAACTATTTGTACTATGCTTTTCGGTATTTAGTACCCATATGGGAAATTGAAGACCCAACTTCATTATCAACCCTTTAAAAAATGAAATTATGTTGGTAAAATCGATCAGGCTTATACTTTTTGCACTTTTCTTTGTCAAATCGCTTTGCGCCTTTAACCAAACTTCATTTCAAATTCAATATGAAACTCCCGGTGTTGATTATCTTTTGGCTTCTGACAATGATATCTACGGGAATACAATATTTGTGGGGGCTTCTGATGTCTTTGAAAATTCAGGAGCAGGATTGCTGCTAAAAATTAAACCTGATGGGAGTTACCAATCAAGAAAAATCATCCAGGTTGATACCATTATAAGTCTTTTAAATATTAAGATATTACCTAATGGGAACTACTTTATTGTGGGCAGGAAGAAATCAGCCTACGGCGAAGATCCATATAAAATGATAGCAATGGTACTTGACACGGCTATGAACACTATTTCAAGACAATATTATGCCTTGCCTGAAAAATATTCAAGCATATCTACATATAATAGTATCTTGATAGACAATGATGGCGACCTCGTATTGGCATCAGCACCAGTATATTACGAAGGAACAACTTCTCGCACCGACTTTGCTTTTTACAAGTTCACACTACAGGGTGATACATTAATGAGTAGAGTATTTGAAACTATGTTTCATGCAAATCCCTTTCATTTTACAAAAATTCCCAATTCAAATAATTTCATGCTAACCAGCCATGGTTACTTGCCCATGACGGCAGGCGAATTAATGTTTTTGGACAGCAATCTAGAAATACTTAAAGTAACAAGGATACGAGATGAATTTTCATCTAAATTTGAAGGTAAACATTGGCTTAGCGATACCAGTTTTCTTATGGCTCAATCCCATACAGAACAACCGATTGGCTCAAGTACCGAATATATGGTTAGGGTGGCTGTGGTTGATACTTCAGCCACCTATCATAAAATTATTGATTTAAACCACCCTGACACTATCGAATATGCCTCTGCAATGGATGCTTTGTCGTATTTCAACGATACCACCATTTATATTAGTGGATATCAAAGCTACAACAGCTTTGATATCTCAATACCCACTGAAGTGTTTTTATCTCTTATTGACAAAGACCTGAACTTAAGAGGCTACAAGACATTGGGTGATGGACATCATTATATAAGTAATGGCGTACAGGCAACAATGGATGGAGGCTGCTTTGTATGGGCTATGCGCTACAATATACCCTACAACGACAATAACCTTGATATCATGATCTGGAAAGTGATGCCAGAAGATATGACGCTTTACACCCATGTAAGTTATCTGCCTCCAGGAAGAATACAAGGCCACGCGTGGCCCAATCCCGTGGGTGATGAGCTTTATGTCAGCCTTGAAGATTTTGTACAAGGCGAAACCATACGCTACCGCATAACCGATATGCAGGGCCGCACTTGCCTGGATATGAAACAAACCGTAAACGGCAACTGCCTGCACACCCAAACCCATAATCTTGACCCGGGAATGTATATCTACGAAGTTTCGGGGCCTGGAAATAAAATAATCAGCGGAAAATTCATCAAACAATAAACATTATGAAAAATTTACCCGGCATAATCCATAACCTCAACTTCTACCACTTTTCCGTTGGAAAAAGGAGACCCCCACCCTTATTTTCTCCATTTTCTCACTCCCCCGCCTGTTTTTACACTATTTTCTTTGCATGGGATGAAAATTTATTAAAAAAGTTTTATTTCCCATTCTTCTCATTGTCAAATCATTATGTTTGTATTGTCATAAATAACCACTTTTTTTTCTCAAAAAACAGTATTACCTTTTGCCTCTAAGTATATTAATATGTATAGACCTTTTCGTGGTTATGTCTTAAAAAACGGACCGGGATAGGATGTTTTACTACTACAACTGTTACCCTCACTCCGGCGATGGGTTATTGATAAACATTTTTGAACCTCTAATAATAATTTTAAAAACACAACAATGAAAACAAGAACCATCAGCATTCTGCTCGTATTGAGCCTTACGGTAGGAGTATTTTACGCTTGTAAGAAAGACTAGGAGCAAACAACACAAACGGTATCAAAATTGAGTGATAGCCAGGTTGCCGAAATGATAGGGAGCTTTAAAACCCGGGGAGAAAGCAATTTTTAAAGTGGCGAAGTAGTAGATATTGAAGAAGCCTTATGGTATATTGCAACAACAACCAACTACACTTACAGCGATCTTTCGGCTGAAAATGAAAAAACATGGGTTGATACCTGTTTGATTAACATTGCATTAACCAATAACAAAGTCAGCCTTACCGAAGTGTATGCCAAGTACGAACTCCTTATTGAGAACCTTAGGGCATTCTATGGTGCCAAAAACGAAGAAAACAAGCAATTTCTTACCGTAAGCATTGAACCTGTTTCGCGCGAAGGCAATAATCTCCTTTGTAAAGCAAGGGCTGTCTTTACTTATTCCCCTATTACAGGTGGTTATTTTAATTTTGATAATTCAACCTCATATTCTTTCTGGTATTATTGGCAATACAATGCTACATGTGATATACAATCCCCACTTGTGACAGATGCAGCTAATGAAACTCAAATAAGAATAATGCGAAGCAAGGGAACACTTCCTATCTATTATTATTACGAACCGGTAGCTTCAATACCTATTGATAATCCATTAGACTATCCTATTGATTCGTCAGCGCCTAACCCACATAACAATCGGTTTAGTCATTTATACTGGAACAGTAGCCAATACCCGAATTTTAATGGATGTATTCCACCTGATGATCTCAACTTTTACCTTATTAAAACTAAGGAGCTCATAAATAACGAAGTCGGAAACGGCGGAATTAGGCCGGCAGGTACAGGAATGATTGATATTTATATGAATGGTATAATCAAGACTGTTAATGCAAACTCAATCTTCTGCCATCAGGCAACCGTGAATTACGGCATTCTACGCCAGAGGCCCGACCCCAGATATAACCTGGAATAGATAATCTTGCTACACTCGGATGATTCGTTACTTAAATCATCCGAGTGTAGTAAAATTCTTATTAGGACACTTATTGGTAAGACATTTATTACAATCTATTTTGATTAAAGCTAAACAACTTAGACCACAACTTATGAGAATTCTTTATTTGTTTTTTATGATATGTTTTTCATTCTCTTCGGCACATAGCCAGAATGGTTTTACGACTATTTATGGTGATCATGACGTGAACCTGCCTTTGAGTGTTAAAGAAATAGGAGAGAATTATTATATAGCAACAGCTTCATGCGATGGCCCATTTACTCCTGATAACAAAGCTTCAATAGCTAAAATGAATAAGTTTGGAGAAATTGTTAGTGAAAAATTATTCATAACAGGTGCAAGGCAATATTACCCAATTAAAAAAATTTACCCACTGAATGAAACTGAATTTCTTCTTTTGGGTAGTTATCGTGAAAATGACACAAGCAATTCGGCAATATGGGTTTTGAAAATGGATACCTTGTTAAATGTATTGTGGGAAAAGAAGATTCCAGTTGAAAAAAAATATGTTGAAAGGATTTGTTATACAATTAACGATTCAGGTAATATTGTAATGGGTGTGACGATTTGCACCGACCCTCCCAATTTTAATTTCTCAATACTTTTTCTTGAAATAACCATGGAAGGTAATGTTGTTCGCATTAGAAATGAAGCTACTGGAAGTCCATCTTATTCTATGATTTATTCATTAATCAGAAAAAGTGACGGGTACTATGCATTCGCTGATGGGTTCGCCTCTTATATGCCAATACCGATCACAAGTCCTACACAAAGGCTCGATTTAGATGATGATTTCAATATTGTAAATGTACATACCCTCCCTATGGGGATTGACCTCTATATGACTGCGCATAAACTTAATGAGCAAACCTATCTTCTTACAGGAGTTTTATATATCGTAGGGTCATACCATGATATTGGGATTCAAAAAACAGACACTTCCAATACTGTTCTGGCTTCAAACCATTCGGGGGTACCTGGAGAATTTCCAGATTATCCGGCATGGTTTGAAAGTATGGCACTTAATGATAAAAATAACATTTATACCGGAGGTACAGGATATGTAGGGATGAGTTTTACGCAGTGCAACCTTACTTACCCTCAGGTATTTTTACTGAGCAATTACGACAGCCTGTTAAACTGTAGGTGGACCAGATATTATGGTAGCGACACAGCCTGCTACTATATGATGACTATGGATGCCACTGATGACGGAGGTTGTATTATGGCAGGAACCATACTGTCGCCCAATTCAAATCCAAACCAGACTGATGTAATTATTATTAAGGTTGACAGCGAGGGGCTAATTACTTCAAGCAATAAACAAGATACCAGAGTTATGCAGGCTATGGTTTATCCTAACCCCGGCAATGATTACCTGTTTGTGCAAACCGGGCCTCAAAACATAGGAGCAAATTTTATGCTCATAGATATTGCCGGGCAAAAACTGTTAGAACAAATTGTGAATGAAGCAACACAACAAATCCCAACAAATACCCTGCCCCCTGGCACTTACTTCTGGACATTAAACAAAGGAAACATGCTTATTGAATCCGGAAAATGGATCAAACAATAACACTTGAACGAGAAACAACATCAATAAATAAACTGAATATGAAAAGCAAAGTAAAGAAATCAGCGTTTTTTTTAGCCATTCTCGTGTTCTTAGCAAATTATAGCTATGGTCAGTTGAATGGTTTTGTTTTAACACCCTCGGGGACAACCAATAATTTTATGAAATATGTCCCTATGATTCAGCCATACAATGGAACAAACTACATTACAGCTTTTTTAACACTCTCGGCTTATCAGGTACAGATGGGTTCAAATTATGATCCCGGAATGCCAGTTCAAAAATTACAAATGCAGGGCGGTAACATACTACTTTGCAAAACATTTAACTCGGTAAGCACGCCAGATTTTAATCCAACCTCAAAAAATGGGGCTATACTGTTCTCTGATGTTGTTACCAATACCTATAAACATGGAAAATGGGGAATTGAATACGACAACCAATACAGTACCGGTGGACTAAACTTTTTTAATCCTGTTTCGCAACTTACTTCATCCAGGATAAATTTTAACCTGTTTATACGCAACGATGGTAATGTAGGCGTTGGAACCAGCACCCCCGATACAGAATTGCATATTGATGGTGATATAACCGTTTCGGGGCTGGCCAATGAAAAAGGCGACCAAATTGTAACGAGTGACAGAAACGGCAAACTGATGCTTATCCCGGTAAATTTTTCTGGTGATAACTTAGGGAACCATATTGCCACACAAAATTTATCACTTGGGGAATATGGATTGACATACAATCTGAACAATGAGGCAGGCCTCAAAATTACAAACACCAATGATATTTATATTGCCAAAAATATTTCAGTCAATGAGAATATTTCAGTAAAAGGTGGTATTTATGGTTATGCCCCTGCGGGTAATGAGAATTGGAATAAACTTCAGATTTTCGGCAGTACACTACCTAATGCAGCTAAAATTGAAGTCTGTGATGGTTCGAATGATAACTTGAGGAGTATTAAATTTCTGGTTCAGGGCGCAACGGCAGATTACCAGTTTTTTGCAGACAGTAAAATGGCCATGCGTATCCGGTCAAATAAAGTTGAGATGGGCTCTGATGCCAACCCAACCGCGCTGAATGTATATGGAATTATTAATGCCCGTGAGGTTAAGATAAGCCTCGGTGCCTGGTCTGATTATGTTTTTGAACCAGGATATAAACTGCGTACACTTCCCGATGTTGAGAAATTCATCCTTACTCATGGTCACCTTCCTGAAATTCCTTCCGCTTCAAACGTGATAAGCAATGGTGTAAACCTGGGTGAAATGAATGCGATGCTGCTTAAGAAAATTGAAGAATTGACCTTATACCTGATCGAACTGCAAAAGAATAATCTTCAGATGAGCGGTGAAATAGAACGTTTAAAAACAATTATATCGCAAATTCAAGACCAAATACAATGAAAAGATTAATCGTAAAAGCCTGTTTTTGCCTGGCTTTGCCCCTGGCACTGCGCGCGCAACAGTCTGAAGTGGTTTTTGGATACGATGCATCCGGTAACAGAGTATCGAGAACGATCTCTGTTTATAAAATAGCAAAAAACGACTCCACCCAAAAACAAACCACTGCTTCCGAAGCTGTCGAAAACTTCATGCTTCAGAAAATTGAGGTTTACCCCAACCCCACGGATGGTTTGGTGAACATAGCATTCAAACTACCATTGGAGGGTAAATGTATCTATACCCTTACCTCTATTAGCGGAAGCCTGATAGAACAGGGGGACATTTCCTCAACCCTTACCCGGTTAAACCTGCAGCACCTCGGCAAAGGCACCTACCTGTTAAGTGTTGCAACCCCGCAGATTAAAGAAAAGTTTAAAATTGTAAAACAATGAAACATCCACATACTTTCCCCTTTAATGGGTTTAAATGGCTTTGCCTGCGGATATGAATATGCTCACTTCGGTGAATCAATAATAGTCAAAAGCCGTTGTTAAATGAGACTTAAACCACGCAATGGCTGCTTAAATATTAAGTTGTTGAGAATATAATGAACACTTTTAAACAATGGTTAACCACTTTTTGGATAACCAAGTCAAGCACCCTTCTCTAAATCTATATTGAGATGGTCTAACTCCTTTGGACAATTATTTAAACAAAGATAAGTGTTATTATTAACATGAGGGGGGTTTGGGGGGAGACTAATAACTTCCCTGATTTGTTGAAAACTCATGCTGCCCTCCTGTATGCCTTTATTGGCGGCACATCCCCGATGGAAGAATGATCCCGCCTTTCGTTATAATAGTGAATAAACTGTTTACAAACTGCATACAGTTCATTTCCGGTTTCCGGGCGCTCCAGGTAAATCTTATCATATTTTATGGTTCGGAAGAAGCGTTCAATATAAACGTTGTCTATAGCCCTTCCTTTTCCATCCATTGATATTTTTACCGTTTCAAGGCCTTTTACGAAATTCACATATTCATCTGAGGTGAACTGGCTACCTTGATCGGAATTGATAATCTCAGGCTTGCCATATTGGGCTATTGACGCGCTTAACGTATTCACAACCCATTCAGATTCCATAGTATTTGATAGGCTCCAGCCTACAATAAAACGACTGTAAACATCCATGATTGCCAACAAGTACATAAACCCTTTGGGCATTGGAATAAAACTGATATCCAAAGACCATACCTGATTGGG
>SWCF01004438.1_pt1 | contig 98304 bp, 105 predicted proteins | sample 4690081 | NCBI WGS metagenome assembly SWCF01 (sample SAMN10267280, study PRJNA491770) | bioreactor metagenome | isolation source: DHS bioreactor inoculated with | place: Japan: off Shimokita Peninsula
GGTCGTACTGTTGGCGCCGGCGTGGTGGCCAAGATCGTAGAGTAAGATAATTCAAGGCCGGGGCTTGCCCCGGCCTTCTTTTGTCTATATACTCTGCGCCCTCTTTCCAGTGTTAGTGCTGGAAAGGGCGCGATCAACCGGGGCATCGTTCCCGGGCTTGTTTTGACACCCACCTCCTTCGGATGAGAAGGATGGGCGGGCTTTTTGCCATCTAAAGTATGGTTCGAAACAGTCTGGAGTTTGTTAGCTATGGCTAACCAGAGAATCCGAATCCGTCTCAAGGCTTTTGATCATCGCCTGATCGATCAGTCCGCCCAGGAGATCGTGGATACGGCAAAACGCACGGGTGCGCAGGTACAGGGTCCGATCCCTCTGCCCACGCGTAAAGAACGGTTTACGGTGCTGGTCTCTCCGCACGTTAACAAAGATGCGCGGGATCAGTACGAGATCCGTACCCACAAGCGGATGGTGGACATCGTGGAGCCCACGGACAAGACCGTGGACGCACTGATGAAGCTGGATCTGGCCGCTGGTGTGGATGTGCAGATCAGCCTGGGATAACTCAGCCTGAGACAACAACGTGCGGCCTGGCCGCAACAGGTTGTGAAGAGGTAGACAATGGCGATTGGTGTAATCGGTCGAAAATGCGGGATGACCCGGGTGTTCACTGAAGACGGTGTCAGTGTTCCGGTGACCGTGATTGAAGTGTCCCCGAATCGGGTGAGCCAGATTAAGACCGAAGAGACAGATGGCTACGAGGCCGTGCAAGTGACGGTTGGCGAGCGCCGCGCAACCCGAGTGACCAAGCCAATGGCGGGTCACTTCGCCAAGGCGGGCGTGGAAGCTGGCCGCACTGTGGGTGAATTCCGCGCTCCGGCGGGCGACTTGCAGGTTGGCGGCGAGCTGACCCTGGAAGTGTTCGAGGCTGGCCAGATCGTGGACGTAACCGGTACCTCCAAGGGTAAAGGTTTCGCCGGTACGGTTAAGCGTTGGAATTTCCGTACTCAGGACGCCACTCACGGTAACTCTCTGTCCCACCGCGCTCCGGGTTCCATCGGTCAGAACCAAACCCCGGGCCGCGTATTCAAGGGCAAGAAAATGGCGGGCCACATGGGTGCCGAGCGTGTGACGGTTCAGAATCTGGAAGTCGTGCGCGTGGACGTGGAAAAGAATCTGTTGCTGGTTAAGGGTGCGGTCCCCGGCGCGGCCGGTGGTGATGTGATCGTGATCCCGGCAGTGAAGGCGAAGGCCTGAAAGAGGAATAGAGGATGAATCTCAATACCGCCTCTGGAGGTACCGTTACTGTGTCTGAAGTCGCCTTCGGCAAGGACTTCAACGAGCCTCTGGTTCATCAGGTTGTGACTGCTTACCTGGCGGGTACCCGTCAAGGTTCCAAAGCGCAGAAAAGCCGCTCTGATGTCAGTGGTGGTGGTCGTAAGCCCTGGCGGCAGAAAGGCACCGGTCGCGCTCGCGCCGGTACCATTCGTAGCCCGCTGTGGCGTGGCGGCGGCAAAACGTTTGCCGCGGTGCCCCGTGACCACTCACAGAAAGTAAACCGCAAAATGTATCGTGGCGCGCTGCGCTGCATTTTGTCCGAGCTGGTTCGCCAGGAGCGCCTGGTTGTGGTGGACGACTTCTCCGTCGACACCCCGAAAACCAAGCAGGTGGCCGCCAAGCTCAAGGATCTGAACCTGAGCAATGTTCTCATCGTGACTGACGATGTGGATGAGAATCTGTATTTGGCGGCTCGTAACCTGCCGAAGGTCGACATCCGCGATGCCAGCGGTGTGGATCCGGTCAGCCTGATCGCCTTTGACAAGGTGTTGGTGACCGTGCCGGCTCTGAAGAAACTTGAGGAGGCGCTGGCATGAACAAAGAGCGCATTTTAAAAGTGCTGCTTGCACCGCACTTTTCCGAAAAGGCCACTGACGCCACCGAGCGCAGCAATGCCTTTGCTTTCAAAGTGGCAAAAGATGCCACCAAGGCGGAAATCAAGGCCGCCGTGGAAGCGCTGTTCGAGGTTAAGGTGCGCAACGTTCGGACTTTGAACGTGAAAGGCAAGCGCAAGTTCTTCGGTCGTGTCGCCGGTAAGCGTAGCGACTGGAAGAAGGCCTACGTGTCCCTTGAACAAGGCCAGGATATCGACTTCCTGGGCGCTGAGTAAGGTAAGGGAGTGAGTAATCATGGCGATTGTTAAGACCAAGCCGACTTCTCCGGGCCGCCGCTTTGTCGTAAAGGTGGTCAATGAGGAGCTGCACAAAGGTGCTCCCTACGCGCCCTTGCTGGAAGCCAAGGCCAAGAACGGCGGCCGTAACAATAACGGCCGTATCACCACCCGTCATAAAGGTGGTGGTCACAAGCAGAAATACCGCGTAGTGGATTTCCGTCGTAATAAAGACGGTGTCCAGGGTGTGGTGGAGCGTCTGGAATACGATCCGAACCGTTCCGCGCACATCGCGCTGGTGAAGTATCTGGATGGCGAGCGTCGTTACATTCTGGCGCCGAAAGATCTGAAGGCGGGCGATCGTGTTCAGTCCGGCGAAGATGCCCCGATCAAGGTGGGCAATACTCTGCCGCTGCGCAACATTCCGCTGGGTTCCACGATTCATAACGTGGAACTGAAGCCCGGTAAAGGTGGTCAGCTGGCTCGCTCCGCGGGTACTTCTGTCCAGCTGCTGGCGAAAGATGGACAGTATGTGACCCTGCGTTTGCGCTCTGGCGAAATGCGTAAGGTGCACGCTGAATGTCGCGCCACCATCGGGCAGGTATCCAACAGTGAGCACAGCCTGCGCTCGCTGGGTAAGGCCGGCGCAACCCGCTGGCGCGGTGTTCGTCCCACCGTTCGCGGTGTGGCCATGAACCCCGTGGATCACCCCCATGGTGGTGGTGAAGGGCGTACGTCCGGTGGCCGTCATCCGGTAACCCCCTGGGGTGTACCGACCAAGGGCCACAAAACCCGTACCAACAAGCGCACCTCCAAGATGATTGTGCGCGACCGTCGTAAGTAAGGGATAGAGAGAGGTTCAGGCTGTGCCACGTTCACTGAAAAAAGGTCCGTTTCTGGATCACCACCTGTTGAAGAAGGTGGAAGAAGCGGTGGAAGCCGGCTCCCGTAAGCCGATCAAAACCTGGTCCCGTCGCTCCATGATCATCCCGGAGATGGTGGGTTTGACCATCGCGGTACATAACGGCCGTCAGCATGTTCCGGTATTGGTTTCCGAGCACATGGTGGGCCACAAGCTGGGCGAATTCGCCCTGACCCGTAACTTCCGCGGGCATATCGTGGACAAAAAGGCTAAGCGATAAGGTGACAGCCATGGCGACTGAAGTTGCAGCCCGTCTGCGGGGCGCAAGAATTTCGGCTCAGAAAGCCCGCCTGGTGGCCGACCAGATCCGAGGTCTGGAGGTGGAAAAGGCGTTGAATGTTCTCGCCTTTAGCCCCAAAAAGGCGGCCAAGATTGTTAAGAAGGTGCTGGAGTCCGCGATTGCTAACGCGGAAAACAACGACGGCGCCGATGTGGATGAGCTGAAAGTATCCACCATCTACGTGGATGAAGGCATGTCGATGAAGCGTATTCGTCCTCGCGCGAAAGGGCGGGCGGATCGCATTCTCAAGCGTACCTGCCACATCACTGTAAAAGTCTCGGAAGGTCAGGAGTAACCAGATGGGTCAGAAAGTTCATCCGATCGGTATTCGTCTGGGCATCGTCAAGGAGCACAACTCCCTGTGGTATGCGGGTCCCAAGACCTACGCAGACTGCCTGGTAACCGATCTCGAGGTGCGTGAATATCTGTTCAAGCGCCTCAAGAATGCCTCGGTGAGCCGGATTAAAATCGAGCGTCCGTCCGAAAACGTCCGCATCACTATCTCAACGGCTCGTCCGGGGATCGTGATCGGCAAGAAGGGCGAGGACGTCGAGCGCCTGCGTCGCGACGTAGCAGCCAAGATGGGTGTGCCGGTGCACATCAACATCGAGGAAGTGCGTAAGCCTGACGTGGATGCTCGCCTGGTAGCCGATAATATCGCTGGCCAGATCGAACGTCGTGTTATGTTCCGCCGCGCTATGAAGCGAGCGGTGCAGAACGCGCTCAAGGCCGGTGCCGAAGGTATTCGGGTCCAGCTTTCTGGTCGTCTGGGTGGTGCCGAGATTGCTCGTACGGAATGGTACCGTGAAGGTCGCGTGCCGCTGCATACTCTGCGTGCGGACATCGATTACGCCAACGTGCGTGCTGAGACCACCTACGGAACCATCGGTGTGAAGGTCTGGATCTTCCGTGGCGAAGTGCTTGGTGGCATGGAGCAGGTTCAGGAAGAGCAGAAGCAGTCCAAGGGCGCGAAAAAGCGCGGCCGTGGTTAAAAGGTAACGAACGATGTTGCAGCCGAAGCGTACCAAATTCCGGAAAATTCATAAGGGCCGTAACCGTGGCCTGGCACAGCGCGGCAACAAGGTGTCTTTTGGCACCATCGGCCTGCAGGCCACCGGCCGTGGCCGGATCACCGCGCGTCAGATCGAAGCGGCTCGTCGGGCCATGACCCGTCACATCAAACGGGGCGGTAAGATCTGGATTCGGGTCTTCCCCGATAAGCCGATTACCCAGAAACCGCTGGAAGTGCGGATGGGTAAAGGTAAAGGTAGCGTGGAGTACTGGGTAGCCCAGATTCAGCCGGGCCGCATGCTCTACGAAATGGAAGGTGTTTCCGAAGACGTGGCGCGTGAAGCGTTCCGTCTGGCCGCAGCCAAGCTGCCGGTCAGCACCCGTGTCGTGACTCGGACGGTGATGTAAGCCATGAAAGCGAGCGAACTGAAAGAAAAGAGTGTTGAGCAGTTGCGCGAGCAGCACCTTGAGCTGCTGGAACAACAGTTCAAGCTGCGCATGAAGAAAGCATCCGGTCAGCTTTCCCAAACCCATCAGCTTGGGACGGTCCGCCGTGATATTGCACGTGTGAAGACCATTCTGCGGGAAAAACAGGGTAACTAATCATGGCAGAGGCGAAACAGAAACTGCGCCGGACCGTTACCGGTAAAGTGATTTCCAGTAAAGGTGATAAGACCATCACCGTATTGGTTGAGCGCCGGGTACAGCACCCCATTTATGGCAAGATCATCAAGCGTTCTACCAAACTGATGGCTCACGATGAGCAAAACCAGTGTGGCGAAGGCGACCTGGTCACCATCGAAGAATGCCGTCCGCTGTCCAAGCGTAAAAGCTGGATGCTGGTCAGCGTAGTGGAGCAGGCCGTCAAGGCCTGATGAGAGAATGCTGTGGCTGCCTGCACAGGGCAGGAGTTGGAGAGAGTAAGCGATGATTCAGACCGAAACCATGCTCGAGGTCGCCGATAACAGCGGCGCTCGTCGAGTGCAGTGCATCAAGGTGCTGGGTGGCTCCCACCGCCGCTATGCAGGCATTGGTGACATCATCAAGGTCACAGTAAAGGAAGCGATTCCGCGTGGTCGTGTTAAAAAAGGCGACGTGATGAGCGCTGTCGTGGTACGTACCCGTCGTGGTGTACGTCGCCCCGATGGTTCTGTGATTCGTTTTGACGAAAACGCCGCGGTCCTGTTGAACAACAACAAGGCTCCGATCGGCACCCGGATCTTTGGGCCGGTGACCCGTGAACTGCGTAATGACCAGTTCATGAAGATCATCTCCCTGGCACCGGAAGTTCTTTAAAGGCGGGTTAAGGCAATGCTCAAGATCAAGCGCAATGACGAAGTCATCGTAATCGCGGGCAAGGACAAAGGTAAGCGGGGCCAGGTACAGCGTGTGCTCCCTAACGGCCGCCTTCTTGTCTCCGGTGTGAACATGGTGAAAAAACACGTTCGCGCCAACCCTAACCGCGGTATTCAAGGTGGCATTGTTCAGCAGGAGGCGGGTATTCACGCTTCCAATGTGGCCATCTGGAATGCGAAGACCCAGAAGGCCGATCGTGTCGGCGTCCGTTTCGAGGACGGCAAAAAAGTGCGGTTCTTCAAGTCCAACGGCGAAGCGCTGGACGCGTGAGGTTAGGTGAACCATGAGTGATCTGAAGAAGGTTTACAACGAAGAGATTGTGCCGAAACTCCGCGATGAGTTCGGTTACAAGAACGTCATGGAGGTGCCCCGCATCACCAAGATCACCCTGAACATGGGTGTGGGTGAAGCGGCAGCGGACCGGAAGGCGATCGAAGGTGCGCTGTCGGATATGACCGCCATCGCCGGTCAGAAGCCGCTGGTCACCAAGGCACGCAAGTCCGTGGCGGGCTTCAAGATCCGTGAAGGTTGGCCGATCGGCTGCAAGGTGACCCTGCGTAACCGTCGTATGTACGAGTTCCTGGAACGCCTGGTATCCGTGGCAATCCCGCGTGTCCGTGACTTCCGGGGTCTGAACCCGAAGTCCTTTGACGGCCGTGGCAACTACTCCATGGGTCTGCGGGAGCAAATCGTGTTCCCGGAAATCGATTTCGACAAGGTCGACAAGCTGCGTGGTCTGGATATCACCATCACCACCACGGCCAAGACCGATGACGAAGCACGGGCGCTGCTGCGCGCCTTCAACTTCCCGCTGAAAGGCTAAGAGGATTTGTCATGGCAAAGGTCTCTATGAAAAACCGGGAGGCGAAGCGCGCCAAGTTGGTTCAGCGTTACGCCACCAAGCGTGCCGCGCTGAAAGCGGTTATCCAGGATCCCAACGCGGAACCCGAAGCGAAGTGGGAGGCTCAGCTGGAGCTGCAGAAGCTGCCACGGGACTCTTCTCCGGTTCGCCAGCGTAACCGCTGCCGCCTTACCGGCCGTCCGCATGGTTACTACCGCAAATTCGGCCTGAGCCGCATTAAACTGCGTGAAGCAGCGATGCGTGGTGACGTTCCCGGGCTGGTTAAATCCAGCTGGTAAGCAAAGAGTAGCGGAGCAACTGCAGCATGAGCATGCAAGATACCCTGGCGGATATGTTTACCCGTATTCGCAACGCGCAAATGGCTCGTAAAGTCGAGGTGGAGATTCCCTCCTCAAAGGCCAAGGAAGCCATTGCCAAGGTTCTGAAGGAAGAAGGTTACATCGACGGTTACGCGGTGTCTGGCGACGCCAAACCGACGCTGACCGTTCAACTGCGTTATTTTGAAGGCCAGCCGGTGATCGAGAAGATCGCTCGGGTGAGCCGTCCGGGCCTGCGTGTATACAAAGGCGCCGGTGAGATTCCCAAGGTGAAAGGTGGCCTGGGTGTGATGATCGTGTCCACCAACCAGGGCATCATTTCCGATCGCGCCGCCCGCCAGGCGAATGTCGGCGGCGAGCTGATCTGCGAAGTGTCCTAAGGTTTTGGTGTAGACGGATTAGGTGCAGCGATGTCTAGAGTAGCGAAAAATCCGGTTAACCTGCCCAAAGGCGTCGAGGTAGCTATCGACGGCCAGAAGGTGACCGTGAAAGGGTCCAAGGGCAGCCTGGAACACCAGGTGCACGATTTGGTGGAAGTGGCCGTGGATGACGGCGTGTTCTCCGTCAAGCCCCGTGAGGAGTCTCAGCAGGCCTGGGCCGTGGCCGGTACCACGCGTGCTCTGGTCAATAACATGGTCACCGGTGTCTCCGCGGGCTTCGAACGCCGCCTGCTGTTGAACGGCGTTGGTTACCGTGCTCAGGCCCAGGGCAAGACCCTGAATCTGACGCTGGGCTTTTCTCATCCGGTAGCCTATGAGCTGCCCGAAGGGATCACCATTGAGACCCCGAGTCAGACGGAAATCGTCATCAAGGGTATCGATAAGCAACTGGTGGGCCAGGTGGCCGCCAATGTTCGGGGCTTCCGCCCGCCCGAGCCCTACAAGGGCAAAGGGGTGCGCTATGCTGATGAGCAAGTGCGCCGTAAGGAAGCCAAGAAGAAATAATCGTTGAGACTGAAGCCATGATGGACAAGAAAGTTGCACGTCTGCGCAGGGCAAAGCGTACTCGCCTGAAGATTCGTGAGCTGGGCGAGCTTCGTCTTTCCGTGCATCGCACTCCGCGCCATATTTACGCGCAAATCATCAGCACTGCTGGTGATCGCGTGCTGGCCTCCGCGAGCACGGTGGAAAAAGACCTGCGTGCTGGCGCGACGGGTAATTCTGAAGCCGCCGCTAAAGTTGGTGAGTTGATCGCTCAACGCGCTAAAGAGGCGGGTATCGAAAGCGTGGCCTTTGACCGTTCCGGTTTCCGTTATCACGGCCGGGTCAAGGCGCTGGCGGATGCCGCACGCGAAAACGGGCTTAAATTCTAAGGGTACTTGGTTATGGCGAAAGTTGATCCCAACGAAGGTCTCCAGGAGAAGCTGGTTCAGGTGAACCGGGTTGCCAAGGTGGTGAAAGGCGGCCGTATTTTCGGCTTCACTGCTTTGACCGTGGTGGGTGACGGTAATGGCAAAGTGGGTTTCGGTCGCGGTAAGGCCCGCGAAGTGCCCGCCGCCATCCAGAAGGCCCTGGAAGCTGCCCGTCGCAACATGATTCAGGTGGAGCTCAATGGCACCACCATTCAGCATCCGATCAAGGCTCGGCACGGCGCCTCCAAGGTGTTCATGCAACCGGCCAGCGACGGTACCGGTGTAATCGCCGGTGGCGCCATGCGCGCCGTGCTGGAAGTGGCCGGTGTACAGAACGTACTGGCCAAGTGCTATGGTTCCACCAACCCGGTGAATGTGGTTCGCGCCACGTTCGAGGGTTTGAAAGCGATGGCCTCCGCGGAATCCGTTGCCGCCAAGCGCGGTAAAACGGTCGAAGAGATCCTGAGCTAAGCGCAGACAGACGGAACGTAACGATGGCTGACAAGATCAAGGTAACGCAGGTAAAAAGCACCAACGGCCGGCTGGAAAAGCACAAGGCCTGTGTGCGTGGTCTCGGTCTGCGCCGTATTGGCCATACCGTTGAAGTTGAAGACACCCCTGCGGTACGCGGCATGATTAACAAAGTCGCGTACATGGTACGGGTAGAGGGAGAATAAGCGATGCGTTTGAATGATCTGCATCCCGCTGAAGGTTCCCGTCCGGCCCAGAAACGGGTTGGCCGCGGTATCGGCTCCGGTCTCGGTAAAACGGGCGGTCGTGGCCACAAAGGTCAGAAATCCCGTTCCGGTGGTACCGTGAAGCCCGGGTTTGAAGGTGGACAGATGCCGCTGCAGCGCCGTGTACCGAAGTTCGGTTTCACGTCCAAGCTGGCAATGGCAACCGCTGAAGTACGCCTGGAAGAGCTGGCGAAAGTGGAAGGCGACGTGATCGACCTGGCCGCTTTGAAAGCCGCTGGCGTGGTTCGTTCTGACAAGAAGCGCGCCAAAATCGTGCTGCGTGGCGGTATTGACCGTGCCGTGACGGTGCGTGGCGTGGCGATCACCAAAGGTGCCCGCGAAGCGGTGGAAAAAGCCGGCGGTAAAGTCGAGGAATAACAGGAACCGGGCTATGGCCAAGAACCGTGCACAAACGCTTAACAGTGGTGCCGTCGCAGCAAGCGGTGGCGCCACTCGGGAGTTGTGGCGTCGTATCGGATTCCTGCTTGGGGCCCTGTTGGTGTTCCGGATCGGGGCGCATATTCCGGTACCGGGTATGAACCCGGACATGTTGGAACAGATGTTCAACCAGAACCGGGATACCATCCTTGGCTTGTTCAACATGTTCTCCGGTGGCTCTCTGGAGCGAATGAGTATTTTTGCACTTGGCATCATGCCGTACATTACCGCGAGCATCGTTATTCAGCTGATGACCGCGGTAGTGCCCAGCCTTGAGCAGCTGCGCAAGGAAGGGGAGCAGGGACGCCGCAAGATTACTCAGTATACCCGTTATCTGACCGTCGCCCTGGCGCTGGTGCAGTCTTTCGGGGTATGCGCGGGCCTGAAGAGCCAGGGGATTACCCTGTTGCCGGAAGGCGCTGACAGCATGCAGGTGGCGAGCTTCTATTTCGTGGCCGTGACCTCGTTGGTGACGGGAACGATTTTCCTGATGTGGCTGGGTGAACAAATCACCGAGCGGGGCATCGGGAACGGCATTTCCATGCTGATTTTCGCCTCCATCGTTGCCGGTTTGCCCGGCGCGGTGGCGCAGACCTTCGAGTCCGCCCGGCAGGGCGAGCTGGGGCTGTTGGCCATGCTGATGGTGTTTCTGGTGGCCGTGGCGGTGATTTTCGGTGTGGTGTTCGTGGAGCGCGGTCAACGCCGTATTACCGTGAACTATGCCCGACGCCAGCAAGGCCGCCGGGTATACGCCGCGCAGCAAAGCCATTTGCCGCTGAAAGTGAACATGGCGGGTGTGATTCCGGCGATTTTCGCCAGTTCCATCCTGCTGTTTCCGGCGTCGCTGACCCAATGGTTCAGTGATTCCAACCCGGATTCCTGGTGGGGGATGACCCTGCGCCGGGTGAGCGATGCGCTGTTGCCGGGTACGCCGCTGTACATTCTGTTGTTTACGTTGGCGATCATGTTCTTCTGCTACTTCTATACGGCGTTGGTATTCAACCCGAAGGACGTGGCGGACAACCTGAAGAAATCCGGGGCTTATATCCCGGGTATTCGCCCCGGTGAGCAATCAGCGCGTTACATCGATACCGTGATGGGCCGTCTGACTCTGATCGGTGCCGTATACATGACGCTGGTTTGTCTGTTGCCGTTGGGCCTGCAGGCGATCTGGAATGTACCCTTCTATCTGGGCGGTACTTCGCTGCTGATCGTGGTAGTCGTAGTGATGGACTTCTGGGGCCAGGTGAATTCCCATTTGATGTCCACTCAGTACGAAAAACTGATGAAGAAAGCCAACCTGAAAGGGTATGGCGGCACCGGTCTGGTGCGTTAACAGGGCCTTAGCGGCCGAGATAGTGAGGCGAGTGCGATGAAAGTTCAGGCTTCTGTAAAGAAGATCTGCCGTAACTGCAAAGTGATCCGCCGCAAGGGCCGGGTCATGGTGATCTGCAGTGCCGAGCCGCGGCACAAGCAGCGTCAGGGTTAATTGGCGAGCTTCTTTCCTAGAGATTGGTTGAAATTCAGTCGGTGTAACGCTAGACTCTCCCGCCTTTCGGCGCCAGAGACTGGCGATACCGCTTTGTGAATCGGAGATATTCGGATGGCCCGTATTGCAGGCGTAAACATCCCGGACAACAAACATACGGTGATTTCCCTCACCTATATTTTCGGGATCGGCCGCACCCGTGCTCGCCAGATTTGCGAGCAGACCGGCATTGCGCCGGAGGTTAAGATTCGTGATCTGTCCGGCGATCAGCTGGACGCGATCCGTGCGGAGGTTGCCAAGGTTTCCACGGAGGGCGACCTGCGTCGGGAAATCAACATGAATATCAAGCGGTTGATGGATCTGGGCTGCTACCGTGGCATCCGTCATCGTCGCGGCTTGCCGCTGCGCGGTCAGCGCACCAAAACCAACGCCCGCACCCGTAAGGGCCCGCGGAAACCGATCCGCAAGTAAGTCCTGAATTTGGATAGGCATCATGGCTAAAGCGAAAAGAGACAGTGGCGCACGTCGGAAGAAGGTAACGCGGACCGTTGCGGATGGCATCGCTCACGTACACGCTTCTTTCAATAACACCATCATTACCATCACTGATCGTCAAGGCAACGCGTTGTCCTGGGCGACCTCTGGTGGCGCGGGTTTCCGTGGCTCTCGCAAGAGCACCCCGTTCGCGGCCCAGGTGGCTGCCGAAAACGCCGGAAACGCCGCCAAGGATTATGGCTTGAAGAATCTGGAAGTGCGGGTGAAAGGCCCGGGTCCGGGTCGCGAGTCTTCCATTCGGGCGCTGAACGCCTGTGGTTACAAGATTACCCATATTCAGGACGTGACGCCGATTCCGCACAATGGTTGCCGTCCGCCGAAGAAGCGCCGCGTGTAACGGGAGTTAGAGCAAGATGGCAAGATACCTCGGTCCCAAGTGCAAGCTTTCCCGTCGTGAAGGCACTGACCTGTTTTTGAAGAGCGGCATCCGTCCGCTGGAATCCAAGTGCAAGGCGGAGCAGCCCCCGGGCCAGGCCGCCGCTGGCCGTCGCCCCAGCCGCCTGTCCGACTACGGCGTGCAGCTGCGCGAGAAGCAGAAAGTGCGTCGTATGTACGGCGTGCTGGAAAAGCAGTTCCGTAGCTACTACAAGAAGGCGGCCCGCTCCCGTGGCGCCACCGGCGAAGTACTGCTGCAACTGCTGGAAGGTCGTTTGGACAACGTGGTTTACCGCATGGGCTTCGGCGCTACCCGCTCTGAAGCGCGTCAGCTGGTATCTCACCGTGCGATCCTGGTTAACGGTCAGTCCGTTAACATTCCGTCCTACCAGATCAGCGCCGGTGACGTGATCACCGTGCGTGAGAAGTCCAAGAACCAGCTGCGTGTGAAAAACGCCATGGAGCTGGCTCAGCAACGTGGCTTCCCGACCTGGTTGGAAGTGGACGAGAAGAAGCTCGAAGGTACTTTCAAGGCGCTGCCGGAGCGCATCGATCTCCCCGCGGAGATCAATGAAAACCTGATCGTCGAGCTGTACTCCAAGTAAGGACTGCCTGAGGGATCTCTATGACCGCCGTGAACGAATTTCTCACGCCCCGCTCGATCGCGGTCAACGCGATCAGCGAGACCCACGCCAAGGTTGTGCTTGAGCCGCTGGAGCGGGGTTTTGGGCATACGCTGGGCACGGCGCTGCGCCGCATCCTGTTGTCCAGCATGCCGGGATGCGCCATCACTGAAGTGGAGATCGATGGCGTACAGCACGAATACTCCACCATTGACGGTATTCAGGAAGATGTGATCAACATCCTTCTGAACCTCAAGGGTGTGGCTTTGAAGATGGAAGACCGGGAAGAAGCGGTCCTGGAACTGGTCAAGAAAGGCCCGGGTGACGTGACCGCAGATGATATCCAGCGTGATCACAGCGTGGAGGTCGTCAACCCGGAGCACCTGATCTGTACCATCACCGGCGACACCGAACTGCGTGTCCGCATGAAGGTGGAAAAAGGTCGCGGTTATGTGCCCGCGGACAACCGTCGCAGCGATGACGACGAGACCCGTGGCATCGGCCGTCTGCAACTGGACGCCAGCTTCAGCCCCGTGCGCCGTGTGGCCTATGTGGTGGAAGCTGCCCGGGTGGAGCAGCGGACCGACCTGGATAAGCTGGTTATCGACCTGGAAACCAACGGGACCATTGATCCCGAGGAAGCCATTCGTCGCGCGGCCACCATCCTGCAGCAACAGATCGCGGTATTTGTCGATCTGGAGCAGGATGCCAAGCCCGAGCCGAAACAGGAACGGGAGGAGGTTGATCCCATCCTGCTGCGCCCGGTGGATGATCTTGAACTGACGGTACGTTCCGCCAACTGTCTGAAAGCCGAGAATATTTACTACATCGGCGATCTGGTACAGCGGACCGAGGTGGAGTTGTTGAAAACGCCGAACCTCGGCAAGAAGTCGCTCACCGAGATCAAGGATGTGCTGGCTTCCAAAGGGTTGGCGCTGGGCATGCGTCTGGAGAACTGGCCGCCGGTCAGCCTCCGTGATGATGACCGACTGAACACCAAATTGCGCTAATTGAGTTGTCGTGGACGCTGTGAAGCGCCCTTGAAGATAGGAATAGAACCATGCGTCATCGCAAGAGCGGCAGAAAACTGAATCGGAACAGCTCACATCGTCAGGCCATGTTCCGTAACATGGCGGTGTCGCTGTTGGAACACGAAGCGATCAAGACCACCTTGCCGAAGGCAAAGGAGTTGCGTCGTGTTGCTGAGCCCCTGATTACCCTGGCCAAGGAAGATTCCGTGGCCAACCGTCGCCTGGCGTTCAGCCGGACCCGGTCCAAGGAAGTGGTGGGTAAGCTGTTCAATGAACTGGGCCCGCGCTACAAAGCGCGTCCGGGCGGCTATGTACGGATCCTGAAAATGGGCTTCCGTGCCGGCGACAACGCCCCGATGGCCTATGTGGAACTGGTGGATCGTCCCGAGCCGGGTGAAGCCGCCGACGCTGAATAAAGGCGTAGCCTTCCGCATCAACGAAAAAGCCGGGTACAGCCCGGCTTTTTTGTGTCCGTCATTCCTGGCGGCGACCCTTCACGATCACTTGTGATCGTCCTCTTCCTGCTCTGGAAAGGCGTCCGCCTGTTCCAGCCAATCCGGGCCCATTTGTGCCTGGACATACTCCCGAATGAATTGCCGGACTTTCTGGGATGGTGTTACGTCCTCGCGGGCGCAGAGCTGTTCGAACGCGCGCTTTTTGCGAGGATCAATAAGAAGGGTGAGGCGGGCAGTGCGTTTTTCCATGTTAATTTGATTAACATTGAGTGAATGTTGAATAGGAATATAATGCTCATCTCATTTCTCTTCAATGGGATCGGGCTTTTATGTCGCACCGTCGCTATCTGTTCTCGTTGAAAATAGGTTATGCGCTGCGGGAGTGCGTGGCGGAGGGCTATGGCGCGGGCGCGCTGAGAAAGGACCTGGTCGCTGGGCTCACGGTTGGTGTCATCGCCATTCCCTTATCCATGGCGCTGGCCATTGCCAGCGGGGTACCTCCCCAGCATGGGCTGTACACCGCCATTATCGCCGGCTTTCTGATTGCCTTGACCGGAGGCTCGCGCTTCAGTGTCTCAGGGCCGACCGCCGCCTTCGTGGTGATCCTCTATCCGGTGGCGCAGAGTCACGGCTTGCCTGGATTACTGATGGCATCGGTGTTGGCTGGCGCCATGTTACTCCTGATGGCGCTGTGTCGGCTGGGGCGGTTGATCGAGTACATCCCCCAGGCGGTAACGCTGGGTTTCACCGCGGGAATCGCGGTGGTGATCGCGACCCTCCAGCTCAGTGACTTCCTTGGACTCAATAGCGGACCGGCCCCTGAAGGTTATCTGCAAAAGTGGGTGGCGCTGATTCAGTACCTGCCGGGGCTACATGGCCCCAGTCTGCTGGTGGCGGTGGTAACGCTGGCCACTCTTATCCTCTGGCCGCGTCTCAGAACGCCGCTGCCCGCCCATTTACCCGCGGTCTTGATCGGCTCGCTGCTGGCCTGGGGGCTCAGCCGCTATCAATTGCCGGTGGAGACCCTGGGATCCCGTTTCACTTTTCTGCTGCCGGATGGCTCCCGGGGGTACGGAATTCCACCGGTATTACCGGCCTTCGATTGGCCCTGGAATCACGGCGCTGGCGGTGGTGACAGCCATCTCTGGTCGTGGGCGTCTCTGCGGGAATTGGTGCCGGCGGCGTTTGCCATTGCCATGCTGGGGGCTATTGAATCGTTGTTGTGCGCGGTGGTTCTGGACGGTATGTCGGGTAAACGCCATAGCGCCAATAGTGAATTATTGGGGCAGGGGATTGGTAATCTGGTGGCGCCGTTTTTTGGTGGTATCACCGCTACCGCGGCAATTGCCCGGTCCGCCGCCAATTTCAAAGCGGGAGCCAGGTCGCCGGTGGCCTCCATGATCCATGCCCTGGCGGTACTGCTGGGCATGGTGGCATTAGGGCCCTGGCTGGCCTATTTGCCGATGCCGGCAATGGCGGCGTTGCTGATGATGGTGGCCTGGAACATGAGCGAGGCGCACAAGGCGGTGCGCCTGCTCCGTCGTGCTCCCCTGGGCGAGGTGCTGGTCTTTCTGACCTGTTTCTCCCTTACGGTATTTCTCGATATGGTGGTGGCCATCACCGTGGGGGTGTTGCTGGCCGCTTTGTTGTTCATGCGTGAAATCGCCGCCATGACGCGGATCTCCGACATCACCCATTCGCCACGGTTGCGCGACTATCCGATTCCGGGACAGTGGGGCGTGCTCAAAATCGTGGGACCGCTGTTCTTCGCCGCCGCCGACAGGGTCTTCGCTGAAGCCGACGAGCTGGCCGCCGGCCGGTCTGGTGTGGTGCTGTATATGGATGGCGTATCGGTGCTCGATGGTGGGGGTGTTTCCGCTCTGCAGGGCTTCGTCGACCGCTGCGCCGCCCGTGGTTGTCGGGTAGTGGTGGCGGATCTGGGCTTCCAGCCTCTCAAGACTCTGGCCCGCGCTGGTATGGCGCCGCAGGCCGAACAGCTGAGGTTCTCTCCGAGCCTTGATGAGGCCCTGAAGACGCTGACCTGAGTGATTGGCGGCTTCCGACTTTACGCAATTTTGCGTTTGTCCCTCTTGTGTTCCCCGGCGGCGGGGAGCATCACTAGTCAGACCCAGGTTCCACGTCTGAATCCGCAGGGAGGTATCATGAGCGATAAGCAACCGTTTCTGACCGATATCAAAACATTGCGTGAACGAGCCCGTAAGCACATCGAACAAGGGGCCGTGACCGAGGGGTACAACGCTGACCGCACTCAGGTGATCGAGCTGTTGAACGCGGCTCTGGCCACGGAAATCGTCTGCACGCTGCGTTACAAGCGGCACTACTATATGGCGGATGGGCTGAACGCCAGTATCGCCGCCGAAGAATTTCTAGAGCATGCCCAGCAGGAACAACAGCACGCCGACTGGCTGGCCGAGCGTATCGTACAGTTGGGAGGCGCGCCGAATTTCTCCCCCGAAGGCTTGCAAAGCCGGTCCCACGCGGAATACGTGGAAGGGGAGACTCTCAAGGATATGGTGCGCGAGGACCTGATCGCCGAGCGGATCGCCATTGACAGCTATCGTGAGATCGCCTCCTATCTGGGCGACAAAGACCCCACTACCCGCCGTATCATGGAAGAGATCCTGGCCCAGGAGGAAGAGCACGCCGACGATATGGCGGCGATTCTGGAAGCGCTGTGATTTCTTTCCACGGGGCGCTGGCCGGAGAGCCGGCGCCGCTTACGCCGACGTCGTAATGGAGATATCTATGACCGAGCCCCGTGTGGTGAAACAACCCGGCCGAATTGTCGCCGGCATTCAGATACGTACCAGCAATGAACTTGAAATGCGGTCGGATGACGCCCGCATTCCCCGCCTGTGGCAAAGCTTTGAAAGCGAAAAACTGAATGAGGTGATTCCGGATAAGGCGGCGGGATCCCCGGTGTATGGCGTTTACACCGAGTACAGTAATGGCGCGGAAGGCGAATACAGCGTGCTGGCCGGTGTCGAAGTCACCGATGAGGCCAAGGTGCCGGAAGACTACGTCACGGCGGTACTCAATGCCGGCGACTATCTGGCTTTTGAAGGGCAGGGGCAACTGGACAAGATCGTCCCGGAAACCTGGGCGCGGGTATGGGCCTATTTCGAGTCGGCGGAGGCGCCGCGGAGAGTCTTCGAAACGGATTATGAGGTTTACGAGAGCACCGACAAGGTCACCCTGTACGTCGGTATCCGTTAGCCGTCATCAGCCCGCCAGAGTTGTCCGAGGGGCCAGAGCCGGGCTGACGCCCGGCTCCGTCATGGTGTTATAAGCCCATGCAGTTGGCGTAGAAGGTGGTGGTTGCGGGCCAGTCGGAGAATACCGCGGTAACCCCTACGTCCCGGGCCAGCACGTCCAGTAGTGTCAGGGTGTCGCCGTCATTGTTGATGGCCTCATTGACGCTCTGGTAATACCAGCCGCCTCCCGAAGCCAATGGGCCGGAGCGCTCCAGTGACCAGGCAATCAACCGCAAGCCGGCGGCGCGGGCGGCGCGGGCGTACTCGCTGGGGACGATCTGGTTGTTGTCATCGGTGGTGACCAGCATCCACAGCGGCGGCGCCAGATAATTCACGCCTTGTCCGGCCAGGGTGGCCATGTCTGGTTCCCAGGTGCCGGGGTTTTGCGGGTCCAGCCCGCTGCCGTCACGATCGTCCAGGTAAACCGCCTGGCGGCCATAGGCCGGCTCAGCGCTGATCCAGTAGAGCACATCGTCCAGATTGAAGGATTGAGGGAACACCTGACGTGGTGAGACCCCGGCTTCCTTGTATTCGTTGATCAATTGCTGAGCATACTGCTCCTGGGTGTAGTCCCCGTCGTAGGGCATGGGGACGCTGGGAGCCTTTAATTCCGGTGTCATCTTCACGCCCAGTTCCCGGAACAGTGCAATGCTTTCCTTGTGGCTCATCAGGGTGCCGTTCTGGCTGTAGAGATCGGTGCGCCAGTCCGGTGTGGCCGCCATGTATTCCTCCACCGTGGTGGCATCGGGATTGCCGGCGTCCATCTTGCCTTCAAGGCTCTTGAATTCTTCCAGGGTCAGATCACTGGTACAGCAGCTTACGTTACTGAAGTCGTACTCGCCGTTGCCCAGCGGCACCGGCGGGCTGCTGCATTTGCCGGCCAGATCGGTGGCCAGGATGTTGGTGGTGGTGTGCAGGTCGCATTGGGAATGGCGGCAAACCAGTTCCTTGTCCCGGGTGAAAGCGACATCGCATTCCAGAATACCGGCGCCCATGCGAGCCGCGGCCCGATAGGATTCCTCGGTATGTTCCGGGAATTGTAATGGGGCACCCCGGTGGCCGATGGACCAGTCCGTGCGCCGTTGCGGGCGTTTCCGCTCGGCACAGGATTGCAGGCGCTGCTTCAATGGGCCTGGATCCATGTCGTCCACCAGATAGTAGGGGCGTGGTCCCAGTTCCACCGCGCCGGCGACATGGGCAGGGCGGTGGGGGTCGGGGCCGTGATCGGCACCGTGGCCATAACCGTTGCCTTTGCCGTTGTTGGCGCAGGCGGCGGTGGCCAGACCGAGCAGGGACAGGGCAAGCATGGAACGAGTCAGGGTCGAACGCATGGTGGGAACTCCCTTCTTGAGTTATTGGGGGGACTTCCCAACCTAGAAGTGTTCTATGACGATCCGGTTAGCGTCGTCTCCCCGCTCGGACCGGTTGCCTGAAGTGTGGACTGCGTCACGATCCTCCAAGGAGGCAGGGGGCCTTTCGTGGAAGGATGTTCCGTTATGGTGCGCGTTTGGCATGGATGCTGCTTCTTTATTCAGGAAAGAAAAAGGGGGGGAGGCATGAGCACGGGGTTGAGCGATCACTGGTTGATGCACCGACAGGTGGTCAGTCTGGTAAATCAATGCCGGCGCCTGATTCGCGAGGAATTCGCGGTAGTGCTGCGATTGTCTGATGCCGACCTGCGCCAACAGCTCAGACACTATGCGGGGGTCAGCCAGGACACGCGGATCCGCGCGTTGCTGAACGAAATCGATAGCCTGGCGCCGGAGCTTCAGGCCGAGCCCGAGGCGCCTCGTCAGATGTACCGTGGCCAGGCGGTCCGTTCAGAGGAGAAACGTTCCCTGGCCATGGCGCCCAAGCCGGTGAAGAAAAGCAAACGAATGTACCGCGGGCGCCCAGTGGAGGATTAGCGGGAAATCGTTTTTTTTGTGGTGGGAAGGAAGCCTTGGTGCTTTGTAGGCGGGTCTTGCGGGTTCCCCGGGGGGCCATGACCCGCCGTGAACCCATCCCTGGGGGCTTGCGTTCGGCGTCCTGCCTCACACAGTCATGGCCACCCGGGGAACCCGCAAGACCCTCAGTCACAGCCAATCGAAGGGTTCCTTTTTCTTTTCACCGCCGTTGATTCGAAGCTGAGTAGTCCAGAATTCGCGGAGTGTTGCTGGTCAGGGCGTTCCAGGACCGTGTTTGGCCAGGGATGGCCAAACCCGAGCTTACAGGGATGTACTTGTAGCGTGTCCTGGAACGCCCTGACCAGCAACGCTCCTCCGCTAGAAAGGGAAAATCCAGGATTGAAAGGAATCCCTTCCCGCCAACCCGCGATGAACCTTATTTTTTCCCCAGTAGAGGTTTCAGAAAACGTCCGGTGTGGCTGGCTTTGACTTTGACCACCTGTTCGGGGGTGCCCTCGGCGATGATCTCGCCGCCGCCATCACCGCCCTCCGGGCCGAGATCGACGATCCAGTCGGCGGTTTTGATCACATCCAGGTTGTGTTCGATCACGACGATGCTGTTGCCGTGATCGCGCAGCCGGTTGAGGACATCCAGCAGTAGCTGGATATCCTGGAAGTGCAGCCCGGTGGTGGGCTCGTCGAGAATGTAGAGGGTGTTGCCCGTGTCGCGACGGGACAGTTCCCGCGCCAGTTTCACCCGCTGCGCCTCACCGCCGGACAGGGTGGTGGCGGCCTGGCCCAGTTTGATGTAACTCAGACCCACGTCCAACAGTGTCTGCAGACGCCGTTGCAGGGCCGGCACGGCGTCAAAAAACTCGCGGCCTTCCTCCACGGTCATTTCCAGCACTTCGTAGATGTTCTTGCCCTTGTAGGTGATTTCCAGGGTTTCCCGATTGTAGCGTTTGCCTTCGCACACCTCGCAGGGAACATAGATGTCGGGCAGAAAGTGCATTTCCACCTTGATCACGCCATCGCCCTGACAGGCCTCGCAGCGGCCTCCCTTGACGTTGAAGCTGAAGCGGCCGGGCTTGTAGCCCCGCGATCGGGCTTCCTGGGTGCCGGCGAACAGCTCCCGCACCGGTGTGAAAATGCCGGTGTAAGTGGCCGGGTTGGAACGCGGGGTGCGGCCGATGGGGCTCTGATCGATATCCACCACCTTGTCGAAGTGGTCCAGCCCCCTGATCTCCCGGTATGGAGACGCGCGCAGGGTGGTGGCTTTGTTCAGGCGGGTGGCGGCCACCGGGTACAGGGTGTGGTTGATCAAGGTGGACTTGCCGGAACCCGAGACGCCGGTAATGCAGGTGAACAGGCCCACCGGCAGTTTGAGATGAGCGTCTTTGAGGTTATTGCCGCTGGCGCCGGTGAGTTCCAGCCAGCGATCGTTGGCGGCGACCCGCTTTTTCGGCACGGCAATGGCGCGGCGGCCGGACAGATAATCGCCCGTCAGGGACTTTGGATTGCCGGCCACGTCTTCCGGCTTGCCCTGAGCCACAACCTGCCCACCGTGCACGCCGGCGCCGGGACCAATGTCGATCACATGGTCCGCCATGCGGATGGCGTCCTCGTCATGCTCCACCACCAGCACGGTGTTGCCCAGATCACGCAACCGGGTCAGGGTGCTGAGCAGGCGCTCGTTGTCGCGTTGGTGCAGGCCGATGGAGGGTTCGTCGAGCACATACATCACCCCCACCAGGCCGGCGCCGATCTGGCTGGCCAGGCGGATACGCTGGGCCTCGCCGCCGGACAGGGTCTCCGCGCTGCGCTCCAGAGTCAGATAGTCCAGGCCGACATTGACCAGGAACTGCAGACGGTCGCGGATTTCCTTGAGGATCTTCTCGGCGATTTCGCCCCGGCTGCCGGCCAGTTTCAGCCGATCGAAATAGTCGAACGCCTTGCCCACCGCCATGCGCACTACCTGGGGCAGCGTGATCTCGTCGATGAACACATGCCGGGCGGCTTCCCGAAGCCGGGAGCCGTGACAGCTCGGGCAGGTGGAGGTGGACAGGTAAGTGGCCAGATCCTCGCGTACCGCTTCTGATTCGGTCTCCCGGTAGCGGCGCTCCATGTTGGGGATGATGCCCTCGAACGGATGGTTGCGGCTGATGATGTCTCCACGGTCGTTGAGGTAGCGGAATTCCACGTTTTCCTTGCCGGTACCATAGAGGATCTTTTTGCGAACGGTTTTGCTCAGCTTCTTGAACGGCACGTCCATATCGAAGCCGAGGCTGTCCGCCAGCGAGGTGAGCATCTGGAAGTAATAAACGTTGCGCCGATCCCAGCCGCGAATCGCACCCTCGGCCAGGGACAGTTCATCACTGGTGATGACCTTGTCCTCGTCGAAGAATTGTTTGACGCCAAGACCGTCGCAGCTCGGGCAGGCGCCGGCCGGGTTGTTGAACGAGAACAGACGCGGCTCCAGCTCCGGGATGGAATAGCCGCAGTGTGGGCAGGCGAACTTGGCCGAGAAGGTGATTTCCTCGCCCTTGCCGTCCATGGGGGCGATCACCGCGATGTCATCCGCCAGGTGCAGGGCGGTCTCGAACGATTCGGCCAGCCGGTTCTGCAGATCCGGGCGCACCTTGAAGCGATCCACCACCACTTCGATGGTGTGCTTCTTGTTTTTGTCCAGGGTGGGGGTGTCGTCCATATCGTAGATGCGGCCGTTCACCCGCGCCCGCACGAAGCCCTGGGCACGCAACTCATCGAACAGATGGAGATGCTCGCCTTTCTTCTCCCGTACCACCGGTGCCAGCAGCATCAGCCGGGCGCCGTCTTCCATGGCGATCACCTGATCCACCATCTGACTGATGGTCTGGGCCGCCAGCGGCGTATCGTGCTCGGGACAGCGCGGCTCGCCCACCCGGGCGAACAGCAGGCGAAGATAGTCGTAGATTTCGGTAATGGTGCCCACGGTGGAGCGCGGGTTATGGCTGGTGGACTTCTGCTCGATGGAGATCGCCGGACTCAGCCCTTCGATGTGGTCGACATCGGGCTTTTCCATCATCGACAGGAACTGCCGGGCGTAGGTGGACAGTGACTCCACGTAGCGGCGCTGCCCTTCCGCGTAGAGCGTGTCGAACGCCAGCGATGATTTACCGGAACCGGATAAGCCGGTGATCACCACCAGCTTGTCCCGTGGAATGTCCAGATCCACGTTTTTCAGGTTATGGGTACGGGCACCGCGCACCAGAATGGTATCCATGGGTACTGCCACCTACTGTCAAAATGAACAGTGGAGTATAGGGGAAATGTTATGAAGGAGAAAAGAAATCAACGGCCGGACGGCAATGCCGTCGGAAGGGCCGACACGCCGATGCGTGTCAGCCGGCGCGGGTTACAGGTTTTCCTGGGCCCAGTTCACGGCCTGCAGGCGGTTGGAGGCGTTGATCTTCTTGAAAATATTGTAGATGTGGGTCTTGATGGTGTGCGGGCTGAGGTTCAGAGCCGTGGCGATTTCAGAGTTCTTGGCGCCGGTGGCCATCACCTTGAGCACTTCCACTTCGCGATCGGTCAGGTTCACCTCGCTGCGTGAGAAGGTCTTGTTGAAAGCGCGGCTCTTCACCAGGTATTGCTGCAGCACCTTGCGCGGGAACCACAGTTCGCCTTCGAAGATCGCCTTGATGCCCTTGGTCAGCAGGCCCTGGGGGCAGTCGTGCAGGAAACCGCCGTTGACCATCGGCAGTCCGGCCAGGCGCGACAGGGAAGCATCGTCGTCCACATTGAAGACGCCGGTGAGCACGTCGCAATCCAGGCGCTGATCCACGGCCAGGAGGTGGTTGATGACGTCGTTGACGTCCACCGAGTGGTAATCCACCAGGAACAGGTTCTGCTCCGCTCCTGCGAGATCGTCTTCGGCTACCATGTCGACCGTTTTCACGGCGGTGGCGGGAATGGACTCCTTAGCGAGAAACTCGGTAAGCAGGGCGTTTTGCAGGTGCTGGTTACCAACCACGTACACCTTCTGAGCGGGGATTTTATCCATGGAGTCTTCCGTGATGCGCTGAGGCTATCGGAGTGGCTACGAAAAATACCGTATTGTGCAAAAATCTATCACCCCTGGCGGGGCGGTTCAATTTGCTATTGCCTTAAGTGACAAGGTTTTACAGGTTCGAGCTTGACCAGAGAGCCGCCGAGGCGTTTTGTCCCCGCCCGGTGCCGGGGGAATCTGATACACTTGCCGCCCCCTAACCAGCCGCATCGGTTGCCAATCATCATGACGGACGAGTCCACCGCCGCCCTGCGGCGCACGGAAATCAGTACCAGCAGTTCTCTGGCCGCGATTTTTGCCCTGCGCATGTTCGGGTTGTTCATGATCCTGCCGATCTTTGCCGTGTTCGGCGGACAGCTCGAGGGCGCCACACCACTGCTGATTGGTACCGCCATCGGTGCCTACGGGCTGATGCAGGCGTGTCTGCAGATCCCTTTTGGCATGCTCTCCGACCGTTTCGGGCGCCGTCCGATGCTGTTGATCGGCCTGGCCCTGTTCATGGCCGGTGGGGTGGTGGCGGCGCTCAGTGACACCATATATGGCGTCATCCTGGGGCGTGCCTTGCAGGGATCCGGCGCCATTGCCAGTGTCATTATGGCGCTGATTGGCGATGTAGTGAGCGAGCGTAACCGCACCAAGGCCATGGCCCTGATCGGAATGTCGGTGGGCGGTTCCTTCATCCTGGCACTGATTCTGGGGCCGCTGCTGGCTCACTGGCTGGGGCTCAGCGGCCTGTTCTGGCTGACCGTGGCGCTCGGTGCCGTGGCGTTGCTGGTAGCGCTGCGCGTGCCGGCGCCCAAGGTCATGCTCGATGAGGCACTGCCGCCATCGCAGCGGTTCCGGCGGGTGCTGGGCAGCGCGGATCTGCGCCGTCTGGATCTGGGCATTCTGGTGTTGCACCTGACCATGACCGCGTCCTTCGTGGTGCTGCCCAAATTATTGCAAACCCGGCTTGGCTTGAGCCTGGATCAGCATAGTCTGCTGTACCTGGTGGTTCTGGTGGCGGGCTTCCTGGCCATGATTCCGTTGATCATCGCCGCGGAACGCCGTGGCGCGGTGCCGATCAAAAGAGCGGCGGTGGCTCTGCTGATCGTCGCCGAGGTGCTGCTGGCGGTGGCGGGCGAGACCCTGTGGCACTTCGTGCTGGCCTTGTTTGTCTATTTCATGGCCTTCAACCTGCTGGAGGCCCTGCTGCCCTCCATGGTTGGCCGCGCCGCGCCGGCCGGCACCCGTGGCACCGCCATGGGCGTGTACTCCACCAGCCAGTTCCTGGGCGTGTTCATCGGCGGGCAGCTGGGCGGTGCCCTGTTTCAGTGGGTGGGCGCCGAGGCGGTTTTCTATGGGTGCGCCGCCATGGCGCTGTTCTGGCTATGGCGTCTGGCCGGCATGAAGGAACTGCCAAAGCTCGATAACCGGGTCATTCAACTGAGCCCCGCCGACGACCCGCGCCATACGGTGGAGCGGCTGCGTGCCGTGCCCGGCGTGCTGGAGGCGGTAGTGGTCGCCGACAAGCATCTGGCCCTGCTGAAGGTGGATAACCAACTGCTTGACGAGCGCGCGCTCCAGGCCCTCGCCGCCGAAGGGCAAAACTGACAGAATACCCGTTTATCCAGTTATGCCGCCGCAGGGCGGCCCGTCGAATTTGAGGGAGTGCAAGGCCATGGCGAGAGGGGTGAACAAAGTGATACTGATCGGCAACCTGGGTGCCGATCCGGAAACCCGCTTCATGCCCAGTGGCGGGGCGGTGACCAATGTCCGCCTGGCCACCTCGGAAACCTGGAAGGACCGGCAGACCGGTCAAATGCAGGAACGTACCGAATGGCACCGGGTGGTGTTCTTCAACAAGCTCGGCGAGATCGCCGGTGAATACCTGAAGAAGGGCAGCAAGGTCTACATCGAAGGTTCGATCCGTACCCGTAAATGGCAGGGGCAGGATGGCCAGGACCGCTACACCACCGAGATTGTCGCCAACGAAATGCAAATGTTGGACGGCCGTGGTGACGGCGGTGGCGGCTTCGGTGGCGGGGACCGCCAGGGCGGCGGGGCGCCCCGTCAGCAGCAAGGAAGTTACGATCAGGGCGGCGATGACTACAACCAGGGCGGTGGCCAGAGCAGTGGCGGCCAAGGTGGTGGTTTCGGCGGCCCGGCAGACGATTTCGACGACGATATCCCGTTCTGATTGTCCCGCCACCCGCCCAGGGGCCTTTGGTCCCTGGGCGTCCCCCGGCGCTTGCCGACGTTTCCATTTCCTGAAATCCCCGGTTCCGTGAATATTCCATGACGAAATGACGGTCATGGCGGTCACGGCTCGTCTTGTTAATGCGGTTCACCTGTTGGCGGCATGTTGCCCGCCGTCGATGTGGTCGGGCGGCATCAAGCATCAATCCAGACAATTGGCATATTCTCGTTGCCCCCGCTCCCGGGGCAACGATCTTTTTCCGCTGCGCTATGCAGGCCTCCTTCTCTCTTGTTTCGGCACCGCCTGTCACGGTTGGGTCATAAGTATTCGCCCCGGGTTGGGCCGTCATGAGCGTGTCATTGTGATGGCCCACCCTGGCGCCCCTTCTTGTGAAATCGCGCCGTCTTGCCTACCGCGCGGCACTGGCCGTATTTGATCAGGTGCTAGCAGGCTCCGGATTGAGGTACAGTTAGCGTTTCGGCTTCGTTAGTGGCGCGGTCGTACCAGCCGGTCCGTCGGGATTCGGCCAGGCAAGTTCATTGGGGTAGTGGATTCATGACCATGGATGCCATGAAAAATAAACGTCTGTGTCAGCACCATCGTGTGCCTGGCAGGATGTCGGATGTTGGATCGAAATGATGCGTCGTGGTTTCGCCTTGGGGGCGGTGTTTGTTGTCAGCCTGATCCTGTTTCTCATTGTGTTGATGCCCGCGGCGGTGCTGGTGGAACGTATTCCGCAACTGCGCCCGGGCGGGGCTCCGCTGACCCTGGCCGATGCCCGGGGCCGCTGGTGGAGCGGCTCCGCGGCGGTCAGTTGGCGCGATCAACAGGGGCGGGTGCGCTGGGAGGTCAATTGGCACGGATTGACGCCGGGGCTTGATCTGGCCATGGTATCCAACGATTTGGATGTGCAAGGCTGGTTGGGCGTTGCCTGGGGCGACTGGCGCCTGGAGCAGTGGCGCGCCAATGTGCCGGTGGCCATGGTGAGCCGCTATATTCCCCAGGGTCAGGCCGATGGCACGGTGAGGATGACACTGATTGCCCTGGAACTCGCCGATGATGCCGTGGTCGATGCCAAAGGTACCCTTGATTACAGTGGGGGCACGGTTGGCTGGGGACGTGGTGAGTCCGCGCCGGTACCGCCACTTCAGGGACGTCTGAGTATGGTGGAGACCGGTCCGTCGCTGGTGGTGACGGACCCCGAACAGAAGCAAGTGTTCGCCGCGCGGGTGGCGGAACAAAAACTGAACGTACAAGTATTCAGGGCGTGGCCCCAATTGCTCGGGGTCAGCCAGGGGGGGGATCCCTCCGATGTGGTGTTCCAGATGAGTCAGCCGTTCCCGCCGGGACGCTGAAATATAGCGCTGGAAAAAAAACCGCATTTTTTATATTACGGTAATGTGTCCGCTGTAGAGTCGGTCGATGTCGGCACCCGTGAACGTGTGTTGATGGGCCCGGCCCGGGTGAACAAGGACATCCAGCCAGCCCAGGAGCACCGGTTCCAGTATGGAAACGGCGCGTATCGGTGGCGGTTGGTATAACGATAACGGGAAGTGACGCTTTTATGATTCAGTGGGCCCAAAGGGGAAACACACAGCAATGGCTGCCTCCGCTCCGTTTGGCGGTGATGTTGCTGTTGCTGGTGGGGCTCGCCTACTTGATCGCGCAGACCGTCTGGCTGCTGAGTTATGGTCCCAATGACCCGGTGCCGGAATCGGGGCTGCGTACCGTTTCCGCCTCCGGGCAGGGCGGGGAGCGCCGTGGTATCTCCCCGTCGGAAATGGAGTCCTGGAACCTGTTCGGGGTGTACCAGGCGCAAGAGGAAGCCAGCGACAAGCCTGTCGATGCTCCGGATACCCGTCTTAAACTGCAACTGCTCGGTGTCTTCCGCAGTCTGGACCGCACCCAGTCTTCCGCCATCGTTGCTGAAAGCGGCGGCGACGCGGAGCTGTACCGTATCGGTGATGCCCTGCCGGGCAATGCCACCGTCGAGGAAATTTACGCCGACCGTATCATCCTTAAACGCGTGGGGCAGTTGGAAACCCTGCGTTTGAGCGAGCTGGCCGCGCTCGGCGGGGTTTCGGTATCGTCGCGGCCTCCGCCTCCCCCTCCGCCAAGGCGGCCCCAGGAGCCGGCGCCGCCCGCTGAGGCGGACCTTGGCCAGCAGCGCACCACCCTGATTCGCCAGCTCGGTCTCAAGGCCGTCACCAGTGGTGAGAGCCAGGGGTACTCGCTGGGCTCTTCCGCGCCAAAACAACTGATCGAGCAGGTCGGCCTGAATCAGGGCGACGTGATTTTGTCGGTGAACGGGTATCCCCTGGGCACCGAGGAAAATGACCTGGCGGCGTTGCAGTCGTTCCAGGAGTCCCAGAGCGCCACCATCGTGGTACAGCGTGGCGATCAGGAATTCACCGTGAGTTATCCACCGTAGCGAGACCTTTATGGAGCCCCTGAAACAGCACCGCGGAGTTTCTGCCAAGAGGCTCCTGGCACCGGCCCTAGGCAGCATACTGGCTGTCCTTGTTGTGTCCGTGAGCCCGTCGGCCCACGCGCAGCGCGCCGGCCAGGACCAGGTGGTGCAGAATGCCGATGGCAAGACATGGACCGTCAATATTCGCAATGCGGATATACAGGCGTTTATCAGCCAGGTGGCGGAGATGACCGGCAAGAATTTCGTGGTCGACCCGCGGGTCCGGGCCCGGGATGTGACGGTGATATCCAATCAGCCGCTGACGTCCGCCGAGGTCTATGAGCTGTTCCTGTCGGTGTTGCAGGTGCACGGTTACGCCGCGGTGCCTTCCGGCGATGTGGTCAAGATCGTCACTAACACCACCGCCAAGCAAAGCAACTTGCCGATGACCGAGGCCAACGAAGCCGGCGGTGAGGAACTGGTGACCCAGGTGATCGCGGTACAGAACTCTCCGGTGGAGGAGTTGGTGCCGGTACTGCGTCCCCTGGTGCCCCAGTACGGCCACCTGGCGGCGGTGGGCTCCGCCAACGCCCTGATTATCAGTGACCACGCGGACAACATTCAGCGCATGCGCGCCATCATTCACCACCTCGACAATACTGAAAGCGAGGAGGTGGAAATTGTGCAACTGCGGCATGCTTTCGCCGGCAACATGGTGTCGTTACTCGATCAATTGGTCAGCAGCACGCAGGCGGCCGGAGGCAATCGCCGCGCGCCGAGGGCGGAGTCCGCCACGGTGGTGGCCGATGAGCGCACCAACCGCCTGATCCTGAAAGGCGATCGGGCCACCCGGGCGCGTTTGCTGCCATTGATCTCACGGTTGGATACGCCGTCTTCCGCTTCCAGCCGGGTTCAGGTGATTCGCTTGAGCCACGGTGATGCCGAGGATATGGCCGAACTGCTGATGAACTTCGCCCAGGGGGCGGCGGCGGTGCGCAAGGGTGGGGAAGGTTCCGGCGCCGCGGGCGGTGCCAGCGGCGCCGCCGTGGCCGGCACCGGCGACAATAAAGTGTCGATCCAGGCGGATGCGTCACTCAACGCTCTGGTGATTCGCGCCGAACCGGAAATGATGAACGAACTGCAATCGGTGATCAGTCAGTTGGACGTGCGCCGCACCCAGATCCTGATTGAGGCGGCGATTGTCGAGGTCACCGGCGATAAGGCCGACAGTCTGGGCTTTCAATATCTGGCCGGTAGCAGCAGCGGTGGCTATGGCGGTGTCAATTTCTCCGGTCAGGGGCTCAGTGTGCAAGGGCTGATTCAGGCCATGCTTACCGACGATCCCACCAACCTGACGCTGGGCGACGGTATCGCCGCCGGTTTCGGCGAAACCGATGCGGATGGCAACCTGCGTTGGGGCGCACTGGTTCAGGCCCTGGCCAGCACCACCAATACCAACCTGTTGTCCACGCCCAGCATCCTGACACTGGATAATCAGGAAGCCTCCATCATCGTGGGCGAGAACGTGCCGTTCATTACCGGGCAGTCCACTTCCTCCAGTTCCACCACCGCCAACCCGTTCACCACCATCCAGCGGGAAGACGTGGGGCTGACCCTGAAAGTAACCCCGCATCTGGCGGGTATGGATACCATCCGGCTGGAGTTGGATCAGGAAACTTCCGCGGTGAAGGATGATTCCTCCGCCTCCGATATCATCACCACCAAGCGCCAGTTGACCACCACGGTGCTGGCGGATGATGGCCAGACCATTGCCCTGGGCGGTTTGATCAGCGATGACGTGCAGAAGACGGTGCGCAAGGTGCCGTTACTGGGGGATATTCCGCTCCTGGGTGTGCTGTTCCGCTCCACCAGCGAGACCCATGTGAAACGCAATCTGATGGTCTTTATCAAACCGACCATCCTGGAAAGCAATGAACGTCTGGTGGATATGACGCGCGACAAGTACATGGGGATCACCGCCATGCAGTTCAGCGTCGATGAGAATGGCGAGTTGGTGCAGGAAGTGAAGAACCCGCTGCCCACCCGGGTTGACCGGCTGTTCAATGGCCGTACCAGCACTTCCGACGACTATCGCCGGGCCTATGAGCGTGAGCAACAGCGCAGCGCCGATGAGAGTGTGGTGCCGCCGGCCTCCGGACCGGTGATCAACGCTGAACAGGGCTCGGCGGCGCAGAAGAACCAGTCCGGCGACGAACAGTAAGACTCCTTCGGAAGCGGTTGGCCCGCCAGCCGCTTCCTCTGCTTCCTTTCTGGGCTTCTCGGTGATTCAGGCGAGAGAGGCGCGGGCTACTCCGATGAGGTGGCGTCCAGCGCCCTCAGGTTGTTGAGGACCCGCCGGGTTCGTTCCAGCTTCTTGTTGAGTTCCACGTTGTCGGGTGCCAGGGGCTTGAGCTCCTGCCAGATAGCGTATGCGGCCTGGTATTCTCCACGGGCGTAGAGGGCATCTCCGGTGGCCATATCCTTGGTGTAGCGTTCACGGCAAAGTGTCTCCACCTCGTCGCGCAAAGCGGTGAGGTGGTTGTTGGGGGCGGATCGCAAGTATTCCCGTATCGCCAGCAGATCCTTCAGGGAGCCGCTCTCGCGGTAGGCCGCCATCAATGACTCGGAGCGTTCCCGCTGGCGCTGAGTTTGTTGCTGCTCGGCCCTTTGGCGGGCTCGGGCCAGTACCTGTTGCGCCTGACCCAGAGCCTCGGGCGCGGGTTGATCCGGTTGCAGCTGGTGCGCCAGATGCAAGGCCCGTTGCGCCCGTGACCAGTCGCCTTGCTCGGCGTAGGTGTTCCCCACCTCGGTGAGCCGCTCGGACAAATCGGCTTTCAAGGCCTGGCGGAGCTCAAGGGTTTGTCCCGCCTCCGGCAGGGTGTAGCCGGTGAGCGTGCTGTCCAGAGTGGCGCTGTCCAACAGCGCACGGGCCTGGGCCTGCCACCATTCGGAAAGACGTTGCCGCAGGCGCTGGGCTTCCTGCTGGTGCAGCGATTCACGCAAGGCCACCAATGGGCCGGGATGGATCAGATGCCCGCCGGTGGACTCCAGCAGCCCCTGGGCGTCACGCCATTGCTCCTGCCCGGCCAGACGCTGTGCTTCCGCCAGGGTTTGCTCACGGTATTCGCGGCTTGCCTTGATGATGTCTTCGCGCTGTTGGCTCAGTTCCGGCTGATCCGGGTCTTGCAGCAGGCGCGTATCCAGCATGGTCAGCGCTTCCCGGTAACGGTGCTCATGGAGCGCCTGTTGCAACGACTCCCGGGTAACCTCCGGTGGCGGCGGCGTGGTCTGGCAAGCGCTCAAGGCGATCAGTCCCGCCAGCAGAAGAAGAGCGGGGCCGCGAGTTGAATCAGGACGATGCACGGTGTCCGTCCGTGTTGAGGCGGGTCAGGAACTGGGCGATACGTTGCTCCATCAGAGTCTCGGACAAGGCGTGCACGCCATCGACCCGGTAAGTGCTGACCGGCTCCTGCCGGCCGCGAACGCGCATGGAGCCGTATTCCAGCGCCCGCACCCGGGGAGCGATGTTGGCGTCCTTGAACACGGCGGCGGCGGCGATGATTTCGCCGGCGGCGGCCATGTTGGAAAGCCGTGACGCCAGATTCACGGTATCGCCGACCACCGTATATTGCATGCGGTCACGGGAGCCCAGGTTCCCGGCCAGCATGGCGCCGGAATTGATGCCGATACGGAATTCCACGGTGGTCAGGCCACGGGCCTGCCGATGTTCGTTGAGGCGCTGGATCAGGCGCTGGATCATCACCGCGCAGCAGAGGCCATGGAACAAGTGCTCGGGATCCTCTTCCGGCACCCCGAACACGATCATGGCGCAGTCACCCATGTACTTGTCGATGGTGCCGCGATAGGAATCCGCCGCCCAGGCGACGGCATCGAAGTAAACGTTGAGCATATGGGCCACCGCCTCCGGCGCCAGGCTTTCCGACAACCGGGTGAAGCCGACGATATCGGCGAACACCACCGTGGCGTTGACGTCGCGACCGCCGAGGGTGACCTGATCCAGGTCGGCCATCATGCTTTTCGCCACCGAAGGACTGACGAAACGCTGCAGTACCCTTTCCACCTGATCTTTCTCCAGCATGCTATGGGCCATGCTGTTGTAGGCTTCGATCAGCAGACCGATCTCGTCATTGCGGCGTTCACGAATACGGAACTGCAAATCGCCACGCCGCATGGCGCTGGTGGCGGCCAGCAGATCACGGATTGGCTGGGACAGCCGGCGGCTGATCACGAAAGAGGCGATTATGGCGATCAGCCCCATGATCACGGTGGCGGTGATCATGGCCGTCCGGACCTCTTTCTGGGCCAGAGCGATAGGTTGATCGGAGAGAGTGATCGCCACCGCGCCGACCTGGATATCGTTGACCATTACCGGGGAAATATAGGTGCTCATGGGCGAGCCGGCCATGGTCCAACGGCTGACGCCCGCTTCGCTCAAGGGGCCGCGCCGGGCCGGCTGCACTCCCGCTTCATCGATCAGGCCACCGTCCCGGTCAAACAGGGTAGCGCCGTAAATATTGTCACTGCGGACCAGATTATTGATGTGCACCTTGAGCAGGAAGCGGTCCTCGGCCAGTAAGGGTTCGCGGGCGGTATGCGCCAATTGGGAGGCGATGGCACCACCGAAACTGTCCGCCTGCTGACGCATGCGCTCAAGCTGGTTGTTCAGCAGCAGAGTGCCGAGAACGGCCATGCCCAAAAGAATCATGGCGGAGATCGACAGGCCCATCTTCCAGGCCACCGGGAAGTAGGCGGGCAGGTAAGGGCGCAACAGCCGGCGGAACCGGTGCTTTTTTTGTTGCGGTTGCTGTCTTGAAGGATCGTCCACGCTGCTGTTCCTAGAGCCGGTTTTGCGAGTGCCCGTCTTTGCCGAAGCTGGAGCGGCGGTGCCGCCGTGCCCTTGCCGGGAATGGCTGGTGGCCGGGCCCGGTGCCATCGACACCGGATTGGTATTCTCTACCGATATTCTACCTGAATAGCCGCTCCGCGGAGGAATGGATCAAGGTGTGGCCCGCCCGCAGCTTGCCAGGGTGTGGCTCCGGTGTCACATTGCCAGAATGACGCAGGTTAGGGAACCATGGAATGGGCCTCGTTTCCACCCAACCAGCATGACGGGTTTCGGTGCCGGATGCGTCGTGCGTCCGATAACCGGGTAGTTCCGGGTTATTGTCCCGGCAAAAGCGGGTTCCAGGAAATCAAGATGGGATTTATACAAGAGCGGCGGGTGCCCGCCAACGGTCTGGATATGTTCATTGCCGAAGCCGGCGTCAAAGGCGCCCCTTTGGTGTTGTGTTTGCACGGCTTCCCGGAGTGCTGGGCGTCGTGGCGCTATCAATTACCGGTACTGGCCCAGTCCGGATACCACGCCGTGGCGCCGGATTTGCGCGGGTACGGCGAAACCCGTGGAGCGGCGGCGGTGGAGGACTGCCGCCTGTCCCGGCTGGCCGGGGATGTGGTGGCCCTGATTGATGCCCTCGGTGCCGAACGGGCGGTGCTGGTGGGGCATGATTGGGGGTGCGCGCTGGCCTGGGAAGTGGCCAGGACCTGCCCGGAGCGGGTGGCAGCGGTAGTTGGGCTGTCGGTCCCCTACGGTGGCCCCTCGCCACGCGCGCCCACCGAGGCGATGCGGGAGCTGTTCGGGGATCATTTCTTTTATATGCTTTATTTTCAGCAAGCCGAAGTGCCGGAACGGGAGCTTGGTGAGGATGTTCGCTATAGCCTGCGGGCTCTGTTCCACAATCTTTCCGCCGAAGGCATGGCCAACTTCCAGGTAGCGCCGGATGACAGCGGCGTGCTGGATTCCATGCGCGTGCCAGCACGGCCCTCGCGCTGGATGCGTGAGGAAGACCTGGATTACTACGTGGCCCGTTTCGAGAAGACCGGGTTTACCGGGGCGCTCAACTGGTATCGAGCCATGGATATCTCCTGGGAGGAAAGCCGCGCTGACGACAACTGGACGATTCAGGCGCCGGTGCTGTTTCTCGGTGGCATGCAAGACCCGGTATTGATGTTCAGTCAGAAGGCTCTGGCACGCATGCCGGACTATGTGCCGAATCTGAATACCGTGGTGCTGGACCAGTGCGGGCACTGGATCCAGATGGAGCAGGCGGCGGAAGTGAATCGGGAGATGCTGGCGTTTCTGGCTGAGGCGGCCCCGCCCGGAGAGGATCACCCCGAACCCTGATCTGTATCAAGGGCAGCCCGGCGTGGATCGGCGACTATTCTTTCCGGGGCGCAAGCCCCGCTGCGTATGCTTCCGGTATATCCGGTTTTTCAAGGCCCCACGGCGGGGCCTTTTTTATGCCCGCCGTCCATGGCGGCCACCTCCATCGTGCAGAACGCACCCGCTACCAGTGAATCCCCTTAAACAATCGGGAGAAGGCCGCCTGCTCGCGGCTGATCCGTTTGGGCGTGCGCTCACGCCGCCCCATCGCGGCGGCGGAGTCGGAGAACAGCTTGTAGCCGGTGTTCATGATCGTTTCCGTGGCCCGGGGGGTAATGAAATGCATCACCTGACCGAGGACGCCAAGACTGGTGGCGATCCGCTTGGGTTGGCGCACGATGGCGTCGCAGATCATGTCCGCCGCCTGGCTGGGGCTGATGGTGGGTACGTGATTGTACAGCTTGGTGGGTGCGATCATCGGCGTGCGCACCAGCGGCATGTTGATGGTGGTGAAACGGATGCCCTGGTGAGCCAGCTCGCTGGCGGCACAGCGGGTGAACGAATCCAGCGCCGCCTTGGATGCCACATAGGCGGAGAAGCGCGGTGCGTTGGTCAGAACGCCGATGCTGGAAATATTGATGACGTGTCCGCTGCCCTGTTCCAGCATGCTCGGTAACAGGCGCATGATCAGCCGCAATGAGCCGAAGTAGTTCAATTGCATGGTGCGTTCGAAATCGTGGAAACGATAGACCGAGTTGACCACCGAGCGGCGGATGGAATGGCCAGCGTTGTTCACCAAGATGTCGACGCGGCCGTAATCCGCCAGAACCTCCTTCACCAGATCATCCACGGATTCCATCTTCGAGACGTCGCAACGGTAGGCCCGGGCGATGCCTCCCACCTGCTTGATCTCGTGCAGGGTCTCTTCCAGTTTCTCCGGAGTGCGGGCCACCACCAGCACGGTGGCTCCAGCGCGGGCCAGCTTCAGGGCCGAGGCCTTGCCGATCCCGGAAGTGGCTCCGGTGATCAGCACGACCTTGTCCTCCACCTTGTCAGGCAAGGACGGTAGCGGCTGCAATTCGTCCTTGCGCTGGTCCCGCTCCGGGTCCAGGTGATTTTCCCAGAAATCCCACAATTGCTGGATGTAGCTTTCCAGATCCGGCACTTCAATGCCGCTGCCTTCCAGAGCGGCCCTGGCCCGTTGGTTGTCGTACTGAGTCGGGAATGCCAGGAACTGAACAATGGTGGGCGGGATGTCCAGACTTTCCAGCAGCTGGTTGATCAGTGCTTTCGGGGTCAGCGCGTTGACGCCTTTTTTGACGAAACCAGGGACCGCATTGAAGACGCGGTTATCCAGGCGCACCGGCATACGTGGCGCCTGGGCGGCGCCGGCGATGATATCCATCACCTCGCTGAAGTTATAGCTGCGCTCGGCGGTCAGATGAAAACACTGGCCGTTCCCCTCCGGCAGATGGGCGATGTGATCCAGGGCACTGGCGACGAAGTCCACCGGCACGATATTGAAATGGCCGCTTTCCACGCCCACCAGCGGGAACCAGTTGGGCAGATAATCCTTGAGCTTCTGGATCAGTTTGAAGAAGTAGTACGGGCCGTCGATTTTGTCCATTTCCCCAGTCTGGGAATGGCCCACTACCAGAGACGGCCGGTAAATGCGCCAGGGGATCCGGCTCTCCTGGCGTACCAGGGCTTCCGATTCGTGCTTGGTCAGCAGGTAGGGATTGTCCAGGCCGGAGGCCTCTTCGAACATGTCCTCGGTGAAGGTGCCGGGATAGAGTCCGCCGGCGGCCACCGAGGAAACATGATGGAAACAGCCGGCCTGCAGCTGTTCCGCCAGTTTCAGGGTTTGGCGGGTGCCTTCGATATTGGTGTAACGCTGGGTGTTCTCGTCGGCATTGAGATCGTAGATCGCCGCGAGATGGAAGAAGTGGTCGATCTGGCCGGCCAGGTCATCCAGGTCCCGCTTGCTCAGACCCAGGCTTTTTCTCGTCAGATCGCCGGTAATCGGTACCAGGCGCTGCTCTTCGACGCCCAGCCGCCTCCGCAGAGCCTCCAGCTTGTATTCGGAGCCTGGGCGAACCAGGGCGAAGACCCGGCTGTCTTCCCGTTTCAGAAGCCGGGCAACCAGAAAGCGGCCGATGAAACCGGTGGCCCCGGTGACGAAATAGTTCATGGCGGTCAATCCCTCGTTAGCACGCACGGTGTGTTGTAGAGCCTGTTTATGATCTTGCCGGGCACCTGATCGATGATGCGCCCCTTGTCCGGGCGATGCCAGCATGGGCCGGCCTCGCCATTACAACTAACAAGTGTTAGTTATTTTGTGATCGTTATGTCCGGATGTCAACAGCCTTCCACGGTTGTTGCAAGAAGCCTGCCTTTTATGGCTATATAGGGATAATCAATAACTAACAGTTGTTTGTTGAAAATGACGGAAACCCTGCGACAAAAGCAGAAAAAGGAAACCCGCGAACGGATTCTGGGCGCGGCCCGGCAGCTGATGGCCGGAGGGCGGGGCCTGGACAGCCTGGGATTGCGCGAGGTAGCCCGTGAAGCCGGCCTCGCCGCCACGTCTCTGTACAACCATTTTCCCGATATGGAAGCGTTGGGGCTGGCCTTGATTGACGAAGCCTGCTTTCGGTTGCGTGTCGCCATGTCGGAAGGGCGTCGCAGCATGATCGAGATCGGGCCGCGCCAGGCGATCCAGGAACTGGTGGGCCGCTTTGGCCGCTTCATTCTGTCCAATGAAGGCGAGTTTCGTCTGTTGCTGCAGCAGAGGCTGGGGCGCAGCCGGCGCTACCGGGCGCGTATTCACGGTGAGCTGCAACTGCTGGTGGATGAGCTGGCCGAGGACATTCGTGCCGTGGTGGCGGCCCAGGGGCGCCCGGCGGTGCCCGCCGAGCGTGAAGCGGAAGCGGCGGTATCGCTCATGTTCGGGCTTGGCGTGGCCATGCTCGATGTCTCCCCGGCGCGGCGTGAGGAGTTGGCGGCCAATGCGGTGGAGCAACTGGCGATCCTGGCTCTGGGAGGGCGCCGCTGGGCTCAGGGCGAGCGCCTCTAGGCGTCTTCCGGCGGCTTCGTTACGGCAGCGAAATCGGCCGTCGGAGGCGCCATCAGCGGGCTGCCGCGATTTGTGCTACAATGCCGTCCTTTCCCAATCTATCCCCTGGAGCACAATGGTAATCGTCAAAGGGCTCATTCCGGTGCGGGATGATCTGCGGGATGACGCCTTGGCCCTGATTCAGACTCTGGCCCGCGAAGCGCGCCTCGAGGAGGGCTGCGTTTCATACGAAGTCTACGTACAGGCTGACTCCCCCCGGGTCATCATGTTATGGCAGCAGTGGCGCGATCTGGACGCCCTTGAACGCCATTTCGATTCCGATCATTTGGATGATTTTCTCGATCGTATCCCCGACATGATCGACGGTGAAGTGCATTCATTGCGTTTCGACGTCACTGGAGAGGACGAAGAGGAAATCGACGACGTCCCGCCACGCCTCGACATGGTATTGGGAGACGATACCGTCCTGCATTGACGCCGTATGTCGGTTTCGGCCATGGCGGCGTCCATTCCTTCCTGAGACCCTGTCGGTGAATCCCCTACACTGGGGAACCGGACGTGGATAACCGAGAACAAACGCTCATGAAGACCCGTATCGATTCCGTGGATGACGTGATCGCCAGTTTTGCCCGCCAGGGCTACATATGCGATCAACGCACCGCGCTGGCGGTCTACCTGGCCGCTCAACTGCAAAAGCCGATTCTGGTGGAAGGCCCGCCGGGGGTGGGCAAAACCGAGCTGGCTAAATCCGCTGCCGCCTTTCTGGAAGCGCCACTGATCCGTCTGCAATGTTACGAGGGGCTGGATGAGAGCCGCGCCCTGTACGAGTGGAAATACGGCAAGCAGTTGCTCTATACGCAATTGCTGCGCGACAAGCTCAGTTCCCTGCTGTCCGATACGGAGAACCTGGAACAGGGCATGGCGCGTCTCGGCGACCTGGGTGACGCTTTCTACAGCGATACTTTTCTGGAGCCTCGTCCTCTGTTGCGGGCGCTGCGCGCGGAGGAGCCGGTGGTGCTGTTGATCGACGAGATCGACAAAGCGGATCAGGAATTCGAGGCTTTCCTGCTGGAACTGCTCTCTGATTTTCAGATTTCCATCCCGGAACTGGGTACGGTACGTGCCCGCCATCGTCCGCTGGTGTTTCTCACCAGTAACGACCAGCGTGAGCTGTCCGACGCTCTCAAGCGTCGCTGTCTGCATCTCTATATCCCCTATCCGGAACCGGATCTGGAACGGCGAATTGTCGCCGAGCGGGTGCCGGAGCTTGGTGATCGGTTGCGCGAGCAACTGGTGAGTTTCATTCAGCATCTGCGTGAGCAGGACATGAAGAAACTGCCCGCCATCTCCGAAACCCTGGACTGGGCCCGGGCTCTGGTGCTGTTGCATGCCGACAGTCTCGAGCCGGAGCTGGTTGAGCAGACGCTGACCCTGATCCTCAAGAACGAACAGGACGTGACGTTGGCGCGTGGCCTGTTACCGCATTGGTTCAGCAAGCAGCGCGCGGGCTGAGGTCGAGTCATGGCTGATCGTCGTTTGCATGAGTTCGTGCGTGCCTTGCGTGGGGCACAGATTCGTATTTCTCCGGTGGAAGCGGAAGAAGCGCTGCGGGCCGCGGCTCTGATCGGCTACCACCCGCGCGAACAGTTCCGGGAAACGCTGGCGCAGACCTTGGTCAAGGCCCAGGTGGACCGGGCCCGCTTCGATCAGTGCTTCGATGATTTTTTTCACTTCGAGTCCATTGCGGCGGATGGCGATGAAGACGCCGAGGTGGGGGCTTTGCCCGACACCACCGATATGGACACCGGAGATCTGTCGGAAACCACCGCCAATCTGCTTGCCCAGTCGCCGGAGCAACTGACTCAGAGTCTCGCCGAGGCCGCCGCCCAGCAGGACTTCACCGCTATGCAGGTCATTACCCAACAGGGACTGTTCGCCCGGCAGTTGGTGATGAACATGGGGATGGGGGCGGTGGACGACGATATTCTGCGTTTGGCGGCATCGCCGCGCCGCCGGGATCAGAACCGGGCGGAGCAGTTGCGGGATTGGCGCCAGCAGGTGCGGGAGCGGGCCAGCCAGTATGTGCGGCGGCAGTTCGAGTTGCACGGCCGGGCCCATGGCCGTGCGCTCAGGGAACACACCATGCGGGCGGCGCCGTTCCGTGAACTCCGTGAGTACCACCAGATTCAGGATCTGGTGCGACGCATGGCGCGCCGCCTTGCCGCTTTGCATCAACGCCGGCAAAAACGCGCCAAACGCGGCGCCATGGACGCCCGCCGTACCTTGGTCTCCAGCCTGCGCTATAACGCCGTGCCGGTGCAGTTGCACTGGCGTGAACGGCGCAAGCTGAAGAGCAAAGTGTATGTGATTTGCGATGTCTCCGGGTCGGTGCGTGAGGCGGCCCGGTTTTTGTTGCAGTTCCTCTATGCCATGAACGATGTTCTGCCCCAGGTGCGCAGCTTTGCTTTTGCCGCCCGCTTCGATGAGGTCACCGATGACTTCCGTCAATACCATCCCGAGGTGGCGGTGGGGCGTATTCTCGACCGGGTTTCCGGCAGCGGCACCGATTATGGCTACATGTTCGAGTCCTTCCAGGAGGCCTGTGGCCGGGAGATCGACCGGCGCAGCACAGTGATCATTCTGGGGGATGCACGCAACAATGACTTGCCCGCGGGTGAGGAGCATCTGGCGGAAATCTCGCGCCGTGCCCGCCAGGTCTTCTGGTTGAACCCGGAGCATCCGTCACGCTGGAACAGCGGTGACGCCATCATGGCCAAATACGAACCCTACTGTCGGGCCGCCCGCCGCTGCTCCAGCCTGAACGATCTCAGCCGTTTCGTGGATTATCTTTTGCGGGCGCTGAACAACGCACAGTAGTTGAAGTGAAATTTTAAAATGCGAACTGCTTCGCTCGCTTTTAACGCCATTTAACCCCTCTCCCGAACTCCCCCGGATAGCATAAGTCACACCGTTGTAACCCGAGTGGTTCGACTCGCAAGTAAGGAGTGATTTATGTTGACCCGGAAATTCGCGACAGCAGTGGCCGTTACTTTCTCGCTCACCGCAGGTGGGGCCTACGCGGCCGGTCCCTTTATCGGCGGCAACTACACTCAAATGCAATACGATAATGAGGAGTACGACAGCGATACGCTGAAAATTGACTCCGCCGTTTTCCGTGCTGGGTATGAATTCAACGATTATCTGGGAATGGAAATCCGCGGTGGCATGGGATTCGATGAGGACTCCCGGGGTATCGTCGATTTTGAAATGGACAATATGTATGGCGCTTATGTGAAATTATCAGCGCCTCTGGCGGAATCGGTACATCCTTACATCATCGGCGGCTATACCAAAATGAAAGGGACGGTGAAGGCCGAGGGGACCCTGGCGGGCGTCAATTATCAGGTGGATGACAGTCGCCGTTTCGAGGATCAATCCTATGGCGCGGGCATTGATGTGAATCTTACCGATACTCTGGGAATGAATCTGGAATACATGCGTTACTTCGACAAGGACGAAGAGGAAATTTCCGGCGTTAGCGTCGGTTTGCGGTCGGCGTTCTAACGTATCGGAGCGCGGTGGGGTAAGAGCCTGTTTAAGGCATTACCCCACTTTCGACATCGCCATGCTGGATTGAAGGCGTGGCAAGAACGCTGAATGAACTCCCAGGGCTTTCATGGTCCAGTAGTGCCCGCTCACCACTCTCTCCACCAGTAATGTCCGGGACGAAGGCTGAAATGTCAGCAGCGCCGACAGTGGCGTCTTGCGTACCGTTTCCACGATATCCAGATGAACCCGGGCGTCTGCGAAATTGACCGGCTCGGGAGAAAATCCACTCAGTATCAAAGGCACCCAGCGATCGTAGAATCCCGGTGGCGGATGGCTGTCGGGCCGCCGCGCGCCCAGTTCAATCAAGCCGGCATCGAGGTGTTCCCAGTCGCCCTTGGTGGCGGCGTTGATGACCTTGCCGAACAACTCGATATCCTCTTCGCTCAGTTGCTTCACCGCGCCGAAATCGTACATCACAATACTGCCGTCCCGGCGGAAAGCGAAATTGCCGGGATGGGGATCGCAGTGCACCGTTCCTAGTTGGAAAATCTCCGCCGCCAGGGCGTCAAACAAGCGCTCACCCAACAGATTGCGTAGCGGCTGGTCGAAGCCATTCTCGTCGTTGACCTGGTGTAGAGGGACGCCGTCTTCGCGGCTCAGGGTGAGCACCGCCTCACCGGACAGAGAAGCGTGGACCCGGGGGATCACCAGCCAGGGCTGGTCACGGTGAAACTCGCGCAGGTGATTCAGATTGCGCGCTTCCTGATGGTAATCCAGCTCTTCGTTGAGTCGCGATCGGATCTCCTGAAATACCGAGTCCAATGCGGCTTCATTCACCTTGAGCAGGCTGCCGAGTCTGAGGATGCGTTTCAGATGGCGCATATCCGAATCGATCGAGCTGCGCACCGCTGGATACTGCACCTTGACCACCACCGATTCTCCATCCCGGGTAACCGCGTCATGGACCTGGCCGATGGATGCGGCCGCGAACGGTGTTTCGGAAAACTCCCTGAAATGGTCGCCGAGTTTACCGCCCAGATGGGTTTCCAATTGCCGTCGGATAACGTGGAACGGCATTGGCGCGGAAGCGTTCTGCAGTACCGCCAGTTGTTCACTGATTTCCTTGGGCAGAATGTCCTGCATCTGCGAGGCGATTTGCCCCACTTTCATCACCGCGCCTTTCATCTCTCCCAGCGTGGCCGCGACCTCCCGGCCAATATGGCGCATCAGGGCCTCGCGGTTGGTCTCTCGCAGAGCGTCATCCTGAAACCAGCTCTTGACCTGATGGGTGGCCACGCGAGTGGCGATGGAGGTGGTCATGCCCGTCAGTTTAAGCAGGCGTCCGCCGCCGGCAAGCGGATTGCGGATTCGTTTGGCCACGGTGCCCTCCATGGGATCACTACGGTGTTGGAGTTCCTATGGTGCTCTAATCCGGCGAGGAAGGCGATGGAGGGTGACCAGGACCTGTTCACACAACAGGCGCGACGCAAGTAGAGTGAACAGCCCTAGCCGCCGCCCAGTGATGAGGTGTCCAAGTTTTGAACAGGTGATTTGTTTCCGCTGAGCTGCCCGGTGGTGGATCAAGGGGGCACTATAAGGCGGCCCGCTTGGCCCAGCCACCCCCAAACCATGCTGTGGTCGCTAGTATTATGGCGAATGAGGCCGCGCCTGCCGCCAACCCCACCGCGTCGATCAGGTAACCGGTTGCTACGGGTAACAGCGCTGCGGGTATATAGCCGCCGATATTGAGCATTGCATTGGCCTGCGCGCGATAGCTGTCCGGTACATGCAATCCAATCAGGGTCAGGCCGCCAAGTTGGCCGAGTCCTTGCCCCACCCCGGCGAGCAATGCGGAGGCGACGAGCGCGGGAACCAGCGAGGTATAAATCGCCAGTGCGAGACTCGCCATTGACAGCACCGTGGCGGTGGCGCTGATGATGAAGAGACGTGTTACTGGCCATTGCCGTGCCAGAAATTGCACTCCAACAGCGGAAAAGAACATCGCGCAAGCCATACCCCCAGCCAGCAAGGGGCTGCGCACGTCGAGCAGTCTGGACAGTAGCGACGGCCCCAATGCCAGCACAAACGAAGTGGCGGTAATACCTGGGCCGAAGGTGGCAATGCCAGACAGAACGTGCAGCCGGTTGGAGATCGGCACCTGGGGCAGGCGTAGACGGAGGGGGCTGTTTACCTTCGTGCTGCGTGCCGGCAATCCCCACGCCACAATCAGGGCACTGAGCAGGACGAGTGCCTCGATGATGAAAATTGGAACCACTGGCTGCGTCAATGTCTGAGCCAAGCCACCTGCCAGCAGTGGCCCCAGCCCGGCGCCCAGGACCATTGCGATGGATGCCAGCAACGCCGCCCGGCGTTTATGCTCCATGCCGCCGGCATCGACCACTGCCGCCATGCCAGCCGAAACGATCACGCCTACGGCGATACCGCTCAGCAGACGGCCCGCGGCAAGCATACCAACCGACGTCGCATTGGCGAACAGGACACAGGCAACCAACGCGGAGACCAGTCCAGGCACGAGTATAGGCTTGCGGCCATAACGGTCAGACAACTGGCCGGCAACCAGCAAAGTGCCCAGCAGTCCGGCGATGTAGAGCGCGAAGATGACGGTCAACATACCGGAGGAAAAAACCAGTTGCTCCTGCCAGTGCACATAGAGTGGTGTCGGTGAGTTGGACAGCATGAAAACTGCGGTGACCATCCAGGCGGCTGCCCACATGCTAACAGTAGAAGGCGCGGCGGTGGCCTTTACTTGGGCACCTCGAGATAGCGAGAAAAGTGACATGATGGCTTCCATATGCTGTACGAGATTTTTCGAACTATAGCATGGTTCGAAAAATCTCGTACAGCAGTGTTATGATGAGACCATGATGAAGACAGAATCTAGCGATACCCAATCCGCCGCGCCGGCGGACACGCCCGCCGATCTGCCGCCACCGTTGGATGAGCCGGCCGCCGAGGACTTGCGGTTGGAAACCATCCTGAAAGCTTTGGCTGATCCCTTGCGTCTGACCATCGTGCACAAGTTGATACGTGAGTCCGACGCCTACGACCATCCTTGCGGCTGGTTTGGTTTTGATCGACCCAAGTCATCATTGACTCATCACTTCAAAGCACTGCGCGAAGCGGGAGTAATCCGTCAGCGACAATACGGCCTTGAGCGGCGTAGCCGTCTTCGCCGCGAGGATCTGGACGCCGGCTTTCCAGGTTTGTTGACCTTGGTGGAGAACTGGCAGCCACCGGCCGGGTACGCGATGAACCAAAAAAAAGGGGCCGATAACGGCCCCAGGTAAGGAGAGAAGTGACAGAAAATTGGAATCAGGCGCGCTCTTTCTCGCCGGCGCTGATCAGCTCATCCAGCAGCTTCTGACCTTGTTCGCGCACGGTGGAAACGGCGCCCACACCGGCCAATACGAACTCGTTGCTGCTTTCCGCTTTCTCACCGCGCTGCTCCTTGCCGGCGGCAACCAGGTTTTCGTAAAGCTCCTGGCGTTTTCGCGGTGCCTCGTCGATCAGTTGACGGGCGCTCAGGAGCAAGCCACGGCTGGCCAGAGCCAGTTTTGATTTGCCGTCGGCCTCGTCGCCGTAGGCTTGAGCACCGGTGGACAGATAGTGTCCGTAGAGCTCCTCGGATTTCTCATTGGCCTTGCTGTAGGCACCCAGGCCGGCCAGATAGAGAGTGTTGGCCAGGCTTTTGGCACGGTTGACCAGGTTGGCCCGTTCTTCACGCAGTTCTTTCAACTCGCCCATGGATCGCCTCTCGTCAGCGGGTCTTTTGGGGGGCGACAAACGCCTTGGCGTTGTCGGAGAAAAAGGTTTGGCGAGAACGATTCGCCAAAGTATGGGGTTAGATTACGGGGTGGCGCGGCATGGCAAGGTTTTGATTGTCAGACAATAGAACAGCGCTTGTTGCCCGGCCTTGTGATGCATATCAACCTGCCCCCGCCAAGTCGCCCGTGGCAGAGATTTCAGACCGTCCGTACACTGCCTGAAGAATAAAATGGCGAGATGGATTCCATGAGTGAAGCGTTTATTGCCAAGGTGCCGGAGCGCATCTGGGCGGGGGGAAGGCCGGCTCGGGCCCGGCAATGGGAAGCGGAATTCAACGTGGCCTCCTGGGTGCGGGTGACCGGAGCCCGGGGCCGGGTGGAACTGCGCGTGTGTTGCCTGGACGAAAGGGGTGAGCAGGCGGTGGTGGTCGACTGCGCCGAGGTCCAGGGAGAAGGCAGTGCGTTGTTGTCCGGGGTGGTCAAGCTCCGGCTCAGTGACAGCGTGGAGCAGATCCAGGTGACCCTGGGCCTATCCGATCCGTCCATGCGCTATGTGGTGGAAGAGCTGTACATGCAGCGCCGGGGCATGGCATTGGATCCCCAGGACAAGCTGATTTCCAACTACTAAGCCGTGCCGCCCGCGGTACGACGGGGTTTGGTGCTGGCCGGTCGCGGCTGGGGCCGGGGCGTCTTGCGGTCTTGTTCCAGCAATGACTCCGGCCAGCAGTGGAAGTCCAGACCGGTGACCCGGTTCAGGTTTTCCAGGGCGGTTTCGGGGTCGCGCTCTTCGAGGCGTATGACCTTGCTCATGATGTCTCACCTGATCGTCGTCTCCATTGGATAGCGAGAACCGTGCCAGCCTCTTCTCCCTGATTATTTCTTTTTAAATCAGGGGGATATGTTTTTTGTCCCCGAAGCCCGATGATCCGGCGCCGCGCCCTGCGGCAGGATGTGACGGTTTTTGCCAGCCACCACGGCGCTGGTGGATAGCGGCTTGGCGATCAGGAATCCAGAAAAAAATCCGGTAACAGCTGATCATCGCTCAGCGACGGGTCTACCTTGTAACGGTCCAGGTCCACGCCTTCCGCCGCCAGGACCTCGTCATCAATAAAGAAGTTGCCGCTGCACTGGTTCGCCGGCTGGATCAGGATGGCATGGGCGGCGTCGGCCATGATGCTCGGCTGGCGTGAGGCCTGCACCGACTGCTCGCCGCCAAGGAGATTACGGACCGCGGAGGTGTTGATGGCGGTACGTGGCCACAGCGCGTTGACGCCCACCCGGTTGCGGTACTCATCCGCCAGGCCCAGCACGCACATGCTCATGCCGTACTTGGCCATGGTGTAGGCCAGGTGGCGACCGAACCAGGCCGGGTTCAGATTCAGCGGCGGTGACAACATCAGAATGTGAGGGTTCTCCGCCTGGCGCAGCAGTGGCAGGCACAGCCGGCTGGCGAGGAAGGTGCCGCGGGCGTTGACCTGATGCATCAGGTCATAGGACTTCATGCTGGTGCTTTCGGTGGAAGTGAGCGAAATGGCGCTGGCGTTGTTGATCAGAATGTCCAGGCCGCCAAAGGTCTCCTCCGCCTGCTGTACCGCGTCCGCCACATCTTCCTCATGGCGAATGTCCCCCACGCACACCAGGGTCTTGCCGCCGGCCTCCTGCATTTCCTCGGCGGCGGTATAAAGCGTGCCGGGCAGCTTGGGGTGGGGCTCGGCGGTTTTCGAAAACAGCACGATGTTGGCACCGTCGCGGGCTGCGCGCAGGCCTATGGCCTTGCCAATGCCACGGCTGGCGCCGGTGATGAACAGGGTTTTGCCGCTCAGTGTCGACATGATGTTCTCCTTTATGCGTGCCAGGGGAGGTTTACAGAGTACGCCTGCTGCTGGAGAGGTGGAAAGAGGGGGCGGCACGGTTGACCGCAGGTGCCCGTCCGGCGGGCTTCAGGGGCAATGCCGGCCGGGGAGAGGGCTGGGTATGGTGTGCAGGTCTGTCATTTCAGGCCAATGCAAGAGATCAAGACGGGAACGGCAAGATGACAATTCTAAAAATGAATCCCGAGGAATACGCGGTGTCCGCGGAGTACCTGATTCCCTTCATGGAAGTGATGAAGAAACGCGGGTTCAGCGAAGAGCAATTGCTGGATGGAACCGGTGTTCGCCAGGGATGCTGGCGTGAGGCGAAATCACGGGTGTCGGCGACGCTGTTGCGGCGGGTGGCCCGGCGTGCCGTGATGCTCACCAACGAGCCCTGGCTCGGTTGGGAACTGGGAGCGGCGACGCCGCTGTCTTCCCACGGTTTTCTCGGCTACGCGGCGATGAGCAGCGAAACCCTGGGGGACGCCATTGAATTGGCGGTGAAATTCTTCCGTATCCGCAGCACCCTGATTCAACTGGAGTCCTTCGTCGAAGGCGACTGGGCGGTGCTGCAGGTCAATGAAATGCTGTCTCTCGGTGATCTGGCGCCGTTGCTGACGGAGAGCCTGTTCTCCAGCTTCCATTTCATGGGGATGCAAATGCTGCCGGAAGTGGAGCTGTTCGGTGAGCTGCGCTTTTCCTATCCGGAGCCGGATTACTTTCAGCGGCTGCGGCCGCTGATTCCGGTGCCGGTGTATTTCGATTGTGCCTACAGCCAAATGCGCTTTCCCGCGGAGCGTTTGCAATACCGGTTGCGCTTCGCGGATCCGCGCCTGTCGCGTCTGGCGGAAGTGCAGTGCGAGCAGGAACTGGCCCATATAAAGGCACCGCCGCCGTTATTGGGGCAGGTGCGCAGAATTATTCTGGCGCGCTCGGGCCGGTTTCCCGGCGTCGAGGAAGTGGCCAGTGAGTTGCACATGTCCTCCCGCACGCTCAAGCGCAAGCTGCAGCAATTGGGGACCAGCTACCAGAAGCTGCTGGATGATCTGCGCAAGGGGTTGGCGGTGGAATACCTGTCACAAAGCCGCCGTTCGGTGGACGATATCGCCGCCGCGCTGGGCTATTCCGATGCTTCCAATTTCGCCCGTGCGTTCCGCCGCTGGACCGGCAAGAGCCCGTCGGACTATCGCGGCTAGGGTGTCGGGGCCGTGGGGTGTGGCCGGTAAACGGCCGCGCTCAATGAAGGATCAATGAGCTGATGGCCCCGCCGAGAGCGCCCAGTAGCAGTGTCAGGGTCGCCAGGAAACCAAGCAGGAAACCAGTGCCACGATCCCGGGGCTGTTCCAGATAATGATTAAAGTAGAGCTGGCGGCCGATCAGGAACAGGCTACCCACCACCGCCGCCGCGCGCGGCTCCAGGTACCAGCCACATAACCATAACGCGGGCAGGAACAGCACCAGTTGTTCCACCGTGTTGGCATGGATCCGGTGACTGCGCTCAAACAGCTCGTGTCCGGCCACGGCCGGCGCACGGATCTGATATTTGACCCGGGCCCGTCCCACCAGAAAACTGAACAGGGCGCATTGCAGCAAGGCAAGCACCGTGACGATGGCCACCCATTCCATAACCGTCCCCCCAGACAGAAAAACATGTGTCGCCGCCCGTGGCGGCACAGCCTTGATAGGCTCTAATAATTTTGGCGTATCATGCTAGCCTGGATGGCGTGGTATAGCGAGCCGTGCCCATACCAAGTGGAGAGGTTATGACAGCGGTGATATTGCACGAACGTCTGGCGGCGGATACCGGCGCCGTGGCGGAGGATGAGTTTTGCTGGATTCGCTGGCTGCGTGACGGCCGCTTCCCCTGGCTGGTGGTGGTTCCGCGCCGGCTCGATATCCGGGAGTGGCACCAACTGGCGGAGGAGGAACAGCACCGTCTGCTGAGCGTGGTCAATGGTTTGGCGGCGGAACTGGAGCGGGTCACCGGTGCCGACAAGATCAATATCGGGGCGTTGGGGAATCTGGTGCCCCAACTGCACGTGCATGTGATCGCTCGCTTCCGTGATGACCCTTGCTGGCCGGGGCCCGTATGGGGGCAGGGCACACCGCGACCATTGAATCATCCACCGGGCTGGCTGTCCGGATTGGTGTTGCCGGAGGGGGCATGGACGCGCTGATCCCGGTGCCGGTGCAGTGTCCCCATTGCTGGCAGTATTTCGATGCCCTGGTCGATGTGTCCCAGGGGGATCAGGAATACGTGGAGGACTGTCACGTTTGCTGCCAACCCCTGGTGCTGACAGTCTTCCTGCCGAACCCGGAGACGCCCGAGGTTTCGGTGCGGCCGGAGAATGAGTGATCCGTTTTATGGTTCATCACGGATTGGCGGGAAGGGTTTCTCTTCAATCAGGGATTTTGCCTTTCTAGCGGAGGAGCGTTGCTGGTCAGGGCATTCCAGGACACGCTACAAGTACATCCCTGTAAGCTCGGGTTTGGCCATCCCTGGCCAAACACGGTCCTGGAAGGCCCTGACCAGCAACACTTCGCGAGTGCTGCAATACTCAGCTGCAAATTGACGACAGTGAGAAGAAAAAGGAACCCTTCGGTTGGCTATGACTGAGGGTCTTGTGCGCTCCCCCGGGTTCCATGACTGTGTGAGGCAGGACGCCGAACGCAAGCCCCCAGGGATGGGTTCACGGCGGGTCATGGAACCCGGGGGAGCGCACAAGGCCCGGGCTACGAAGCTCCAGAGAAGAGCTCTCCTTGCCAGAACAACACCCTTTCGAAAAGAACCTTTATCTGTGTGCCGGTCAGCTAGCGGTCAATATGCCCCAGAGAACGATCCGGGCAGGCGATATCGCGCACCCGGCGTTTCAGTTCGGTGATCTCCGGAAAGCCGCCATCCTCGGCCCGATCCCAGATCAGCGTGCCATCCACGCTAATCCGAAACACCCCGCCGGTGCCTGGACGCAGAGTGACTTCCTCCAGTTCTTCCGAAAAGGTGGCGAGCAGTTCCTGGGCGTACCAGGCGGAGCGCAGCAGCCAGTTGCATTGGCGGCAATAGTGAATGCTCACTTGGCCAGCCATGAAACCGTTTACTCGCTATCGCTGGGGAAGTCGGCGCCAGCCAGAAAGGCCAGCATTTCCGGATCCTGCAGCAGGCGCTCGATGGCTTTGGCCAGGATGTCGTTGATCATCTGCCGGTTTTGCGCCAGGGACGGCGTGAACGGCGTCTTGTGCTCGACGCTGCTCTTGTAAGTGCCGGTATGGGTGGTCGGGCCACGGCGGGCTTCCGCCTGCAGTACCAGGTTCAGGTCGACCCGATTCACCACTGAGCCCGGCTCCGGAACATAGTCCAGCTGCTCCAGGCGGACTTCCAGAGTGGTGGCGTCTCCGCCGGGATTGAAGGCGTTGAAGCCCAGACTCTGCAGGCCATTGCGGACGGTGTCGGCGATCACCGCCTTGATGTCGTTGCTGGGGATCAACAAGGCGGTCTCGTCGTAAACGCCGCCGCGGCTGCCGAACTCATTCTTGTCACGGGAATCGACGCCAAGAACCTGTATTGAACGGTTATGGCCGACGTTGGAGGCTTTGACCTGCACTTGCGGGTCGACCTCAATGCGCTGCGGGCTCAGGGCACAGCCGCTTACAACCAGGGCGGCAATCAGAACGGTCAGTAGGGAACGCATGAGTCTTTCCTCATCTGTCTCGGTTCAGGGCTCTATGAACAGGCTCTAATGGGTCCGTTTCAGGGATTCCAATGCCAGGGTTTGCAGAGCCTCTTTATAACGGGACTCGGGCACCGTCTCCAGTGCCGCCAGGGCGAGCCGGGTCTGTTGCTCGGCCACCGCCACGGTGTGACTGAGACCGCCGGAGTCACGAACGATGTGGATGATGTCCTGCAGACGGTCCAGGCCGCCGGTGCGGATGGCGTCCTTGATCAGTTTGGCCTGCTCCGGAGAGCCGTTGCGAATGGTGTGGATCAGCGGCAGGGTGGGTTTGCCTTCGGCCAGATCGTCGCCCACGTTCTTGCCCAGTTCTTCCACATCACCCTGATAGTCGAGTACGTCATCCACCAACTGAAAAGCAATACCCAGGTGGCGGCCGAAGGTGGCGAAGGCCTCCGCCTGATCCCGCCCTTCGGTGGCGCCCAGCACGGCTCCGGTTTCCGCCGCGGACTCGAACATTTTCGCGGTTTTGTGGTGGATCACCCGCATGTAGCTGTCTTCACTGGTGTCCGGGTCGCGGCAGTTGATGAGCTGCAGGACCTCGCCCTCGGAGATGGTATTGGTGCTGAGGGACAGGATTTCCAGCAGCCGCTGGTCTTCCAGCGCCACCATGAGCTGGAATGAGCGTGAGATCAGGAAGTCGCCCACCAGCACGCTGGCGGCGTTGCCCCATACCGCGTTGACGGTGGGGCGGCCGCGGCGCAGGCCGGATTCGTCCACCACGTCGTCATGGAGCAGGGTGGCGGTATGCAATAATTCGATGACCGCGGCAACATTGACATGCTTGTCGCCGGAATAACCGGCGGCACGGGCACAGAGCAGACACACCAAGGGGCGCAGGCGCTTGCCGCCGGATTGGATGATGTACTCGCCGACCTCGCGGATCAGAGGCACATCCGTATCCAGATGGTGTTGGATGAAGCGGTTGACCGCCTCGAAATCGTCGGCGACGTTGGAACTGATGGCCTTAAAATCCATGGGGCAGCAATCCAGCAGAATGAGCGCGAACAGCGGGCAATGCTAGCAGGGGGCGGCGGGCAGTCAAGAAAAGCCGGACGCGGGCCACCGATGGCCGCCGTTCGGCGCCGCCGGGCTTGAGTCGCGGCCTGCTTTGGCGTACACTTCGCGGCCCTTTTTAGTCATCGTCCAACGGGCCCCCAAAGTGACGTCTGTCTTGTATGGACAAGATAGGCAAGTCCGCCCGCGAGGATCATCTGGAGTAAGACGGATGTACGCAGTCATCAAAACCGGTGGCAAACAGTACCGTGTGGAGGAAGGTGATATCCTCCGCGTGGAGAAAATTGAAGTAGGCACCGGTGATACCATCGATTTCGACCAGGTTCTGCTGGTTGCCGATGGCGACGACATCAAAGTAGGTCAGCCGCTGGTGGAAGGTGCCAAGGTCAGCGCCGAAGTGGTCGAGCAGGGCCGCCACAAGAAGATCCATGTGGTCAAGTTCCGCCGCCGCAAGCATCACCGCAAGCAACAAGGCCATCGTCAGTGGTACACGGCGGTGAAAATTACCGGGATCCAGGGCTGATTCTGGTCAAGGCAGGAGGATTGAGACATGGCACATAAAAAAGCCGGTGGTAGTACTCGTAACGGTCGCGATTCCGAAAGTAAACGCCTTGGCGTGAAGCGCTATGGTGGCCAGCTGGTTCAAGCGGGCGAGATCATCGTTCGTCAGCGTGGCACCCGCTTCCACGCTGGTGTGAATACCGGTATCGGTAAAGACCATACCATCTTCGCCAAGGCCGAAGGTCGCGTTAAGTTTCAGGTGAAAGGCCCGAACAACCGCAAATATGTGGTGATCGAACCGGTCGCCTGATCCCCGCGGATCGGCCTGAAAAACCCCGCGAGGTTCACTCCCGCGGGGTTTTTTGTGGCCGCCGTCCGTGGCGGTCATCCTTCGGGCCATTGCTAGCGCAATGTCACAAATCGTTCCCGACGATTTTTTGTGTCCTGCCGGCGGTGAACTCACCCAGCGCCTCGCGCTAAACTATCCCTTACGATTTCCAAGAGTCCTTCACCATGCAATTCGTCGACGAAGCCACCATTGATGTCCATGCGGGCAAGGGCGGTGATGGCTGTCTGAGTTTCCGTCGTGAAAAATATGTGGAATTCGGCGGCCCCGACGGCGGCGATGGCGGGGCCGGCGGACATGTGTTCGTGCGGGCCGACAGCAATCTCAACACTCTGGTGGATTACCGCTACGAACGCATTTTCAAGGCGCGTAATGGCGAGCCCGGCAAGGGGCGCCAGATGACCGGTAAATCCGCCGATCACGTGGTTCTCACCGTGCCGGTGGGGACCACCATCATTGATGTGGATACCGACGAGGTGCTGGCGGACCTGACCGGAGATGGTGATCAGGCGATGGTGGTGCGGGGCGGCCGTGGCGGCCTTGGCAACGTGCACTTCAAAAGCAGCACCAACCAGGCGCCGCGCAAGACCACCAAAGGCACCCCGGGGGAGTCCCGGCGTCTGCGGCTGGAGCTGAAGGTGCTGGCGGATGTGGGGCTGTTGGGCATGCCGAATGCCGGCAAGAGCACCCTGATTCGCTCCATTTCCGCGGCCAAGCCCAAGGTGGCGGATTATCCGTTCACCACCCTGGTGCCCAATCTGGGGGTGGTGAAGGTGGATCGCTATCGCAGCTTCGTGGTGGCGGACATTCCCGGTCTGATCGAGGGCGCGGCGGAGGGGGCGGGTCTTGGTATCCGTTTCCTCAAGCATCTGGCGCGTACCCGGTTGTTGTTGCATGTGGTGGATATTGCCCCGATGGATGGTGATCCGGCCGATCATGTCGATGCCATCGCCGATGAGCTGGACCGCTTCTCTCCGGCGCTGGCCGAGCAGGAGCGCTGGCTGGTATTCAACAAGATCGATCTGATGGCCGACGATGAGGCTCGTGAGCGGGCTGATGCCATCGTCGAAGAGCTGGGCTGGGAAGGGCCGGTGCATTTGATTTCCGCCGCCGCCGGAGTTGGCTGCGAGGAATTGGTGTACGCGCTGATGAATGCCCTGGAGGATCGCCGGCGGCTTGAGGAAGAGGATCCGGAATACGCGGCCGGGCAGCGGGAACTGCGCTCTCGCCTGGAGCAGGAAGCGCGCGAGCGGGTTCAGGAGATCAAGCAGGAAAACCGGCGCCGCCGCGACGACAATAATGATGATGACGACGATGACGATGATCACGATGTGGAGATCGTCTACGAACAATAGATCGTAAACAGGCTCTTAAGGACGACGGTGCACCATGGCGCGACGCGCACGTTGGGTAGTGAAAATCGGCAGTGCCCTGCTGACCAATGATGGCAAGGGTTTGGATCGGCGGCTGATGCAGCAGTGGGTGGATCACCTGGTCCGGCTCATGGATCAGGAGGTTGACCTGGTGGTGGTGTCCTCCGGTGCCGTCGCCGAAGGAATGACCCGGCTGGGCTGGCAGCGCCGGCCCGAGTCCATTCATGAGTTGCAGGCCGCCGCCGCGGTGGGGCAAATGGGGCTGGTGCGGGCCTGGGAAGCCTGTTTCCGCCGGCATGACCGGCACACCGCCCAGGTGCTGCTGACCCACGATGATTTATCCGACCGCAAGCGTTATCTCAATGCCCGTGCCACCCTGTTGACCCTGCTGGGGCTGTCGGTGGTGCCGGTGGTGAATGAGAACGATACCGTGGTCACTGACGAGTTCCGCTTTGGTGACAATGACACCCTGGCGGCGCTGGTGGCCAATCTGGTGGAGGCGGAGCGCCTGGTGATCCTCACCGACCAGGAAGGGCTCTATGACGCCGACCCCAGGCAAAAGCCGGATGCCAAGCTGATTCGGGAGGCCCGCGCTTCGGATCCGGCCATTGTGGGTATGGCGGGCGGTGGCGGTTCCGGGTTGGGACGGGGCGGCATGGCCACCAAGGTGCGGGCGGCGCGGCTGGCGGCCCGCTCCGGCACTATCACCACCATCGCTTCCGGACGGAGCCCCGATGTGATCGGGGAGCTGGGAGCCGGGCGGGCGCCCGGTACCACGCTAATGCCGGACACTTCACCGCTGAATGCCCGCAAACAGTGGCTGGCCGGGCATTTGCGCATGCGTGGCCGGTTGGTACTCGACGACGGTGCCGTGCGCCGCCTGCGGCAGGCCGGTTCCAGCTTGTTGCCGGTGGGTGTGGTGGATGTGTTCGGGCAGTTCTCCCGGGGCGAGATGGTGGTCTGCGAAAGCGAGCAAGGGGAGAGGGTGGCCTGTGGGCTGGTCAACTACGACGCCGCCGACGCGCGTCGGATTTGCCGCAAGAAAAGCTCGGAGATCGCCGGGGTGCTCGGCTATATGAACGAGGAAGAGCTGGTGCACCGGGATAACATGGTGGTGTTCGGATAGTGTGGATATGAGGGGTTGCCAGCAGAGTTTGGCGGCCATGAAAAATAGCCCGAAGGGTGGCCGCCAGGGACGGCGGGCATAAAAAAACCGGCCGAAGCCGGTTTTTTTATGGAACGCTAGATTCAGGCGGCGGACATGGCCTTGATCTTGGCGTTCAGGCGGCTCTTGTGGCGAGCTGCCTTGTTGGCGTGAAACTTACCCTTGCGGGTGGCCTTGTCCAGCACGGAGGTCGCCGTTTTGTAAGCTTCCTGAGCGGCGCCTTGGTCGCCAGACGCAATGGCCGCGTTCACCTTTTTCAGGTAGGTGCGCACCATGGAACGCATCGCTGCGTTATGCTGACGACGCTTTTCCGCCTGACGCGCACGCTTGCGTGCTTGCGGTGAGTTAGCCAAGGTCCTGCTCCTATAAAATCGGTAGTCTGTATTCAGTTCAGTATTCGGTACTGCCCGTGGCTGCAAGCGGCCATGGGTTTTAAAGACGCGCAACTATGCCTATCCGAAACGCGCTTGTCAATGGGAACTGGCGCCCCGGCGGTGCATTCGCTACGCTTGCCCGGCTTTGAGAGGCCGGGATGTCCTGACCGCTTCCCTGGACATCTTCCCGCGGCGGGAGCTACGAAGAGGCTGTGGGAAGCTGCCTTGGCGGCGAATCGGCGTGTGAGCGTGCCAGCGAATGGGGAGACCATGAATGGAGCAACGGGCGGATCAAGGCAAAACCGGCGCGCCTGAACCGGGCAAAAGGGGCGGTTTGCTGGCGTCCACCGTGGTGGTCAGCGCCATGACCATGCTCTCCCGGGTGCTTGGGCTGGTTCGGGACGTGGTGCTGGCCCGTCTGCTGGGCTCCTCCGCCGGCACCGACGCGTTCTTCGTGGCCTTCCGGATTCCCAATTTCCTGCGTCGGCTGTTCGCCGAGGGGGCCTTCAATCAGGCTTTCGTGCCGGTACTCAGCGAGTATAAGGAGCGGGGCAGCGCCGCCGCCACCAAGGCCCTGATTGATCGGGTGGCCGGCACTCTCGGTGGCACCCTGGCGGTAGTGACGCTGATCGGGGTGGTGGGCGCGCCATTGCTGATCTGGCTGTTTGCCCCCGGTTTTGGTGACGACCCGCACAAACGGGCGTTGGCGGTGGAAATGCTGCGGCTGACCTTCCCGTATTTGTTCTTTATCGCGCTTACCGCCTTTGCCGGGGCCTTGCTGAACACCTGGAGCCGTTTCGCGGTGCCGGCCTTTACTCCGGTATTGTTGAACCTGTGTCTGATTGGCAGCGCCTTGTTTCTGGCGCCTCATTTCGCCGAAGGGCGGATGGCGGTGGCGCTGGCCTGGGGTGTGCTGGCCGCCGGTGTCGTACAGTTGCTGTTCCAGTTGCCGTTCCTGGCGCGTCTGCATCTGCTGCCGGTGCCCCGTATGGCCTGGCGTGACCCCGGAGTGCGGCGCATTCTGGCACTGATGGCGCCAGCCCTGTTCGGGGTGTCGGTCAGCCAGATCAACCTGTTGCTGGACACGGTGCTGGCGTCGTTGCTGCAAACCGGTTCGGTGACCTGGCTGTATTACTCCGACCGCCTGGTGGAACTGCCGTTGGGGGTGCTGGCCATTGCCATCGGCACGGTAATCCTGCCCAGCCTGTCCGCCAAGCACGCCTCCGCCTCCACCGAGGCTTTCTCGCGAACCCTGGACTGGGCGTTGCGCCTGGTGCTGCTGGTGGGGATTCCGGCGGCTCTGGCGTTGGCGGTATTGGCCGAGCCGCTGTTGTCGACCTTGTTCCGGCACGGTGAATTCGGCGTTCGGGACGTGGAGATGGCGGCGCAGTCGCTGCGCGCCTACAGCCTGGGGCTGGCGGCCTTCATGTTGATCAAAATCCTGGCGCCGGGCTACTTCGCCCGGCAGGATACCCGCACCCCGGTCAAGATCGGCATCATCGCCATGATCGCCAACATGGTCTTTAATCTGGCGCTGGTCTGGCATCTGCAGCATGCCGGGCTGGCCCTGGCCACGGCGCTGTCCGCCTGGCTGAACGCCGGTCTGCTGTATCTCGGACTGCGCCGTTCCGGCGTATACCGTCCCGGTGGTGGTTGGGGTTGGCACTGGGGGCGGATGCTGGTGGCGGGGCTTGCCATGGCGGCGGCCACCTGGCTGCTGGCGGAGCGTGCTGGTGTCTGGCTGGTCGGCGGGGTGAGTGAAAGAGTGGGCTGGCTCGCCCTGGTAGTGGTGGCCGGGCTGGCGGTTTATGGCCTGGTGCTGCTGGTTCTTGGCCTCAGGCCTCGCCACTTGCGCCGATGATTCCTATAATCTGCCCTCTTTTACCTCTGGGGCATGGCCAATGGGCCGCCGACGGAGGCGGGCAGTGAGGACCGAATGCGACTGATTCGTGGCGTGCACAATTTAAGGCCGGCGCACCGTGGCTGTGTGGCCACTATCGGCAATTTCGATGGTGTGCACCGTGGGCATCAGCGCATCCTGGACAAGGTGGTGGCCGAAGCCCGTGCCCGAGGTGCTCTGGCCACGGTGATGTTGTTCGAGCCGCAGCCGCAGGAGTTCTTCCTCGGTGACCAGGCGCCGGCCCGTTTGATGAACCTGCGCGACAAGCTGGTCACCCTGGCCCGTTATGGTGTCGATCAGGTGCTGTGCGTGCGTTTCAATGACGCCTTCCGTAACCTGGAGGCCGAACAATTCGTCCGTGACATTCTGGTCGATGGTCTCGCCGTCGAATATCTGGTGGTTGGAGACGACTTCCGCTTCGGCCGCGGCCGGGTGGGGGATTTCGCCTATCTGGAACAGGCCGGCGAGCGGTTCGGATTTGAGGTCTGCGATACCGCCACCTGCCAGATGACCGGTGAGCGAGTATCCAGTACCCGGGTGCGCTCGGCGCTGGCGGCTGGTGACTTCGCCTTGGTGGAGCAACTGCTGGGCCGCCCCTACGACATCAGCGGCCGGGTCCGTCACGGCGACAAGATCGGCCGGACCTTGCAACTGCCGACGGTGAATCTGGCGCTCAAGCGGCAGGTTCCGCCGGTGCAGGGCATCTACGCGGTGACGGTGGACGGGGCGGGCCTCGAAGACCAGCCCGGAGCGGCCAATGTGGGCACCCGGCCCACGGTCAATGGCGTGGAAAACCGCCTGGAGGTCCATCTGCTGGATTTCCAGGGGGACCTGTATGGCGCCCACCTGACGGTGCACTTTCACCATTTTGTGCGCCCGGAGGAGAAATTCGCCAGCCTGGATGAACTGAAAGCCGCGATTCAGCGGGATGTGCAACAAGTCGAAACCTATTTCCAAGGGACATCATGACCGACTACAAGGCGACACTGAATCTTCCCCACACCGACTTCCCGATGAAGGCGGGTCTGGCCCAGCGCGAACCTCAGCGGCTGGAGCAGTGGGGTCGAATTAACCTGTATCGCAAGATGCGGGCCGCCGCCGAGGGCCGGCCCAAGTTCGTGCTGCATGATGGTCCTCCCTACGCCAATGGCGTGATTCACATTGGCCACTCCATCAACAAAGTGCTCAAGGACATCATTGTCAAAGCCCGCGGCTTCGAGGGCTTTGACGCGCCCTATGTGCCCGGCTGGGACTGTCATGGGCTGCCCATCGAGCACAAGGTGGAGCAAAAGGTGGGCAAGGCGGGTCACAAAGTGGACGCGCGCACCTTCCGCGAGGAGTGCCGGGCCTACGCCGCCGAGCAACTTGAACTGCAGAAAGCGGATTTTATCCGCCTGGGCGTGTTCGGCGATTGGGAACATCCCTATCTGACCATGAACTACGACACCGAGGCGAACATCATTCGCGCACTCGGCAAGATCGTCGACAAAGGCTTGCTTACCAAGGGCTTCAAGCCGGTGCACTGGTGTCTGGACTGCGCTTCCGCCCTGGCGGAAGCGGAAGTGGAATACCAGGACAAGAAGTCTCCGGCCATCGACGTTGCCTTCGCCGTGGTGGACCCGGCGGACTTCGCCGCCCGCTCCGGCGTGCCGGCGGAGCAGCCGGCTCTGGTGATCTGGACCACCACGCCCTGGACGCTGCCCGCCAACCAGGCGGTGGCGGTGCATCCGGAACTGGAGTACGTGCTGCTGGACGGCACCCAGAATGGCAAGCGCCGTCAACTGGTGGTGGCCGAGGCCCTGGCCGACGCGGTGATCGAACGCTTTGATCTGCAAGAGGTGACCCGCTCCGCGGTGTTCCAGGGGCAGGTGCTGGAAAACCTGGTGCTGGCGCATCCGTTCCTGGAGCGCCAGGTGCCGGTGGTGCTCGGCGAACACGTCACCACCGACGCCGGTACCGGCTGTGTGCATACCGCGCCGGGACACGGTGAGGACGATTTCCTGGTGGGTCAGCGTTATGGCCTGGAAGTGGATTCCCCGGTGCAGGACAACGGCGTATTCCGCGCCGATCTGCCGGTGGTCGGCGGCTTGCATGTGAACAAGGCCAACGGCCCGGTTATCGAGGCCCTGGAAGCCGCCGACGCATTAATGGCGTTGCGGACCATCACCCACAGCTACCCGCATTGCTGGCGTCACAAGACGCCGATCATCTTCCGCAGCACCGCCCAATGGTTCATCGCCATGGAAAAAGGGGATCTGCTGGAGCAGGCCCGTGCCGAGGTGGATCAGGTGCAATGGATCCCGGACTGGGGCAAGGCCCGTATCGAGGGCATGTTGCGTGACCGCCCGGACTGGTGCATCTCCCGGCAACGTACCTGGGGCGTGCCCATTGCCTTGTTCGTTGACCGCAATACCTCAGAGCCGCATCCGGAAACGCCGCGTCTGATCGAGGAGGTGGCGAAACGGGTGGAGCAGAACGGTATCGAGGCGTGGTTCGAGCTGGACCCGGCGGAACTGCTCGGCGAGGACGCTGAACGTTATACCAAGGTCACCGACGTGCTTGACGTCTGGTTCGACTCCGGTACCACGCATTTCTCCGTGCTGGAGCAGCGCCCAGAACTGACGGTGCCGGCGGATCTGTATCTGGAAGGCTCGGACCAGCATCGCGGCTGGTTCCAATCCTCGCTGCTCACCAGCGTCGCCATGCGTGGCAAGGCTCCTTACAAGGGAGTGCTGACTCACGGCTTCACCGTGGATGAGCAGGGCCGGAAGATGTCCAAGTCCCTGGGCAACGTGATCGCGCCGCAGGAAGTATGGAATGATCTTGGTGCCGATATCCTGCGTCTGTGGATCGCCTCCACCGACTACCGCGGTGAGATGACGGTCTCCAAAACCATCTTCAAGCAGGTGGCGGACAGCTATCGCCGTATTCGCAATACCGCCCGTTTCCTGCTGTCCAACCTGAACGGCTTCGATCCGGCCCGACACCAGGTGGCGCCACAGGACATGCTGGCGCTGGACCGTTGGGCGGTGGCCCGCACCGCGCAGTTGCAAGAGGAGCTGCGCGAGCTGTATGAAAGCTACCAGTTCCATCTGGTCTATCAGCGCCTGCACCATTTTTGTGCGCTGGAGTTGGGCGGCTTTTATCTGGATATTATCAAGGACCGCCAGTACACCACCCGGGAAGACTCGGTGGCGCGCCGCTCCTGCCAGAGCGCGCTTTATCTGATCGCCCAGGCGCTGGTGCGCTGGATGGCGCCGATCCTCAGCTTCACCGCCGAGGAAATCTTCGAGCACCTGCCCGGTGAAGATCGTCCCGAATCCGTGTTCCTTACCACCTGGTTCGACGGCCTGTTCCCGCTGGCCGGTGACGAGGCCATGGGCATGGCGTTCTGGGAGCAGGTCCAGGCGGTCAAGCAGGCGGTGAACAAAGCCATCGAGGAAGCGCGCAACCGCAAGGAGCTGCGCGCCAATCTGGCCGCCGAAGCCACATTGTTCGTGACTCCGGAACTGCAGGCATTGCTGGAGCAACTGGGCGAAGAGTTGCGCTTCGTCACCATCACTTCCACCGCCACTCTCAAGCCGCTGTCGGAAGCGCCGGAGGGGCTCGAGGCCAGTGCCGTGGAAGGGCTCAAGGTGCAGGTGGTGGCGTCCACCCACGGCAAATGCGCCCGCTGCTGGCATCACCGCGAGGATGTGGGCAGCCATGCCGAACACCCGGAACTGTGTGGCCGTTGCATCAGCAATGTGGATGGCCCCGGCGAGGAGCGCTCTTATGCATGACGTCGGCGGCGGGCGCGATGCGGACAACGTGAGTATGACGAAGAGCGGCGCCAGGTGGCTGCCGGGCCAACTCGGCTGGCTCTGGCTGACCGCGTTGGCCATTGCCCTGGACCAGATCACCAAGCATATGGTGGTGGCTCGCTTCGACTTGTTCGAGCGGTTGGAAGTGCTGCCGTTCTTTAACCTCACTCTGGCCTATAACACCGGTGCCGCGTTCAGTTTCCTGGCCGAGGCGGGGGGTTGGCAGCGTTGGTTCTTCACGCTGGTGGCGCTGGGGGCGTCCGCGCTGATTCTGGTGTGGCTGGCGCGGCTTCGCGATGAGCGTTTGCAAGGCGCGGGGCTGGCACTGATTCTGGCCGGCGCCCTGGGGAACCTGTATGACCGGATCGTGCTGGGCCATGTGGTGGATTTCCTCGATTTCCATTGGGCTGGCTGGCACTTTCCTGCGTTCAATCTGGCCGATACCGCCATCACCATCGGTGCCGGCCTGATCATTCTCGACATGATCCTGGGAGGGCGTGGCCGCCATGAACGATGAGTTGCGCGTCGGGCCGCAAACCCGCATCACCCTGCATTTCGCCGTGCGCTTGATGGACGGCACGGAGATGGACAGCACTTTCGGTGGTGAGCCGGCTACTTTTGTCTGGGGTGATGGCTCCTTGTTGCCTGGTTTCGAGCGTGCCATTCTCGGCCTCAAAGCCGGAGACCGGCGCAGTGTCTTCATCGATGCCCAGTCGGGGTTTGGCGAGTACAACGAGCAGAATGTGCAGCATTTCCGCCGTGACACTTTTGCCGCTCCCGATGGCATGGAAGTAGGCACGGTGATGAACTTCGCCGATGCCGCCGGAGCCGAACTGCCCGGCGTGGTCTCCGCCCTGGATGAGCAATGGGTGACGGTGGATTTCAATCACCCCCTGGCCGGTCGCGAACTGACCTTTGAAGTGGAGATCGTGCGTGTCGAACACGATGCCCCGGAGCAAACGGTGAAATTGAATTAATAGTTAATAGTGATTGGTTAACAGCGAAAAAAGGCCGATATTTTCTGTAGGAGCTTGCCTGCAAGCGAATGGGGCCGCTCAGGTTTGGCAATATTCGCTTGCAGGCAAGCTTGTATGGTTTCCCGGCAAGTCTTAGAAAGAAAAGACTTGTCGGGGTGGAGGGACCAAGCAAGCTTCTGACCCTAGGGTACAGACTGTGGGAGATATGGCCCCACCCCGCACCTTCAAACGCCGATAAGGAATCCATCGGCTGAGCGCACACTCAGACCGACGATACTCTGCAAGCCAGCGTTACGGTGCGCCCCGACAAGCCCATTTAACCTAGCTGACAGGGGTGCCCCATGGCAATGCCGGCAAGCCGCCCGGAGATCGGGATTGATGTGGCCAAAGACGACCTGGTGATTCACCTCCAGGACCTGAACCAAACCGTCACCATCGACAATACCCCCCAGGCCATCCGCCAATGGCTGGCCACCCTCCCCAAGGGCTGCGATATCGCCATTGAGGCGACCAGCACCTATCACATGGACATTACCGAGCGCGCACACGCCAAAGGCCATCGGGTCTATGTGGTGGACGGCTACCGTCTCAGCAACTACCGCAAGGGCGTTGGAGGGCGGGCCAAGACGGACCGGGCCGATGCTCAGTTGCTGGCCCGTTATCTGCACAACGAGAAAGACGAATTACGCCCGTGGAGCCCGCCCCCAAAGGCGTACCGGGTGCTGCAGAGCCTGCTGCGTCGCCGGGCTGCCTTGGTTAAGGCCCGCACGGCATTACGTCAGAGCCTGAGCGGAGAACCGGAGCTCAAGGCCCCTCTGCGTGCCCTGATCGCCGAAATGGACCGGATTGACTCTCTGATCCAGAAACGGCTCAAGAGCGCGGTGAGCGCCGCCGGCTTACAGACTCAGGTGCAACGCTGCGACGCGATCGACGGGGTCGGCGAGATCACCGCCACCGCCTTGGTCATGGCCTTCCTGAGAGGAGACTTCACCAATAGCGATGCCTTCGTTGCCTTCCTGGGGTTGGATGTCCGGGTCCGTGACTCCGGCAAACTCACCGGCAAGCGTAAGCTGACCAAACAAGGAGATACGGAGGTCAGGCGACTGCTGCACTGTGCCGCCATGAGTGCGTCTCGACACCCGGTCTGGCGCGCCTTCTATCAGCGCTATCGGGACCGGGGACTGCACACCACGCAAGCCTTGGTGATCCTGGCCCGGAAGATCGCTCGCACCGCCTTCGCCCTGATGAAGCAGCAACAAGAATATTGCCCCGCAAAGCTCTTTTAAGGGTTGCGGGGCACCATAGAATCTCCCACGGCGGCTAAAGACCACCCACGCTGTTCACTGTTCACTGTTCACTATAAACTGATCTCTATGGATATCCGTCTCGCCAATCCCCGTGGTTTCTGTGCCGGCGTCGATCGCGCCATCGCCATCGTCAACCGTGCCCTGGACGTGTTCGGGCCGCCGGTTTATGTGCGTCATGAGGTGGTGCACAACCGCTTCGTGGTGGATGGATTGCGCGACCGTGGCGCGGTTTTCGTCGAGGAACTGCACGAGGTGCCCGACGACGCCATCGTTATTTTCAGTGCCCACGGTGTCTCCCGGGTGGTGCAGGAAGAGGCCGAGCAGCGCGCTCTGAAGGTGTTCGACGCCACCTGTCCACTGGTCACCAAAGTGCATATGGAAGTGATCCGTTATGCCCGTGAAGGGCGGGAAGCGGTGCTGATCGGCCACGCCGGCCACCCCGAGGTGGAAGGCACCATGGGACAGTACGACACCTCCAAGGGAGGGCGTATGTACCTGGTGGAAAGCGAAGACGACGTGGCCACGCTGGAAGTCACCAACCCGGACTATCTGGCGTTCGTCACCCAGACCACGCTCAGCGTGGACGACACCGCCCGTATCATCGATGCCTTGCGGGCGCGTTTCCCCAACATCCTCGGTCCCAAGCGCGAGGATATCTGTTACGCCACCACCAATCGCCAGGACGCGGTGCGTCAACTGGCGTTGGAGTGTGACCTGGTCCTGGTGGTGGGCTCAGTGAACAGTTCCAATTCCAATCGCCTCAAGGAACTGGCGGAACGCTGCGGTACCGAGGCCTATCTGCTGGATGATCCGGCCATGATCGATGCCGCCTGGCTGCAGGGCAAGAAAGCCGTTGGCGTCACCGCGGGCGCCAGCGCCCCTGAGGAACTGGTGCATCAGGTGGTCAGCCGGCTGCGCGAACTGGGCGGCGAAAGCGCGGAGGAAATCCCTGGCCGCGAGGAGAACATCAGCTTCTCCATGCCCAAGGCATTACGCGCCTGATTCCTTTTTAACCTCGGCGATCCTGCTTTGAAAAGGCGCTTGCCGGAGGTGTGCCTGAAGAAAGGGTTGCGCCTTTTTTGTGTGAATTTCATCACATATGAACCCCTGATTTTCTCAAGTCTCTGAGCCGTTCGGTACAGGCAGACGACCGCTTGTCCGAGCGTGCTTGTCGCCCGTTTTACAATCGCTAGAGTGTCGGCACCGAGTTCGCTTATTTGGGGGAAGACGTGATCGGCACTCGTGGGGAAAACGGCGGTTTCACCATCATCGAATTGATGCTGGGGATCGTGGTGGCGGGCATTCTGCTGGCTATCGCCGTGCCGTCATTTCAGAACGTCATCGCCAGCAACGCGCTGCGCTCCACCACTTCGGATCTGATCACCGCGCTTAATACCGCCCGTTCCCAGGCGGTGAGTTCCCGTCGTGAGGTGACGCTGAAACCGCTGGGATCATCGGCGGACTGGAGTGACGGCTGGGAGTTGGATTACGGCTCCGGCGCGGTGGAGCAGAACCAGACCTTTTCCGCTGGAGCAGGCGTCAGCGTCATGGAAAACAATGGTTTGACCGAATTGCTGTTCGATCGCTCCGGCCGGGTGGACAACGATGCCGTGTTTGAAGTGTGTGACGACCGTACCGGCGAGACTGGCCGGAAAATCTCCCTGGGCCGCTTCGGCGATCTTCAAAACAAACCGCTGACCTGCAGCTAGGGGGCACCATGCGCACTTCCCGAAAACGACAAGGCGGCGTCGGCATGGTGGAGATTCTGGTGGCGCTGCTGGTACTGGCCATCGGTGTGCTCGGTTATGCCGGCTTACAGCTCAACGCCCTGAAGAGCACCGAGGACGCCAATATTCGTTCCCAGGCCACGGCACTGGCCCGGGACGCTCTGGAACGCATCATCGCCAATCCGCAAGCCCGCTCCACCTATCTTCAGGAAAACAGCTGGAATACAGGCGCCGGCGCCCTGGGCGAGGCTCCGCCTTCCAACCCGGACTGCATGGCCAGCAGTTGTGACAGCGATCAGATGTCTGTCTGGGACCGCAATACCTTGCGCTGGCAGGCCGGTAATCTGCTGCCTGCCGGCAAAATCCGTGTGCAGCCTTGCGACAGCGGTTCCACGCTGACCAGTTGCGTGGTGGTGGCCTGGGGGGATCAGGCGCTGGATGGCTGTATTGATGGCGGCGACATCAACACCGATGACAGCGCCAAATGCGTGGTAATGGAGGTGACACGATGAGGCGGTTCGGCGCACATCGGCAGACCGGCTTCAGCCTGGTGGAACTCATGGTGGCCATGGTGCTGGGACTGATCATTACCGGCGCTGCGATTTCTCTGTTCTCCACTAACCAGCGGACGTTCTCGTTGCAACAGAACATGGCCCGTATACAGGAGCAGGGTGACCTGGCCATGCGTTTTATCAATCAGGACGTGCGCCTGGCGGGAAATATGAGCGACGACGTCGCCGCCACCTTTATGCCGGGCATCATTCTGGATGCCAGTAGTGCGGTGACCGGCGGTTCCGCCATTCCTCCCGGCGATGATGGGGGTAGCGACAGCGACCGCCTCACTCTTGCCTACCATGGCGAAAAGGACTGTCAGGGGAATGGTGGGACTGGCATGAAGGAGATCGTCAACACCTACTGGGTGGGAGGTGATGACGGTGACGAGCTCTACTGCCGTGGTAACCAGAGTGGCAGCTCCAACGGCGTGGTGTTGTTGCGCGGAATAAAAAGCTTTCAAGTGCTCTACGGCGTGGATCAAAGCACCGACGGTATTCCCTTCGCTTCTCAGTATCTGCGAGCCGACGAGGTGCTGGCTGGCACCGACGTGGATCAAAGCCGAATCGTGGCGGTGAAGATCGGTTTGCTGATGGAAGCCGATCTGCCAGTGCTTGGCGGCGAGGATCAGGATCAGACCTTTTACATACTGGACCGGCAAGTGGATGTCAGCGCGGGCAGAACGCTGCGGCGCCAGTTCTTTTCCACCGTCGCTATCCGGAACTATCCCTGGGATGTGATCTGATGATGTCGATAACACACTACAATTCGCAGCGTGGCGCCGCTCTTCTGGTCGCTCTGATGATTCTGGTGATCGTCTCGATCCTGGGCATCACCGCCATGAAAACCAGCATGTTCAGCAGCAAAATCGCCACCGGAACCCAAGTGGACGCAATGGCGTTTGAAGGGGCGGAATCGGCGGTGAACGAAGCCTTTACCAGTTTGTATGGCATGAGCAGCGCGCAATTACAGCCGTTCTTGACCGGCTCGGTGGGGCAGCGCTGTTTGGTGGGTGGAGCGGCGACCGCGGCCGTGCGGGCCTGCACCAGTACGGACCGTATGGATTCAAGAGGACTGGTGCGCGCCGGGTCCCGGATTCGTCAGGAGGGCATGAGGGCGGTTTCCGGAGGACAGTTGAGTATGTCCGGCAATAATACGCTGGTGGTCGATTTCACCTTTGAAATTCTGGGGGGAGGCGGAGATCGATGACTTTTCAGTAAACAATCATCACATGCTGGAAGCGCTGAAACGCGGGATGGTGTCGTCGTCCGACTTTAATGTGGACACGGAAAACTAAGCACGAGCGGGGGGGAGTCATGCTCGAGAATATTGTCAAGTCAGGCTTGTTACTGGTTGCCTTGTTGTTGGCACCGACGCCGCTTTACGCGGACGACACGGAAATCTATTTCTCCCGCGCCGGTGTCGGCAACGACGAGAACGAACAGATTGCCAACGTATTGTTCCTGATCGACACCTCCGGGAGTATGGAACAGGGCAGTCCGACCAAAATGTCGCAATTGAAAGAGGCTTTTACCCAGGTTATTGATGGGCTGGGTGAAGGGGTTCGAGTGGGCGTTGGCAAGTTCAATGGTGGTTATGACCGCAATGGCTACGGCGGCTATGTGTTCTATCCGGTCAGCGATATGGACAGCACTGCTCGCGGCGAGGTCAAGTCCCTGGTCAATGGTCTCTCTGGTACATCGAATACCCCCACTATGGAAGCCTACTCAGAGATGGCCCGCTACATGATGGGGCTCAGTCCCACCACATATGCTGTATATGGAGAGGCTTCCCAGGACAAACCTCAGGTGGCAGTGAACATGCATTACCAGTGTGTGCGCTACTTCTCCAACGGCAGTTGCCGCGACTGGGACTGGGTTAGCGATGATAGCTATCAGTCACCGATGAATATAAATAACCAGTGCGAAAGCAACCACATAATTGTCATGACCGACGGCGATCCGACTCAGGATACCGACTACGATTCGGTGAGGAATATCGCGGGAGGGTATTGCAACGGTTCGTACAGTTGTCAGGAACAACTGGCCGGGTGGCTGGCGAGCAAAAGCAATAGTCAGGAGCGCGCGGTAAAGACCTGGCAGGTGGCCTTTGGTGTCAGCGAGACTTCATCCCAGGTAAGAAACATGACGTCAGTGGCTGTTGCCGGTGGCACGGAAAGGGTGCGTCTTGCCAACGATGCAGAAGAACTGGCCGCCGAATTCAATGACATTCTTAACCTCATCGCGGAAGACTCCCAGACCATTACATCGCCGGGGGTGGCGGTAAACCAGAACAACCGGCTGGAACACCTGAACCAGCTTTACTATGCCGTTTTCAAGCCCTCTAAAAGTTCGGTCTGGCCCGGCAATTTGAAACGTTATCGCAAGGACGGCAGTGAAGTCGTGGATAAGAATGGTGCCTCCGCGGTGGATGCCAGCACCGGCTATTTCCGCGATTCGGCCTGGAGTTATTGGACGCCCACGGAAGCTGATGGCCCGGATGTCACCAAAGGTGGTGCTCGCGGCAGAAACGATCAATATCAGGACCGCAAGATCTATGTGGGCAATAACAGTGATAACGGTGGCGGTGAATGGCTTACCGAAAATCGTGTGGAAAACATTCTTCAGCCCGCCCAGATGGGGATTCCGGACAACGATCCGGTAGCGGAATTCGACACCAAGTTGAAAGTCTACGAGGCGTTGAAGCGCCTCTGGGCCGACCCGATGCATAGTGTGCCGTTGCTGGTGAACTATGAGCTGGGAGCCGACGCCAATGACGTGGACGGCCAGAAAAACTATCTCTTCGTATCCACCAATGGCGGCATGTTGCACGCCATCGATACCGCTGATGGTCGTGAAAAATTCACTTTCATGCCGGATCGAATGCTTAGAAAAGCATACGACTTTGTCCGCTCTCCTGATTTGCGGGAAGACAATATTCGTGACCCCTATGGCATGGATGGTTCCTGGGTGGCTTATCGTACCGCCAAGGAAGATGGCGATGCCGACAAGGTGTGGATCTTCGGGGGCATGCGCAGGGGCGGAAACGCCTACTATGGTCTGGATGTGTCGTCCATGGACAGTCCGGAGCTGATGTGGCGGATCCAGGGCAAGGACGAGAGCGGAGCCAATGCCAGCAGCGGGTTCGATCGGCTGGGGCAGACCTGGTCCACGCCGACCATCACCCGGGTACGTATCGACGGTGAGGTGAAAACGGTGCTGGTATTCGGCGGTGGCTACGACGCCGAACATCATGATACCGCCGGTCAGCGGGCGGCGAAGGACAGTGTTGGTAATGTCATTTATATGGTCGACGCGGAAACCGGGGACTTGATCTGGTCCGCCGGTGCCGACACCAATGCCGGCGTCGCCCATACAACGGTGGACAGCATGAAATGGTCGGTGCCGGGAGGCATCGCCGTGGTGGACCTGAAGAATGGCCGGTTGGATGGCCTGGCGGATCATCTCTACTTCGCCGACCTTGGCGGGCAGGTATTTCGCGTCAATCTTGACAATAACAACGACGGTGCCGGTTCCCTGGTGAAGGGCGTGGTGCGGCTGGCCAATTTTGGTGACAGCGAGCACCGCAGGTTCTATGAGGCACCGGCGATTGGTTATGTGCGTGATGGCTTGCAAGAGACACTGTACGTGGCGGTGGGATCCGGCTATCGGGCCCATCCTCTGGACGAGGACACCGACGAAGGCTTCTTCATGTTCGCGGACAGTACCTTCAAAAATACCAATCAGCCCGATGTGATTACCATGAGTGAGCTGCGCAATGCCCGTAGCAGCGATCCGTCCGCGTCCTCTAAGGGATGGTACGTGACCTTCCTGAATTCGGGTGAAAAGGTAATGTCCTCTCCGAGCATTTATCAGAACTCGGTGATGTTCACCACCTACGTACCCACCAATGCGGACCAGGACGATGATCCCTGTGTGGTGCGTTACGGTGAGGCTTATGCCTATCGGGCCAACATGATCACCGGGGAGCCGGAGTCCTTCACCAACGATGGAGAGGCTTCCTGGGACGGCACCAAACTGATTACCTCCGCGATCCCGCCGGGCGTGGTGCCGGTAATTACCGACGGGGGCGGCGGTGATGGTGACGGGGGCGGCGGCGATGATGATGAGGATAGCGGCGGGGTGTCCTTCAACGTGGGCTTGGAGTTTATTGGCGATGACGGCATGAACTACAACCTGTTCCGCAAGCGCCGCTGGTACCCCATGGAAAAGAACGACGCCAATGCCTATTTCCCGCCTGAGCAAGGGGGAACGACACCATGAACCGAATGACTCGGAATTCCATGGCCGGCTTCACGCTGATCGAACTGATGATCGTGGTGGTGGTGGTGGCGATCCTCGCCGCCATCGCCTACCCGAGCTACACCGAGCAGGTGCGCAGTACACGCCGGGCCGAATACCAGGGTAAGCTGATGGACCTGGCGGCATCGCTGGAAACCTATCGGGCCCGCCATTTTTCCTATGAGGGCGCGACGGCTGGCGGCTTGGTGGGGGATGCTTATTACAACGTTCAGGTGGCTACCAGCAATGATCATCAGAGCTATCTGATCACCGCCACGCCCCGCTCCGGGGCGGGGATGGCGGGGGACGGTAATCTCAAACTCAACAGCGAAGGGCAGACCTGTTGGGTGAAAGGCGGGGACTGCACTCCCAGTGCCACGTCCAGTTGGGAGCGGTAAGGGGAAAGCAGCGGGGTTGAGATCGTATTCTAAAGGCAATCGCCTCCGCTGATCGGTTCAATGCGAGCAGTGCCCATCACCGACATGACGATACGTCGCCCCTGCCCCTGGTTGCAGATGAGGAAACTGCCGTTCTGGTAATACAGGTTGCCGCGCCGTTCATAACGTAACGCGGTGCCGCGGAAGCGGCGCCAGGTAAGGGTGGTGCCTTCGGGCAGATCCAGGCGATGGAATACGTCGTCATCGGTGATGGTGGCGATGCCATCCCCGCTCCGCGCCAAAAGCAGTGAAGAGGTTGTCTGGAAGCGGTCACAGTGACTGCTGCCGTCACATAAAAAGATCGGTCCCCGTGTCAGCGCTTCGGCTCGGGCATAGTGGATCAGACCCAGAACCTGGTTGCTGGCCGATACCACCCGGTGCCGGGGTAACCCCTCTTTTTGCCAGTGAACGCCGGCGCTCAGCAGCAGTATCATGAGTGTCAGCGTGATCAGTAGTTCCACCAGTGTGAATCCGCGCACGTCCTTGTCCCTCCCATGGCCATCCTGGCCTTTGATGTGTGGCAACAAGAGGCCAGTTTACCGTCCCGGCAAGGTGGTCTTTGTGCTACTGTTGCTCTTCTTTCTGTAGTCCATATTCCCTGATTGCTATGGCTGATTTGCTCGTCGTCGGCGGCGGTATCGTCGGATTGTTAAGTGCTTTGGAATTCACCGACCGGGGCTTCCGGGTCACCGTCATTGACGCGCCGGCCCGCTTTCCGCCGGCTTCCTGGGCCGGCGGCGGGATCCTGTCGCCGTTGTACGCCTGGCGGTATCCCGACGCCATGAATCTGCTGACGGTGGACGCGCCGGAGCGTTATCGTAACCTGATCGCACGGCTACGCGGACAGGCCGGGCTGGTGGACGAGGACCTCAACGAAAGCGGTTTGTGGGTAGCGGTGGAAGCGGAGCAGGAACGTGCCGACGCCATGGCCTGGGCGCGCCGCTGGCGGCTTCCCTGCTCGGCGGAGCGCTTGTCCCAGCGGATGCCGGAAGCCACTGACCGGGATGGAGTATGGTTTCCATCCCTGGGTAATTTGCGTAACCCCCGTATCCTCAAGGCGTTACGTGCCTGGCTGTCGGCCCGTGGCGTGGGATTCGAAGCAATACCGGCGGTATCGGTGCTGCCGCGTGCCGGAGGCGGCGCCGCGGTGGCGCTGGCTGATGGGCGGAAATGCCAAGCCAGCCGGGTGTTGATCAGCGCCGGCATGTGGAGTCCGCGATTGCTGAGTCCGCTCGGATTGGACCTGCCGCTGTTTCCTTCCAAGGGAGAGATGCTGCTCTATCAGTTGGCGCCGGGGCGGGTGCCGACCGTATTGTTGACCGAGCAGGGGTATCTGATCCCCCGTGCCGACGGCGCCGTGCTGGCGGGTTCAACACTGAAGGACGGTGATGACAGCCAGTATCCCACGGTGCCGGGGCGCTGGGCGCTGGAAAAAATGGCGGCCTCGCTGCTGCCGGCTCTGGCCGGAGAACGGCCGGTAAGTCACTGGGCGGGCGTGCGCCCCGGCTGTGCCCGGGACTGGCCATATCTGGGGGAGGTGCCCGGCGTGCCCGGCGTCTACGCCGCACTGGGGCACTACCGCAACGGTCTGGTATCAGCGCCGGCCAGCGCCGCGCTGCTGGCGGCGCTGATGAGTGGCGAGCAGCCCCATCTGGATCCGGCGCTTTACGCGCTGCCTTCCTCTTCTTCCTGATCCAGGGCCAGTTTCTTCAAGCGGTAACGCAATGAGCGAAACGTCATACCCAGCTTCTTGGCGGCGGCGGTGCGATTCCAGTGGGTGGCATCCAGCGCTTTGAGAATTTCCTGCCGCTCGATGTCCTGTAGATAATCCTCCAATGGCAAAGCCGGATCCCGGCTGCCGCCCTGGCTGGGTGCTTCGCCGCTGGCCTGGCTGGGTAGCCGCAGATGCGCCGGTTCGATAACGTTGCCATCACACAGGGTCATGGCCCGCTCCAGTACGTTTTCCAGCTCTCGCACGTTGCCGGGAAACGGATAGTCGCGCAGCGCCGCCAGAGTACCGTTACTGAGCGTGGGCGGCGTGGTATCCCAGGCGATGCCGAGCCGGGAGAGGATATGCTCAACCAGCGCCGGAACGTCCTCCAGGCGCTCGCGCAGCGGCGGCACGTGTGCCTCGATGACATTCAGCCGGTAGTAGAGGTCCTGACGAAAGCGGCCCGCCTGCATTTCCTCGCTGAGATCCTTGTGGGTGGCGCAAAGAATACGCAGGTTGACGCTGAACTCCCGTGACTCGCCCACCGGCCGCACGGTTTTCTCCTGAATCGCACGCAGCAGCTTGACCTGCATGTGCAGAGGCAGATCCGCTACCTCATCAAGAAACAGGGTGCCTCCGTCCGCTTCCCGGAACAGGCCTTTGCGGTCTTCCACGGCGCCGGTGAAACTGCCTTTGCGGTGACCGAAAAATTCACTTTCCATCAGTTCGGAAGGGATGGCGCCGCAGTTCACCGCAACGAAAGGGTGGTCACCGCGCGGCCCCAGCGTGTGAATCAGACGCGCCACTTTTTCCTTGCCGCTGCCGGATTCGCCGCTGATGTAGATTGGCGCCTGGCTGCGTGCCAGTTTGCGGATTTGCCGTCGCAAATGCTGCATGGCCGGCGACTGGCCAATCAGACCATCGTCCTCGCCGCCGTTGGCGGCGCCATGGCGGCTGATGCCGAGGCCGTCCTGAATCAACTGCCGCAGCCGGTCCAGCGAGACGGGTTTGGCGATGAAATCGTAGGCCCCCAGTTTCATCGCTTCGGTGGCGGTCTCCATGTTGCCGAATGCGGTGAGTACCGCGATGGGCATGTCTGGCGCCTTCTCCGCCGCGTAGCGGATCAGCTGTAAACCGGAGCCATCGCCCAGGTTCATATCGGTCAGGCAAAGATGAAAGGTGTCGCGATCCAGCAGCCGCTGGGCGGCGGCCAGGGAGTCCGCGGCCGTTGCTTCCAATTTCATCCGCCCGAGGGTGATGACCAGAAGTTCTCTCAGGTCCGCTTCGTCGTCCACAACCAAAACACGCGGAATTATGTCATTCATCGCTATTGGAACTGTCTATCCGGATGTGCGCAGGTAATCATGAAACAAGCGCCCCGATCAGCCGGTTCATGGCTGAGGCTGGCTTGATTGGCCTGGCACAGTTGCTGGCACACGAACAGACCGAGACCGTTTCCTTTGGCGTGCGTGGTGAAGAACGGCTCGAACAAATGCCGTGCCTGTTCCTCGCCGATACCCGGGCCGTCATCGCTGACCGCGATCCAGGGCAATCGGGTTTTTGAGTGCACTCCGTGGGTCACGCGTACCCGGACCTGTTCCCCCCCATGTCGAAAAGCATTGCCGATCAGGTTATCGAGTATCTGAATCAGCTGGCCGCGATCAAAACGCAGCTCGGTATCGGTGGCCAAGTCCATTTGCAGGCGCGTCTTGCGGCTTTCATGGCAAGTCGCGGCAATCTCCGCGAGAACGTCCTTGAGGACCAGTCTCTGTGCCTGGCCCCGTGGTCGCCGTGACAAGTCCAACACATCGGAGATGATGCCGTCCACCCGTTGTACGTGGGTACGCACCATATCGAGAAGACGGCGGTCGCTGTCGTTGCCAGCATCCTCGCGCAGCAACTCGGTGGCGTGATTGATCGCGCTCAACGGATTGCGAATCTCATGGGCCAGGGTGGCGGACAGGCGTCCCAGGGAAGCCAGGTTCAGCTGTTGCGCCTCCTGGGCGATGCGCGCGGTGTCCTCGAGAAACACCAGGGTCAACTGCTCGTGGCTGGTATCCAGAGGCGCGAAGCGCGCGGACAGCTCCGGCGACTGCTTCGAGGCGCGCAGGGGCGGCGGCAGAATGTGGGGCGCCTGGCGCCAGGCCTGGTGACGTTGCCGCAACGGCTCCGGTAGCGGCTGGCCGCTCATGGTCATGGCGAACGCATTATCCGCCGAAGGGTTGGACTGCAGAATGCGCCCGTGGCGATCGAATACCAGAATCCCGGTACGCATACGCCGGACGATTTGCTCATTCAGGGCCTCCAGCCGATCCAATGCCACCTGTTGATCGGCGGCGATGGTCTCACTGCGCTCCAGCCGCGAGGCGATCTGCTGGATGATCACCGAGACCATGAAGAAGGCAATGCCGAGCAGGCCGGACTCGGTCAGCGAAAACGGATCCCGCTCGCCGGATTGAGTGGCGAAATAGAATTGCTCGTACATGACCGTCAGGGTCGCCAGGGCGGCGATCAGAAAACCCATGCGGCCGCGCAGCAGAATATTACCCGCCGCCACGGTGATCAGCAGCAGCACCGCCAGCCCTCCTTCGAGGCCGCCGTTGGCGTGCACCACCAGCCCCAGAGCGATAACGTCGACGATCAAGGCGAAGGGCTGCGCCCAATTGGGGCGTGGCAGGCGCTCGCTGTATTCAAGCACCGTGGAGATCACAATCAGGGCCAGATAGGCCATCATGGTAAATTCGAACAGCAACGGCAGATGCTGGCCCAGGGAAGGCTGCTGGTGAGTGTAATGGAGAATCAACAACACCGAAGCGATGGCAATGCGGTAGACATTGTAAATGCGTACCGGGGTCCAGCGCTGTCCGGGCGGGGGCCAGGGAAGGCCGGCCTGATCGTGAGGCGTGGTCATGATGGGCGCGGTTTCCAGGTCAGTCGTCGCTTTCCTGGTGTTCCAGGTATTCGCGGCGGTGTTCGCGGGAGCAGAAATCCAGCGATTGGTGGCGGAAGGCTTCGGTTTCCGGTACATGCACCCCGCACAGATGGCATTTGACCATGCGTTCACTGTCGATGGTGCGGGAAGAGCGACGCGGATCGCGTCCCCGGGCGGCATGATTGGCGGAGACCCCTTTGACCACCCGCCAGATCACGTAAATCAGCGCGGCCAGTATCACCAGCTTGATCAGCCCCATTCCTGCCTCCCCATAAATCACTCACCGGCTCGTTGTCCCGGTGAACTTTTGCCTGACTCTGGCCCGAACCCCCGTGCTTTCGGGCATGTGTTGGAACTTGTTTCGCGTTTCCATACCCTTGAGTGTCGCCGAACACGTGACCAGGTGTTGAAAGCCGCTACCCTGGATACCCGGAGAGGGCCGGATACAGTAAGGAAAAGAACTCCGGTGCGGTGGCGTGGAAACTTTAAACAGGCCTTGAGCAGGCTCTTATGTAACCCGGCCGGCTACAGAGTACAATCAGCGCAGCCGAGAGGAAAGAGATCGGCCCAAGGCGGCGGGCAGGGTGGCCGCCGGGGCCCGGACATGATGAAGGCATACTTCCTATGCGAATAGTGATGGCCCAGCGCAATCCGCTGGTGGGCGATATCGAAGGTAATGCGCGGGCGGTGATCGATGCCGCCCGTGAGGCCCGCACCCTGTTGGGGGCGGAACTGGTGGTCTTTCCGGAACTGATGCTGACCGGTTACCCGCCGGAGGATCTGTTACTGAGGCCCAGCCTCAACCGGCGTATCGACGACGCCCTGGCCTCTATCGGCGCCGCCGTGGAAGTGCCCGTGATCGTCGGCTATCCGGCGGTACGCAACGGTGTGCGCCGCAACGCCGCCGGCGTGCTTTATCCCGGTGACGAGGGGCCGCGCCACGAATACTTCAAGCAATGCTTGCCCAATTACCGCGTGTTTGACGAGAAGCGCTACTTTCAGCCCGGTAACAGCGCCATGGTGTTCGAGTTTCAGGGCCTGCAGCTGGGCATCACCATATGCGAGGACATCTGGTACGCGGCACCGGCCGCCGCCGCGGCGGAAGCCGGTGCCGATGCCATCATCAATCTGAATGCCTCGCCGTTCCGCGCCAGCAAACCGGAGGAACGCTTCGAGCAGGTGGCCTCCCGTGCCCGGGAAACCGGACTGCCGGTGCTCTATTGCAACATGGTGGGCGGGCAGGATGAGCTGGTCTTCGACGGCGCGTCCTTTGCCGTGGACGGAGCCGGCCATCTGTGTCTGCAGGGCGCCAGTTTCGAGGAAGGCCTGGTGCCGGTGGACCTGAGCGGTGAAGGCGCCGTGCTGGCGGTCAGGGGCGAAGTACTGCCGGTGCCGGTGGGTGAGGAGAGCATGTATCGGGCGCTGGTGCTGGCGGTGCGCGATTACGTCAACAAGAACGGATTCAAAGGGGCTCTGCTGGGGCTGTCCGGCGGCATCGATTCCGCTCTGACGCTGGCGGTGGCGGTGGATGCCCTGGGCCCGGAGCGGGTGGAAGCGGTGATGATGCCGTTCCGCTATACCTCCGCCATGAGCATCGAGGATGCCGAGAAGCAGGCCCGGGCGTTGCGGGTGAAATACCGGGTACTGCCGATCGAGCCTGCCTTCAATGGCTTCATGGACATCCTGGCGGAGCCGTTCGCCGGGCTCGATACCGACACTACCGAGGAAAATCTCCAGGCCCGCTGTCGCGGCGTGCTGCTGATGGCGCTCTCCAACAAGGGTGGCTCGGTCGTGCTCACCACCGGTAACAAGAGCGAAATGGCGGTGGGCTATGCCACGCTCTATGGCGATATGGCCGGTGGCTTCTCGGTGCTCAAGGACGTCTTCAAGACCTGGGTGTTCCGCGTCGCCCGCTGGCGTAACCAGAAGGCCGGCACCGAGATCATTCCGCAGCGGGTGATCGACAGGCCGCCGTCCGCGGAATTGGCCCCGGATCAGGTGGATTCGGATTCGCTGCCCGACTATGACGAGCTGGATGCCATTCTGGAGCGCTATGTGGAACAGGATATGAGCGCCGAAGCGGTGATCCGCGCCGGTTTCGACCGGGACGTGGTGTATCGGGTGGTGCGCCTGACCGACCGCAATGAATACAAGCGCCGCCAGTCGGCGGTGGGGCCGAGAGTCAGCCGCAGGGCGTTTGGCAAGGACCGGCGCTATCCGATTACCAATGGCTGGCGGCCGGGGGACTGAGAAGGGTATCAAAGCCGCCGCGGGGTTCTCCTGCAGCGGCCGCGTGGTCCGCTTACAGCAAATCGAAGGTCAACAGGCTGAGGATGCCGTTGTCCTTGTCCGGCCACCAGGACAGGGTGACCCGGTCGTCGTCCATATAGTCGGAATCCGGCCAGTTCTGCGCCAGTACCCGGCGGCTCTTGTCGGCCAGTTCCGGCTGATTGATGCGCTCGTAGCCCTTGGCCATGATCGCCAGCGCTTCCGGTACCGAAGGCGTGCCCTGATAGTGACGCACCACGTATTGAGCCCGGTTGATGGCGGCGATATAGGCGCCGCGCCGGGCATAATAGCGGGCGGCATGCAGTTCCTGAGCGGCGAACTGGTTGCGGATGAACACCATGCGTGAACGCGCGTCGGGGGCATAGTCACTGTCCGGGAAGCGGTTCACCAGACGCTCGAAGTCCTCGAAGGCATTACGGGCCGCGCTCAGGTCACGGGATGACTTGTCGGTGCTCATGATGTTATCGAACAGGCCGCGCTCCAGGTAATAGTTGGAAAGCCCGTGCATATAGAGGGCGTAGTCCAGGCTCGGGTGAGCCGGGTAGGAGCGGATGAAGCGCTGGGCGGCGACCACCGCGGCCGGGTAATCCTGGGACATGAACTGGGCGTAGATCAGGTCCAGCTGCGCCTGTTCGGCATAGGTGCCATAAGGGAAGCGGGCTTCCAGTTCCTTCAGGCTGTCGATGGCGGTCAGGTAATTTTTCGCTTCCAGCGACTCCCGCGCCTGCTTATATTGCTCGACCTCGGTGCGCTCCGGGCTCTCGACGGGCTTGCTGGAACAGGCGCTCACCATCACGGCGATAATCAGTGGCCAAAACAGACGTGGCATTTTTTCCTCGGTTCGACGCGCTACAATGGAGCGCTATTTAATCACAGGTTGCGATATGGGACATCTCGGCGGGGAGAAAATTCAACGCACCGAGCAGGTGAGCGTGGATCACGCCGGCGCCCGCTTGGATCAGGTGGCGGCGGAGCTGTTCGAGGGATTCTCGCGCTCGCGGCTGCAAACCTGGATCAAGCAAGGCGCTCTGACCGTCAACGGCCGCAAGGCGCGCCCCAAGGACAAACTGGTGGGCGGCGAGAGCCTGACCCTGGAGGCGGAGCTGGCGCCGGAGCTGGAGGATCAGCCCGAGGCAATCAGTTTGCCGGTGGTGTACGAGGATGAGGATCTGATCGTCATCAACAAGCCGGCGGGACTGGTGGTGCATCCGGCGGCGGGGCATGCCGACGGAACCTTGCTCAATGGGCTGCTCCATTTGGATGAACGTCTCTCAAGTCTGCCCCGGGCCGGCATTGTCCACCGCCTGGATCGGGATACCACCGGTCTGATGGTGGTGGCCCGCTCCCTGGAGGCGCATAGCGGGCTGGTGGCGCAACTGCAGGACAAGAGTCTGCATCGTGAGTACGAAGCCATCGCTGTCGGGGTGATGACCGGCGGCGGCACCGTGGATGCGCCCATAGGCCGTCATCCGGTGGACCGTAAACGCCAGGCGGTGGTGGCTCAGGGGGGCAAGCCGGCGGTGACGCACTTCCGTGTGATGGACCGCTACCGGGCCCACACCCGGATCCAGGTCCGTTTGGAAACCGGACGGACTCATCAGATTCGCGTTCACATGGCTCACCGCCACTATCCGTTGGTGGGGGATCCGTTGTACGGTGGTCGCCTGAAGTTTCCCGCTGGCGCCACCGAGGCCTTACGCGAGGCGTTGCGCCGGTTCCCCCGGCAGGCCCTGCACGCCCGCCGCCTCGGCCTGGTGCACCCGGTCAGCGGCGAGTATCTGGAATTCGAAACGCCGCTGCCGGAAGACCTGCAGACTCTGATTCGGGTCCTCGAGGAGGACCGGGAGGCGCAATGACGCTGCCGGATGTCAGTCAGTGGCTCTGGCCGGAATGGCACCCGCACCCGCGGGTGCGGTCGGTGGTCACCACCCGCCTGGGGCGTCATTCGCCCCCTCCTTGGGCTGGATTCAATCTCGGCGCCAACTGCGGTGACGAGCCCGCCCGGGTGGAAACCGCCCGCCGCCATGTACACCGGCTGCTGCAAGTGGATCATCCTCCAGCCTGGCTGCAACAGATCCACAGTGACCGGGTCATTCGCGCCGGCGAACGGGACAACCGCGCCGACGGGGTCTGGACCAACGAGAGCGGCTGGCCTTGTGTGGTGCTCACCGCGGATTGCCTGCCGGTATTACTGGCGCGCCAGGACGGCAGCGCGGTGGCTGCGGTGCACGCTGGCTGGCGCGGGCTGCATGCCGGGATTGTACAAAGAGCGGTGTCGATCCTGGCGCCGGAAGGGGAGGCGCTCTCCGCCTGGATGGGGCCGGCGATTTCCGGGCGCGTCTATCAGGTGGGGGAGGAGGTGCGCCGCGCCTTCATGGAATCCTCGGAACTGTTCGAGCCCGCTTTCACGCGTGACGCCACCCCCGGCCATTGGCGTTTCTCGCTGACCCACGCCGCCACCCTGGTGTTGCATCAGGCCGGTGTGGAAGACGTGTCCGGAGGGGAGCATTGCACCGCCGGCGATCTCACCCACTTCTATTCCTACCGCAAGGAAGGCCAGACCGGCCGTTTCGCTTCTCTGGTTTGGCTTGAGCCCTGATCGGGGCCGGGCCCGCCATCTCCGTTTTTCTTAATCTGGATCAATATCGGCGGTTTTTCCGGGATGGGCTGCTTGAATTCCAGGGCGCCGCCCGCATTTATAGATCAGATTTTGAACAGTCGGTAATAGCCAGTGCCGTTGAAACCAAAAGGGTGGAGGGCTGGTTCTTGCGCGCAACCAGGAGAAGTCATTCATGCGAATGGACAAACTGACCGCTCGTCTGCAGGAAGCCTTGGGCGAAGCCCAATCGCTGGCGGTGGGGCAGAGCCACAATGCCATCGAGCCGGTGCATCTGATGCTGGCTCTGCTACAACAACGCGGCGGCGTCGCCACGCCGTTGCTGGAAAAGGCCGGCGCCAATCCGGCCGATGTGATCACCGCTCTGAAGATGGCGATGGACAAGCTGCCCACCGTAGGCCAGTTCACCGGAGACGTTCAGCTTTCCCAGAATCTGGGGCGCTTGTTGAACCTGGCGGACCGGGAAGCTCAACAACGCGGTGATCAGTATATTTCCACCGAAGCGGTGTTGCTGGCGGCCTGTGACGACAACGGTGATGTCGGCAAACTGATGAAGAACGCCGGTGTGCGCAAGGCGGTGCTGGCGGAGAAAATCCAGGAAGTTCGTGGTGGTGAATCGGTGGACGACCCCAACGCCGAAGATCGTATGGAGTCCCTCAAGAAGTACACCACGGACCTCACTGCCCGCGCCGAGAGCGGCAAGCTGGATCCGGTGATCGGCCGGGATGATGAAATCCGCCGCACTATTCAGGTGCTACAGCGCCGGACCAAGAACAACCCGGTGCTGATCGGTGAGCCGGGGGTCGGTAAAACCGCCATCGTCGAGGGGCTGGCGCAACGTATCGTCAACGGTGAAGTGCCGGAAGGGCTCAAGGAGAAGCGGGTTCTGTCCCTGGATATGGCGGCGCTGATCGCCGGCGCCAAATACCGTGGCGAGTTCGAGGAACGCCTGAAAGCCGTGCTCAACGAACTGTCCAAGCAGGAAGGGCGGGTGATCCTGTTCATCGATGAGCTGCACACCATGGTCGGCGCCGGCAAGGCCGATGGCGCCATGGACGCGGGCAACATGCTCAAGCCGGCGTTGGCGCGCGGTGAGCTGCATTGCGTCGGTGCCACCACGCTGAACGAGTATCGTCAGTACATTGAAAAAGACGCCGCTCTGGAACGTCGTTTCCAGAAAGTACTGGTGGACGAGCCGTCGGTGGAAGACACCATCGCCATCCTGCGTGGCCTGAAGGAACGCTATGAGGTTCACCATGGTGTCGACATCACTGACGGCGCCATCATCGCCGCCGCCAAACTGAGCCATCGTTACATCACCGACCGCCAGTTGCCGGACAAGGCCATCGATCTGATCGATGAAGCGGCCAGCCGTATCCGTATGGAAATCGATTCCATGCCGGAGGAAATGGACCGCCTCGATCGGCGCCTGATCCAACTGAAGATGGAGCGGGAAGCGCTGCGCAAGGAAGAGGACGAGGCAAGCAGGAAACGGCTGGAAAAACTGGAGGCGGACATCGCGGCCCTGGAGAAGGAATACGCCGATCTGGAAGAGATCTGGAACGCGGAGAAAGCCGCGTTGCAGGGCGCTCAACAGTACAAGGCGGAACTGGAACAGGCCCGTGTGGATATGGAACAGGCACGCCGCGCCGGCGACCTGAACCGCATGTCCGAGTTGCAGTACGGGGTGATCCCGGAGCTGGAGAAGAAGGTTCAGCAGGCCCAGGAGCGCGAGGAAGCCGCTCAGGTGGAAACCCAGTTGCTACGCAACAAGGTTACCGATGAGGAAGTGGCGGAAGTGGTTTCCAAATGGACCGGGATTCCGGTGTCCAAGATGCTGGAGGGCGAGCGCGAGAAGCTGTTGCGCATGGAAGAGGCGCTGCATCATCGCGTGGTTGGCCAGGAAGAGGCGGTGGAAGCGGTCTCCAACGCGGTGCGGCGTTCCCGCGCCGGGCTGTCGGATCCGAACCGTCCGAATGGCAGCTTCCTGTTCCTCGGCCCCACCGGGGTGGGTAAGACGGAGCTGTGCAAGGCGCTGGCCGGTTTCCTGTTCGATACCGAGGAAGCCATGGTGCGCATCGACATGTCCGAGTTCATGGAGAAGCATTCCGTGGCCAGGCTGATCGGCGCGCCTCCGGGCTATGTCGGTTATGAGGAAGGCGGTTATCTCACCGAGGCGGTACGCCGTAAACCGTATTCCGTGGTGTTGCTGGATGAAGTTGAAAAAGCGCACCCGGATGTCTTCAACGTGCTGCTGCAAGTGCTGGAAGACGGCCGCCTTACCGATGGCCAGGGCCGCACCGTGGACTTCCGTAACACGGTGGTGGTGATGACCTCGAACCTGGGGTCGGACCTGATCCAGCGCATGGCCGGCGAAGGCGATTATGAAGCAATGAAAGCCGCGGTAATGGAAGTGGTCGGCCAGCATTTCCGTCCGGAGTTCATCAACCGGGTGGACGAGACGGTGGTATTCCACCCGTTGGGGCAGGCGCAGTTGAAAGGAATCGCCGGCATTCAGCTCGACTATCTGCGCAAGCGGCTGGTGGAGCGGGAAATGTCCCTGACGCTGTCCGACGCGGCGTTGGACAAGCTGGTGGAAGCGGGCTTCGACCCGGTATATGGCGCGCGGCCGCTGAAGCGGGCGATCCAGAACCAGTTGGAGAATCCGCTGGCACAGGCGCTGCTCAAAGGCGAGTTTGTCCAGGGTGATGCCATCAGCGTGGATGTGGCGGACGGCAAGTTCACCTTCACCAAGGGGTGATTGTCCGCGCTGTTCCGGCAAGTACCACAACGCCGGCCTTCGGGCCGGCGTTGTGCGTTCAGGAAGAACGTCGGAACGGGAAGGTGAACTGTTGCACCACGCCTTCCGGTACCTGGGTGCTGGCGCGGGTGCCGTACCGTGCCGCCAGTTTGTCGGGCATGTGCAGCGTGCCGAACAGTTTGTCGTAGAGCGGCAGGAAGGCGGCGTAATTTTTGTCCACCGCCTCGTCCTCCGAGGAGTGGTGCCAGTGGTGGAATTCCGGGGTGGCGATGACCCAGCGCAGCAGCGGAAAACGGAAACGCACATTGGCGTGGATGAAAATCGCATGGAAGGAAATGAACACCAGATAGGCATACACCGCCGATGGCGAAAAGCCGAGGATGAAGATCGGCAAATAACCGACGAAGCGGTTAGCGACGATTTCCACCAGATGCAGTCGTGATGAGGCAAGCCAGTCCATTTGCTGGGTCGAATGGTGCACGGCGTGAAACTTCCACAACCAGGGCACTTCATGGAATGCCCGGTGAATCCAGTAGCTGCCCAGATCCACCACGATCAGAATCTCGATGAACTGCAGCCACAGCGGCTGGCTGGCGATGGCCTGTTGGAAGCCGATATCGACCTTGTCGTGCAGGAACACCTGAATCGGGATCACGGTGAAGAAGCTAATTAACTGCAGGCCGACATGGCTGAACAGGAAGTACTTCATGTCCGTGATCCAGCCCCGGCGCAGCACTCTTTGCTCGGGGTCCTTCGGATAGATCCGTTCCATCGGGATGAACACCAGGGCCAACACCAACAGGGTGAGGATGAAATAGTCCAGCCCGGCATAGAGGCTGCGGCCGTCCACCGGCGGCACATCGATCCTGCCGGAGCCGAGCAGGGCGGCCATGCAGGCCATGATCATGCCGGCCAGGCCGTAGCGTGGATCCTGATGGCGCCAGACACTGATAAAGCCGGCACAGAAGGCGATGGCGATACCGGCGAACAGCACCATGCGCAGCACGTCGGCGCTATAGAAAGCACGAAATTCCGGTGTGGTGAGCAGATTCGGGAACAGAAAACAGAAACCGCCGAGCAGGGAAAGCAGGCCGAGACCGACGGCGACGGTAGCGCTGATCTTGCCTTGGCCTGGGGTCAGATCCACGTCCTCGAAGCGTTCTCTCAAATAATCCGTCATGTTGGGCTGTCCTTGGGTAATCACCGGGCTGGCGGCGTGATAGGGATCATAGCATCCGGAACGCCGGAGCCCTTGTTCGATATAGGGAGTCCGATATAGGGCGTCCAGTAACAGGAATTGGGAGCATTTTAAGCCTGAAAGCCGGCAAAGGAACCAGCTTCCTGTGGTAACAAACCGCGTCAGGCCCCCCGGCTATCGCAGAATGATACCGCGGCGCGGGTCTGTTCCAGAATTTCGGCCCGTTTTTCCTGGTCCAGAACCTCCATTTCGCCAGTCTCCGGGTTCTCGCGTCGCACCAGGGGCTTTTCCGTCAGGGCCGCCAGATTACGCCGGTGCTGGTCGCAGGCGGCCCGGGTTTCCTCGCTTACGGCGCCGTCAGCTCCGGTGGAGGCGTTTTCCTCGTCGGGACGGGCGCGCCGGGCGCGGTCCTGTTCCAGCCTTTCCAGGGCGTCGGCCTGGTCGGAGCTGGCGGAGCGGCGGGTGCGTACTGATTGGGCTTCCTGGCCCTCCGGGGGCTGCGCGTCATAGTGGGTGACACCCTGGTCGTCCACCCATTTGTAGTAGGTGGCGGCCAGAAGATAAGGGCTGGCGATCAGCAAGGCGGCGGCAATGAGTAATGGTTTCATAGTGATCCGGCCCGGAAACGTGATCCGGGATTTCCTCCGAAAAAAGTATTAGCCACCCAAGCATGCCAATGAAGCCGCCGGCCAGGCAAGGTACTGTGGCCATTAGGGCTTTGAAATCGCCCGCATTTCTGACAATATTAAGACCTTTCCGGAGATCGGGACCCGCAACCACTTACCGGTGGCTGTGTGGCCGGGATTCGGGGCGTCGTTACCGCGGCGTCCGGTGTCAGCAGTATGACTGCATTCTCGTCCCGCTGTGGGAACCTCCGGAGGTTTCTCACCCCGTCGCGGGCGCGATTCCTCCAGGTCCCTCTGCCTGTGTCTGTTGCCGGCCAACCGCCGCGACCGACCCCAGGGTGCTTAAATAGGGCGCCCTATTCCACAGGTAAACGTTGTCCTCCGCTCTCGGCGGAGTGATCGCTATTGTTCTGAACTTAGAGGTAGCAACCGTGGAAATGTTATCCGGCGCGGATATGGTTGTCCGTGCACTGCAAGAAGAGGGTGTGGAGTACATCTTCGGGTATCCCGGAGGTTCCGTTCTGCACATCTACGACGCGTTATTCAAGCAGGACAAAGTCAGTCATATTCTGGTGCGTCATGAGCAGGCCGCGACCCACGCCGCCGACGGCTACGCTCGCGCCACCGGCAAGCCCGGCGTGGTGATGGTGACCTCCGGCCCCGGCGCCACCAACGCCATCACCGGTCTGGCTACCGCCTTCATGGATTCGATCCCGATGATCGTGTTGTCCGGCCAGGTGCGCTCCGACTGGATTGGCGACGACGCCTTCCAGGAGACCGATATGATCGGCGTCTCCCGTCCGGTGGTGAAGCACAGCTTCATGGTGCGCGATCCCAAGGACATTCCGGAGATCTTCAAAAAGGCGTTCTATATCGCCACCACCGGCCGTCCCGGCCCGGTATTGATCGATATTCCCAAGGATCACACCGCGCCCAACAAGACCTTCCCGTACGAATATCCGAAGAAGGTCAAGCTGCGTTCCTACGCGCCGGTGACCCGTGGTCATTCCGGCCAGATCCGCAAGGCGGTGGAAGAGCTGCTCAAGGCCAAACGTCCGGTTATCTATTCCGGTGGCGGCGTGGTCCAGGGCGAGGCCAGCGATGCGCTGACCAAACTGGCCCGTAAGCTCAACTTCCCGGTGACCAACACCTTGATGGGGCTGGGCGCTTACCCGGGTACCGATCGCCAGTTCCTGGGCATGCTGGGTATGCATGGGACCTACGAAGCCAATATGGCCATGCATAGCGCCGATGTGATCCTGGCCGCCGGTGCGCGGCTGGATGACCGGGTCACCAACAACACCAAGAAGTTCTGCCCCGGAGCCAAGCTGATCCACATCGATATCGATCCGGCCAGCATCTCCAAGAATGTGGCGGCGCATATTCCCATCGTCGGGCCGGTACAGCAGGTGCTGGATGAAATGCTGGCCATGCTCGACGAGCAGGACAGTGAGCCGGACCACAAGGCGCTGGAACGCTGGTGGCAGGAAATCGACGGCTGGCGGGAATTCCACGGTCTGCGCTACGAGACCAACGAAAGCGGCCCGATGAAACCGCAGCAGGTGGTGCAGGCTCTGTACAAAGCCACCGAAGGCAAGGCCTATGTAACCTCCGACGTGGGGCAGCACCAGATGTTCGCGGCCCAGTTCTACAAGTTCGACCGCCCGCGCCAATGGATCAACTCCGGCGGTTTGGGCACCATGGGCTTCGGGCTGCCGGCGGCCATGGGGGTGCAGTTCGCTTTCCCGGACGCGGTGGTTGCCTGTGTCACCGGTGAAGGCTCGATCCAGATGAACATCCAGGAGCTGTCCACCTGCCTGCAGTACGGCCTGCCGGTGAAGATCATCAACATCAACAACCAGGCCCTCGGCATGGTGCGCCAGTGGCAGGACATGCAGTACGGCGGCCGCCACAGCCAGTCCTACATGGAGTCCCTGCCGGACTTCGTCAAACTGGCCGAGGCTTACGGCCATGTGGGCATCAAGGTGGAGAAATTCGAGGATCTGGAAGGCGCCATGAACGAAGCGTTCTCGCTCAAGGACCGGCTGGTCTTCATGGACATCTACGTGGACCCCACCGAGCACGTGTACCCGATGCACATCGCCGATGGCGCCATGCGTGATATGTGGCTGAGCAAGACGGAGCGGACCTGATGAGACGTATCATTTCGATTCTGATGGAAAACGAACCCGGCGCCCTGTCCCGGGTGGTGGCTCTGTTCTCCCAGCGCGGCTACAACATTGAGACGCTCACCGTGGCCCCCACGGAAGACCCGACCCTGTCGCGCCTGACCATGACCACCACCGGTGACGAGTACAAGATCGAGCAGATCACCAAACACCTCAACAAACTGATCGAGGTGGTCAAGCTGGTGGATCTCACTGAAGGGGCCCACATCGAGCGTGAGATCATGCTCATGAAGATCAAGGCCACCGGTGCCCAGCGCGCGGAAGTGAAGCGTACCGTGGACATCTTCCGTGGCCAGATCGTGGACGTCACCGCCACCGTTTACACCGTCCAGCTCACCGGTACCACCGATAAGCTGGAGGCGTTCATCAACGCCATCGGGGAAACCCAGGTGCTGGAAGTGGTACGCTCCGGCGTGTCCGGCATCGCCCGCGGGGAGAAAGTCCTGAGCCTCTGACGGTTCGCGCTTTCCACCGCAAACCACAGACCCCGCCTGGTGCGGGGTCTGTTATTTTGCACGGTGTAAGGGAACGGTGTATCAAGATACGGCAGCATGGAACGCTGTATCATAAACAGCTCAAAAGAATTCATCTGAACCGAACCGGGGAAAGGTAGCCGCGATGATCACCATGGAATTCTTACTGACCACTCTGGTTGTGGTGCTGATGCCCGGTGCTGGTGTGCTGTGCACGGTGGCGGCGGCGCTGGCCCAGGGGCGCGCGGCCGGCTTTTACGCCGCGCTGGGTTGCACGTTGGGTATTATTCCTCATTTGCTGGCGACAGTGCTGGGGTTGGCGGCGATCATGCACACCAGTGCGGTGGTGTTTCAACTGGTGAAGTTCGCCGGGGTGGCCTATCTGCTCTATCTGGCCTGGATGACCTGGAAAAACGGGCTACAGCTCCAGGTGTCCGGAGACGCCGCCGGAATTCGTCCTCTGGCGGTTATCGGCCGTGCCTTTCTGGTCAATGGTCTTAACCCGAAACTCAGTCTGTTCTTCCTGGCGTTCCTGCCTCAGTTTATTCCGCCGGGCAGCCCGTCTCCCTTTGCGCAGCTGTTATTGTTAAGCAGTGTTTTGATGGCGATGACGTTCGCCGTGTTTGTCTGCTATGGGCAACTGGCCCATGGTTTCCGGCGGGTGATCATGGCGTCGCCGCGAGTGCAGAACGGTTTGCGCAGAGGGTTCGCCGCCGCCTTTGCCGGTTTGGGCGTGCAGCTGGCGATCAGTGGACGTTGAAGCGGGTGGTTGCCGATAGGTAGAGTGCCAGGGCGATACCGCGGAGGTGCGAGAGGGCATGGTGAAAGGATTTCGCCTCAAAAGGGGGCTATGGGCTTTGCTTGTTGTTGTGGCGGCCGGTTTACTGCTCCCGGAACATGCTCGCATTCCAGTGCAAGGCGCCACGGCCAGTGATTGGCACCCGAAATCCTTCTGGTTTGAACCCTGGGGCGCTTCCGGCGTGCATAAAGGCATCGATATCTTTGCTGCCAAAGGAACGCCGGTGGTGTCCGCCGTTGCCGGTGTCCGGTTATATCAGGGGGCGTTGCGTCTGGGCGGCAAGGTGGTGGTCGTACTCGGCCCAAAATGGCGCCTTCACTACTACGCGCATCTGAATGAGCCGGCCACTCCGGTGCCCCTATGGGTGGCGAAAGGGCGCCAGATAGGCGGGGTCGGAGATTCCGGCAATGCCAGGGGGAAGCCTCCTCATTTGCATTATTCGGTACTGTCCTTGATTCCGCTGCCGTGGCGGATAACAACGGAGACGCAGGGCTGGAAGAAGATGTTCTTTCTCGACCCTGTCGATGTGTTTACCTCACGGGGACACTGAGAACCATCCATTCTTCAATGTGACCCTGCTGGCGCCGCCGGCACCTCCTCTCTCCCCCGTTTATGACGCTCCATGAAAACCATTCATTGGTCATGTCGGGCCAGCCCCGCCTAGGCTAGGGTCGATTTGTTCAGCCCATGACAACAACAAGGAGCTGCCATGACTGCAAGCCAGGCCCCGAGCCAGGTCAGGGACGCGGCGGCGTTCGCGGCGGAGCCGGTGTATCAGGCACTGGAAGAAACCGCGGCCCGCTTTCCGCAACGTCCCGCTCTGTATTTTGAAGGCGTACGGCTTTCCTATGCCGATTTTCATCGTTTGGTGAACCGGGCAGCCCGGGGGTTTCAGGACCTGGGAGTGAAGCCTGGCGTTCATGTCGGTCTGTTTCTCGGCAACACACCTCACTACGCCATCGCTTTTCTTGGTGTGCTGAGAGCCGGTGGCACCGTCGTCAACTATTCCCCTCTGGATGCGGAACGCACTCTGGCGCACAAGATTGAAGACAGCCACAGCGACATCATGGTGACGCTGGATGTGCCGGAACTGTTGCCACGGATCCGGGGGTTTCTGGAGACCTCCCGTCTGCGGACTCTGGTGGTAGGCACGCCCACGGACTTCGCCGGCGCTGGCGCTACCAGTGACGCAATGGAGGCGGTAATTCTCAGCTTCGCTGATCTGCTCAATAATGAGGGGGACTTTCAGCCCTACCCGGTGGCGGACCCGGAAAACACGCTGGCGGTGCTGCAATACACCGGTGGCACCACCGGCGTGCCGAAAGGGGCGGAGCTGACCCACGGCAATCTCACCTGTGGCTGCCAGCAACTGATGGCGGCTTTGGCCGGTGATTTGCAAACCGGTCAGGAACGGGTGCTGGCGGTGCTGCCGCCGTTCCATATTTACTCGATGACGGTGAACCTGCTGTTCGGTATCCGGCTGGCGGCCGAACTCTATTTGCACAGCCGTTTTGATCCCGATGCGGTGCTGAAAGCGGTGCATGAACACCGCCTGTCGGTATTGCCGGCGGTACCCACCATGTTCATCGCGCTGATCCATCACCCTCAGGTGGGGGAGTACGATCTTACTTCTCTGCGGCTGTGTAATTCCGGTGGCGCCCCTTTACCGGTGGAAGTGCAGCAGCGCTTTCAGGAGCTGACCGGGTGCCGTCTCGGTGAAGGCTGGGGCATGACGGAGACCACCGCGGTGGGTACCTACACGCCGCTCACCGGAGAACGCCCGCCGCAAGGTTCCTGTGGCTGTCTGGTGCCCGGTGTGTCGATGAAGATCGCACCCATGGACGCGGAAGGCTCGCTGGTCGCCGGTGAGCGTGGTGAGATTTGTGTTGCCGGCCCCAATGTCATGCCGCGTTACTGGAACAACCCTGATGCCACCACGGCCTCGTTCACCGAGGACGGTTACTTCCGCACCGGCGATGTGGGTTACATGGACCAGCGCGGCTATGTGTACATCGTCGATCGTACCAAGGACATGATCCTGTGCAGCGGCTACAACGTTTATCCGAGAGTGATCGAGGAAGCCATCTACGAGCACCCGGACGTGGAGGAAGTGTCGGTGATCGGCGTAAAAGACAGTTACCGCGGGCAGTCTCCGATGGCTTTCGTTCGTTTGCGCCAATCCGCCGCCTCTTTGACATTGGAAAGTCTGCAGGACTTTCTCGCTGATCGTCTTGGCAAGCACGAGATGGTGCGTGCATTGGCGTTGCGCGACGAATTACCGAAGACACCGGTGGGCAAGCTGTCCAAGAAAGAACTCTATGACGAGACGGCGTCTTTCTCATTGTGAAGATGTCACGTGATCCTGAATCAGGAGAATAATGATGAAGCTACGAAGATGCCTGGCGTTGCTGGCGTTTGCCGCTGTTTTCATGTCGGGGCCGGGGTACGCCAAGTCCCTGCGTTTCGCTTCCGGTTACCCGCCCAACTCGGTGGCGGAACAGGCCGCTCAGAAGTATACGCAAGTATTGAAGGATGAGACGGATGGCGCGCTTTCCGCCCGGGTCTTTTCGCTGACGCTGCTTAATCTGCTGGAAAGCTCCGCCGGTGTGCGTGACGGTATGGCGGACGCGGCCGTGGTATTGTTCCCGTACTTCCCGGGGGAGTATCCGCGTATCAACATGCTGGCGGAGATCTCCATGTTGCTCAACGCCGGTGGTGAAGATCCTGCCCACGCGGGGCTGATTTTCACTGGTGCTTTCTCCGAGTTTCTGTTCCAGTCCTGCCCGGGTTGTCAGAAAGAGCTGGCCGCGCAAAATCAGGTCTTTCTCGGATCCGGCTCCACTCCGACGCTGCCGCTGCTGTGTACCACGCCGATCCGGGAAGCAAAGGATCTGACGGGCAAGCGGGTGCGCACCTCCGGTGCCCAGTGGGCCCGCTGGGTGGAGGAAATGGGCGCCACGCCGATCACCATGTCGGTGAACGAGATCTACGAAGGGCTGAATCAAGGGGTGGTGGATTGCACCGTGCAGACCACCACGGAGCTGTCGATCTTCAAACTGGATGAGGTGGTGACGGATATCACTCTGGGCGTTCCTGGTGGCGTGTTCGGTGGTTCCGGTGTGAACAATATGAACCGTGATACCTGGCGGGGGTTGAGTGAGGCCGAGCGTCGTGCGGTATTGAAAGCCTCGGCGGTGTTTTCAGCGGAGGCCTCCTGGGGCTATGACGCGCTGGGTGCGGAGAATCTGGCCGCCGCGAAAGAAAATGGCATCAATGTGCATCAGGCTGGTGACGCTTTCCGGGCCGCTACCCAGGCCTTCATCGATAAGGATGTGGAAACCATCGCGGAAAACTACCGCAAGCGCTACGGCGTGGAGAACGCCGCTGAGCTGATCGATGCCTTCCGGCCTTTGTTGCAGCGCTGGCAAGATCTGGTGGGCGGCGTTGAGAGTCCGGAGCAGTTGGCGCAGCTGTATTGGCGTGAGGTGTTCTCGAAAGTCGATCCGGCCCGTTACGGAATGTGATCGGATGGGAAGAGCCGTCAGCCTGGATTCTCGACCTCCAGCCGAGATTGCAAGCTGACGAAGAGGTCCTGTCCTCCCTGGAGACGAGACGGGGAGTCATTGACCGATGCCTTCTGGAATCAGCGGCGTCCGGACTAACGGCTCCCCAGTCTCCCGATACCACATTATTCGGGTGATTCAGGGCCACGGGACCTCTTCACGGTGCCGACTCTTGTGAAACCTGAGAACGGGATTCTAATTGATGCCTCGATTTGAAAAGCCGTTGGATCACCAGCACGAAAATCGGAACGAAGAGTACTGACAGGATCATGCCGGACAGCATGCCCCCCGCGACGGCAACACCGATTTCCTTCTGACTGGCTGCTCCGGCGCCGGTCGAAAGAGTGAGGGGCAGTACGCCAGCAATGAACGCAAGGGATGTCATGATGATGGGCCTGAGTCGCTGGTTGGAAGCTTGGAGGATGGATCTAACCAAAGGCATTCCCTGGGCCAGGTTGGCCATGGCGAACTCGACAATGAGGATGGCGTTCTTGATGGACAAACCGATGGTGGTCAGCATGGCGACCTGAAAGTAGATGTCGTTGACGTATCCGGCGAGATTGGCCGCCAGTACCGCGCCAATCAAACCGAGCGGGACGACAAGAAGCACGGAGCAAGGAGTGGACCAGCTTTCATATAAAGCCGCCAAGCATAAGAAGACAAACAAGAGTGATCCCACGTATAGCCATAAAGTTTGACTTCCTGCCGTGGTTTCCTGATACGACAATCCGCTCCATTGCAGGTCGTATCCCTGGTATTCATCGATCAAATTTTTCATTTCAGCCATGGCGGCGCCGGAACTACTATCCGCGGCGGCGGCCCCTTGAATTTGTGACGCGGAAAGGCCATTGAACCGTTGCAGCATTTGTGGGCCGGTTTGCCAATGGGTGCTGGCGAAGCTTGAAAATGGCGTCATGGTTCCGGTCTCGCCGCGAACATGCCAGGGATTCAAATGGTCGGGCAGGGAGCGGTAGGCCGCGTCACCCTGAAGGTAAACACGTTTCACACGGCCACGATCGATGAAATCATTAACATACGAACCTCCCCACGCGTAGGAAATGGTTGTGTCGATATCGTTGTGAGCCAGCCCCAGTGCACTCGCCCGCCGTTCGTCAACGTCGATCCGTAACATGGCTTTGTCCTCCAATCCGTTGACACGCACGGCGGTCAATGAGTCGGAGGCATTGGCATCTCTAACCACGGCCTGATGTGTGGCCACCAGTGCCTCACGGCCATTGCCGGTACTGTCCTGCAACCACAGCTCGAAACCGGCGGATTGACCGAGCCCGCGGACTGGTGCAGGTGCCAGGGCCTGGATTTGTGCTTCCCGGATAGTCGAGAAATATTCGTTGGCGCGACTGATTATGGCCCGAGCGGATCGCTCTTCGCCTGGGCGTTGGTCCCAATGCACCAGCTCCGCGAACGCCATGCCGACATTCTGTGCGATACCTGCATTGCTACGCCCCAGTACCATGAAGATAACGTTGATATTCTCTGCTTCATTGGTGAGGAAATAGTCGGTAATCCGCTGGCCAATTCGCTCAGCATCCGCTAATGGCGATCCGGTTGGTATGCTGAATTGAATCATGACCGAGCCTTGGTCTTCCTCTGGCAGGAAACCCGTATCCATGCGCTGGTACTGCCAAGTCAGTAAGGCGGTGATGGCGATAAAGACAACCATCACCGGTATGGGCCGCTTCAGAAGCGCGACAAGGAAACGCTTGTAGCCGGATTGAACGCGGGAAAAATTGCGGTTGAAGGCGCGGAAAAGGCCGCCTTTGGGGGTTCCGTTGTTGGGACGGAGAAGCGTCGAGCAAAGCGCTGGTGAAAGTGTCAGGGCAACCAGCGTTGAAAGAATCATGGCGGTTACCAGGGTGATGGAAAACTGCCGGTAGATAATACCCACGGACCCGGAGAAGAACGCCATCGGAAGAAAGACAGCCGATAGAGCCACGGCAATGCCGACGAGAGCGCTTGATATTTGTGTCATCGACTTGATGGTCGCCTGCCGGGGAGACAGGTTTTCCTCATCCATTAACCGCTCAACGTTTTCCACGACAACGATAGCGTCATCTACCAGCAAGCCGATGGCGAGCACCATGGCGAACAATGTGAGAGTGTTGATGCTGTAGCCAAAGATCGCGAGTACCCCGAAGGTGCCGATTAGCACAATGGGAACCGTCACGGCGGGAATCAGCGTGGCACGCCAGCTTTGTAGAAAGATGTACATCACGATCACGACCAGGATCACCGCTTCGCCCAGCGTTTTTAGTACCCCCTGAATTGATGCTTCGACGAACGGAGTGCTGTCCCTGGGATAGGCAACTTCGAGACCTTCCGGGCGTTCCTCGGTTAAGCGCGAAACTTCCTCTTTGATGGCACGAGCAGTATCCAGGGCATTGGCGCCGGGAGCCAGTTGAACCGAGACGCCGGAGGCTGGATAACCGTTCAAGCGCGTGAAGGTCTGGTAATCGTTAGCTCCGAGTTCTACTTCGGCCACATCCTTCAGAAGGACGGCGCTGCCATCGCTATCGGAGCGTAGAATAATTCGCCGGAATTGATCGGCGTTTTGGAAGCGGCTTCTGACGGTGACGGTCGCATTTAAACCCTGATCCGGCAGCGTCGGTAAGGCGCCGAGTTCCCCGGCGGTAACCTGAGCGTTCTGAGCGGCGATGGCATCGTGGACATCGCCAGGCATCAGGCCGTAGGACGCCAACTTATACGGGTCGAGCCATATCCGCATGGCGTATTCGGAGCCAAACACAGTCAGTTCGCCGACACCATCGACCCGGCTCAGTGGATCCTGCAGATTACTGACTAGATAATCGGAGATATCAACGTCGGTCATGCGTTGACTTGTGTCATAGAGCGCCAACACCAACAGGCTGTCGCCCTGTGACTTGTCCACGGTCAGCCCTTGTTGTTGCACCTCCATGGGCAATCGACTGAGTGCCTGGTTTACCGCATTTTGGACCTGTACCTGGGCAATGTCCGGATCGATGTCTTGGTCGAAGCTGAGGTTGATCTGTGCTTGACCGGAGGAGCTACTATTGGACGAAAAATAGAGCAACCCGTCGATCCCCTTGATCTGTTGTTCGAGGATCTGTGTCACACTGTCCTCGACGGTTTGCGCGGATGCGCCCGGATAGGTGGCTGTCACGACCACCCCGGGGGGGCGCGATATCAGGATACTGTTCCACCGGCAACGTAAGCAGGGCGACGGCTCCGAGAATTGTCACGCAAAGAGACAGCACCCAAGCAAAGACGGGACGAGCAACAAAAAAAGAGGCGGACATCAGTATTTCCTTGGTCAGGGCTCGGCGTGACGGTTTGCTGTATTTATTTACTTTACGGTAAAGTAAATAAAATGAAAAGGTGAAGCTTTTATGAAAAAAAGAGCAAAGGGGCGGCCGATGAAGGCTCGCCCTCTGATTTTGGCGTCGGCGGAGGCACTGTTTCTGGAGCATGGGCTTGATGTGAACCTGGATCAGATCGCCGTTCACGCGGGCACGACCCGGCAAACGCTTTATAACCACTTTCCAAGTAAATCGGACTTGCTAATGGAGGTGTTCGCCACACTTAAAGAGCGGCTGCAAATGCCGTTTGGTTCTTGTTCCGATGACAGTACGCCGCTGAGTACGTTATTGCCGGCGCTGGGGCGGCTGGTGCAAGCGCACTTTTACGATGAGACGATCGTCCGCTTTCAACGTTTGCTGGTCGTGGCGCTAGTGCAAATGCCGGATTTGCTATCGGCTGTCCAACAACGTCCCACCGGCGTGGTGCGTGATGCGCTGGCGGCAATGCTTGCTGCTCGTGCCAAACGTGGCGAGGTTCATGTACAGCATCCGGAGGAGGCCGCCAAAGCCTTTCTCGGAGCCGTTCTGGGCTCGATGTATCCGACTGTCCTGATGGGAGGGAGAATGCCTGAAAAGGACGAATTGGAACGCTTGAACCTGGAAGTATGCGCTACATTTTTATCCGTTTGGGAAGCGGCATAGGCGCTTACTTGGTCTCGTGTGGTCGCTCTTTGGGCTTGCGTTGCTCTGACGCGGTTCGCTGTATGGTGGCGGAAATCTGGAGCCGTCAGCCTGGATTCTGCTGGTTCCAGAAGGCGTCGATCAGCGGCTCCCCCAGTCTCTTCTCCAGAGCAAACAATCCTACCTCGTAAGCTTCCAGCCGTGGCTGCACATCGAGAATGCGGATGCGGCTGGCAAGCGGGCTGTTATCGAGCACGATCTGCGGCACCACGCCGACGCCAAACCCTAGACTGACCATGCTGACGATGGCCTCATTGCCACTGACCTGGGCGTAGATCTGCGGGCGCAGGCCCAGATCCCGAAACCAGCGGTCGGTACGCTCCCGGGCCAGCCCCTCCTCGGAGAGAATCATGGGGACGTCCCGCCAGGCGTTGCCGGCGGCCTTGCCGGACAGCCGTTCGGCCAGCTGCGGTTGACTGGCGGGGGCGATGAACAGCAGGGCCGAGCGGGTTACCGGGTGAAAGGCGATGCCATTGGGCATTTGCACCGGACGGGCGCCGACGGCGATGTCCTCGGTGCCGGACAGAACCCGTTCCTCCGCCTGGGCCGGATCGCCGGTGTGTAACTTGATCTCGATGCGAGGGAAGTTGGCGCGGAAGCTGCTGAGCATGTCGTGGAGAAAGCTGTAGCTGGCGGTGACCGAACAATACAGGCTCAGTTCGCCGCGGAGCACCCGCTGGTCATCCTGCAGTGCCAGGCGTACCGTATTCCAGTCGCTCACCGCCTGGCGCGCGTAGTCGCGGAAGCGCTCCCCTTCGCGGGTGAGGCTGACCCGGCGATTGTCCCGATACAGCAAAGTGGTGCCGACCTCCTGCTCCAACTGCCGGATGCTGCGGCTCAGCGCGGAGGGGCTGATGTGGCATAAACGGCTGGTGCGGCCGAAGTGCAGGGTCTCGGCCAGGGTCAGGAAATGTTCCAGAGCGCGGATATCCATCGCGGGGTCCACAGGTAGGTTTTATTGCGAATTTCGGCATGCAGCATTGCAAATATATCATTTTACGCAATGCCCTTGATAGCCTATCGTGACCAGCCAGTGCTGGCCTGCCGGGCCGCTTCGCATTCACTCCACAACAGGATTACGACCATGCAAGTCTATTACGACAAAGACTGTGACCTCTCTCTGGTCCAGGGCAAGAAAGTGGCCATCGTTGGTTACGGCTCCCAGGGCCATGCCCATGCCAACAACCTGAAGGACTCCGGTGTGGACGTAACCGTGGCGCTGCGTCCGGGTTCGGCCTCCGCCGCCAAAGCGGAAGCAGCCGGCCTCAAGGTCACCAGCGTTCCGGAAGCGGTGAAGCAGGCGGATGTAGTAATGGTACTGGCGCCGGACGAGTACCAGGCGGCGATCTACCAGAACGAAATCGAACCGAACCTGAAGCAGGGCGCGACCCTGGCTTTCGCCCACGGTTTCTGCATCCATTACAACCAGATCGTGCCGCGTAAGGATCTGGATGTGATCATGATCGCGCCGAAAGCCCCGGGCCACACGGTGCGCACCGAGTTCACCAAAGGCGGTGGTATCCCTGATCTGATCGCGATCTTCCAGGACGCGTCCGGTCAGGCCAAGGACCTGGCACTGTCCTACGCTTGCGGTATCGGCGGCGGCCGCACCGGTATCATCGAGACCACCTTCAAGGACGAAACCGAAACCGACTTGTTCGGCGAGCAGGCGGTACTCTGCGGTGGCTGCGTGGAGCTGGTGAAAGCGGGCTTCGAGACCCTGGTGGAAGCCGGGTACGCGCCGGAAATGGCGTACTTCGAGTGTCTGCACGAACTGAAGCTGATCGTCGACCTGATGTACGAAGGTGGCATCGCCAACATGAACTACTCCATCTCCAACAATGCGGAGTTTGGTGAGTACACCACCGGTCAGGAAGTGATCAACGACCAGTCCCGTGAAGCCATGCGCAATGCTCTGAAGCGCATCCAGAATGGCGAATACGCAAAAATGTTTATTTCGGAAGGCGATCTGAACTATCCGAGCATGACCGCTCGTCGTCGTCTGAATGCGGAGCACCCCATCGAGCAGGTGGGTGAGAAGCTGCGCAGCATGATGCCGTGGATCCAGGCCAACCAGATCGTCGACAAGAGCAAGAACTGATAGCGGCTCTGTGTCCGTGATCGACGAAAACGCGCCTCCGGGCGCGTTTTTTTTGGCCGCCGTCCGTCGCTGGCATCCTGGTCATCCCGGGCGCCGGGGCGAGGTGGCGCCAGGAAATTTTTTGTTGGGGTTGGCTGCGTTAGACTAGGCGCACCTTTTCAGTCGGCGATACATCATGACCAAGCAGCAAGAGGAAGCCCCGCAAAGCGGGACACCGGAAACCTTCGAGGTAGTGGAGGCGGAGCAGCGCACCGGGGCGCGCTACAAGGGGGTGTACCTGCTCCCTAACCTGTTCACCACCGGGGCCCTGTTCGCCGGCTTCTACGCCATCGTCGCCGCCATGAACGGTCTGTTCGAGAACGCGGCCATCGGCATTATCGTCGCCGGCATCCTGGATGGCATGGATGGCGGCGTGGCGCGGCTGACCAATACCCAGAGCAAGTTCGGGGCGGAATACGACTCTCTGTCCGACTGTGTGGCCTTTGGCGTGGCGCCGGGGCTGGTGGCGTACTCCTGGGGGCTGTCGGAGCTGGGCAAGTTCGGCTGGATGGCGGCGTTCATCTATGTGGCCTGTGCGGCGTTGCGTCTGGCGCGCTTCAATGTGCAAGCGGAGACCACCGACAAACGTTTCTTTATCGGCCTGCCTAGCCCCACGGGCGCCGGGCTGGTGGCGACCCTGGTGTGGCTCGGGGCCAGCCGTGGCGTGGACGGTAATGACATCTCCTGGATCGTCGCGCTGGCTGTGGCGGGCGCTGGTCTGCTGATGGTGTCTTCCGTGCGCTACCACTCTTTCAAGGAGTTTCATATCGGAAGGGTGCCATTCAAGGTCTTGCTGGGGGTCATTGTTGCTTTTGCCATTGTCTTCCTGGATCCGCCACTGGTGCTGTTGAGCGTGGCAGTGATCTATGTGGTGGTGGGGCTGCTGCTCAATCTCTGGCAACTGCGTAAGCGATCGGATAGCTGATCGGGCTCGAATCCGGATTTCCGCAGGGGCGCCATGGGCGCCCCTTGTTCTTCCCAGGATGAGCCGGGGAGGGCGAAAATGGTTGAAAAACCAGCGCCATGGAGTAAAAAATAGACGTTTGAGAGGGTGTTCGCTTAAAAGGTGACCGTTTGATAAAAAAGAGATGAAAAAGGTGTTGACGCCCTGACGGAAATCCCTAGAATGCGCCCCCACAACGACGGCGGACACGGCGCCACGCCAAACCAGGCAACGCCAGGAAGTCGTCGGGAAGCAAGGCTTCCAACGCTCTTTAACAATCAGGCAAGCAAACGTGTGGGACCTGTTTGGGGTC
>SWCF01004293.1_pt1 | contig 96955 bp, 90 predicted proteins | sample 4690081 | NCBI WGS metagenome assembly SWCF01 (sample SAMN10267280, study PRJNA491770) | bioreactor metagenome | isolation source: DHS bioreactor inoculated with | place: Japan: off Shimokita Peninsula
GGGGGCGACGGTACTTTATGCCGGGCCTTTTCGTTCCTATGGTCAGCTATTGATACTGAATGCCGGCGACGGTTATCATATCGTGCTTGCAGGGCTGGGGAAGGTCAACGTATCCCTCGGTCAATCGGTTCTGGCGGGCGAGCCGGTCGGAACGATGGGCGAAACGCGGCTGGCAAGCATTGCAGGCCCGATGGGCGAAGGCTCCATGCCGGAATTGTATGTGGAATTCAGGAAGAACGGGAAACCGATCGACCCCAAAGCCTGGTGGGCTCCGGGACACTCTGGAAGGACAGGAAATGAAACGTAACTTGTCGCTATTGTTTGCCGGCGCCCTGATGGGCGCGTCTGCGGTAACGCTTGTGCACGGCGTTGGCGGCTTCGCGGCAAACGCGGCCGGCTCCGACACCTACCGGGAACTCGCCATCTTCGGCGATATCTTCGAGCGCGTGCGCGCCCAGTATGTCACGCCGCCGGACGATAAGAAGCTGGTCGAGAGCGCCATCAACGGCATGCTCTCCTCGCTCGATCCCCATTCCTCCTATCTCAATCCCGACGCCGCCAAGGACATGCGGGTGCAGACCAAGGGCGAATTCGGCGGGCTTGGCATTGAAGTCACCATGGACAGCGAACTGGTCAAGGTCGTTTCGCCCATCGATGATACGCCTGCCGCCCGTGCCGGCGTTCTGGCGGGCGACCTGATCTCCAAGATCGATGGCGATGAAGTGCGCGGCATGTCGCTCAACGATGCGGTCGACAAGATGCGTGGCGCCGTCAACACCCCGATCAAGCTGACGATCCTGCGCGAAGGCGCGGACAAGCCGATCGAGCTGACCATCGTGCGCGACATCATCAAGGTGAAGGCGGTGAAATTCCGCGCCGAGGGCGATGTCGGCTATCTGAAGATCACCTCCTTCACGGAGAAGACCTTTGACGATCTGATGAGTGCGATCGACACCATCGGCAAGGATATCCCGAACGACAAGCTGAAGGGCTATGTGCTCGATCTGCGTCTCAATCCGGGCGGCCTGCTCGATCAGGCGGTGAGCGTGTCGGATGCCTTCCTCGACCGGGGCGAAATCGTCTCCACCCGCGGGCGCGAGGCAAATGACATTTCGCGGTTCGATTCGCGTCCCGGCGACGTGCTCAACGGCAAGCCGATCATCGTGCTGATCAATGGTGGCTCGGCAAGCGCTTCGGAGATCGTGGCGGGTGCGCTTCAGGATCACCGCCGCGCTACCGTGCTCGGTTCGCAGTCCTTCGGGAAGGGCTCCGTCCAGACGATCATTCCGCTCGGCGAAAACGGTGCGTTGCGCCTGACGACGGCGCTCTACTACACGCCGTCGGGTGAATCGATCCAGGGCAAGGGCATCACCCCGGATATCAAGGTCGACCAGCCGCTGCCAGAAGAGCTGCAGGGACGTGACCTGCGCCGTGGCGAATCGGATTTGCCTGGCCATATCAAGGGCGCGGAGGAGAGCGACGAGGGGTCGGGTTCCATCGCCTATGTGCCGCCGGATCCGAAGGATGATGTTCAGCTTGCTGCCGCACTTGAATTGCTGCGCGGCGAGAAAACAGATCCGGCCTTCCCGCCGAACCCTGACAAGGCGGTCATGAACCAGTAAAAGCAGGTGCATCGTCGGCGGGGTCCCGCCGACGATGACATAAGGGGTTCACGAAAACCCCGCAGGATTTGTGACCTTGACGGCTGTCACGGGTGGGTATGACTTCGGGCAAAAAGGACATTGACCGGCCGCTTGGGCGCGATGCCAAGCCCTCTAAAAAGGGCCGCGGGCGTTCTTTCGGCAAGGGGAGCATTCTGCTCAGCCTCGTCGCTGTTGCGGTGTTCGGTGTGTCGCTTGCCGTTGCGTTTCGCGAGCGTCCTTTCCGGGCGCCGGCCCCGGTTGCGGTTACAGAGCCTGTCGAAACAACCACGGTGGCCGAGGCCAAGCCGGAAGCGCCGCCGGCGCACACCGGAGCGCCAGACGCCGCCATCGTGAAGGTCGCGCCCCAGGACGCCGAACCGGCTTCGGGAAGCGGCGTTATCGTCATTCGCGATCCCTCAGCCATGGGGCAGCATCCGCGCCTTGCCCATCTTCCGGATCGCGCGCTTATCGAGGAATCGGAGGCCGGCCCGCTGCCCTTGCGCCAACCGGGCGGGCGACGGCCGTTCGATGTTTACGCACGCAGCTGGTCGGGTGCGCGGGGCGCGCGCATAGCGTTGGTGATTGGCGGGCTTGGGCTGTCGCAGACCACGACGCAGCGGGCCATCGATGCGCTGCGACCGGAAATAACTCTTGCCTTCGCGCCTGCGGGCAACAGCCTGTCGCGATGGATGCAGGCGGCGCGAAAGGCCGGGCACGAGATTATTCTCCAGGTTCCGATGGAGCCCTTCGGCTATCCGAACGAGAATCCGGGGAGAAACACGCTGACCATCGATTCCGGGGAAGCGCAGAACTTGAGCCGTTTGCGCTGGGCGTTGTCGAGGATCACGAACTATACGGGCGTCATGAACTATATGGGCGGGCGTTTCACGGCCGATGAGGATGCGTTCCAGCCGGTCATGGAGGAGCTGTCCAAGCGGGGCCTGATGTATCTGGATGATGGCACCTCCGCGCGCAGCAAGGCGCAGGAACTGGCCGGCAGTTTTTCGGTGCCGTTTGCTGCGGCCGATGTGCTCATCGACCCCATCGGTGGAAACCGCCGGCCGGTTCCTGCCGATATCCTGAAGAAACTCGACGAGCTAGAGCGTATCGCGCGTGCCAAGGGCTATGCGGTGGGCACAGGTTCCGCTTTTGACGAGACGATTGACACCGTGGCCGGATGGGCCAATGAGGTGGCAGGGCGCGGCATCGAGATCGTGCCGATTTCAGCCGTTGCCTTCGATCCAGAGGCACGGTGAAACAAGGCGGGGGCCAATCGACAGAATGCGCAAGACAACAGGTGAACTTCCCTACCGGCCCTGTGTCGGCATCATGGTTTTGAATGCCGACGGACTGGCCTGGGCTGGCCGGCGTATTGTCAATGAGGGAACGGACGAGCTGTCGGGTTCGACGCGCCTGTGGCAAATGCCGCAGGGAGGCATCGACAAGGGGGAGGAGCCGCGCGAGGCCGCCTATCGCGAACTCTACGAGGAGACGGGTATGAAAAGCGTTGCGCTGCTTGCCGAAACTCCTGACTGGATCACCTATGATCTGCCTGAGCATCTGGTTGGCCTTGCCCTCAAGGGCAAGTATCGCGGGCAGAAACAGAAATGGTTCGCTTTTCGTTTCGAGGGCCGCGACAGCGAGATTGCCATCAACCCGCCACCGGGCGGACATGAGGCGGAATTCGACGCCTGGGAATGGAAGCCCATGCTGGAACTGCCGGAGCTTATCGTCCCCTTCAAGCGACCGGTCTACGACAGCGTCGTCGCCGCTTTCCGGCATCTGGTTCCGTAGACAGTTCGGCCTCTTTTGATCTCGCCCTCATGGTGCGCTCGTCGAACCATGAAAGCGGGATGAAGGACGTTCGATAAACGGGTCTTCGAATAGAAAAGGCGGCCCCCGCCTGCGGTTTTCGAGAATCAGGGGTTTTCGTGAATCAGCTCACAAGCCGCGATGCAGGCACGCGGCCGGGCGTTTGCCCGTCCGCGTGATGCCAAGAATGGCGATCAGCCCTTCTTGTTCTGGCGGTTGTCGATGAGATCGTCGACAACGGCGGGATCGGCGAGCGTCGATGTATCGCCGAGCGCACCGTAATCGTCCTCGGCGATCTTGCGCAGGATGCGGCGCATGATCTTGCCGGAACGGGTTTTCGGAAGGCCGGGCGAGAACTGAATCTTGTCCGGTGAGGCGATGGGGCCGATCTCGTTGCGCACATGCGTGACCAGCTCCTTCTTGAGCTCGTCCGAACCCTTAACGCCGGTCATGAGGGTGACATAGCAATAGATGCCCTGGCCCTTCACATCGTGCGGATAGCCGACCACGGCAGCCTCGGACACCTTGTCATGGCTGACGAGCGCGGATTCCACCTCCGCCGTGCCCATGCGGTGGCCCGATACGTTGATGACGTCGTCGACGCGGCCCGTGATCCAGTAATACCCGTCCTCGTCGCGGCGGCAGCCGTCGCCGGTGAAATATTTCCCCTTGTAGGTGGAGAAATAGGTCTGGATGAAGCGCTCGTGGTCGCCATAGACCGAGCGCATCTGGCCGGGCCAGGAATCGGCGATGCACAGATTGCCGCTGGTCGCACCTTCCAGAATCTTGCCGTCGCCATCCACCAGTTCCGGCTGAACGCCAAAGAAGGGGCGTGTGGCCGACCCTGCCTTCAGGTCGGTCGCACCGGGCAATGGCGTGATCAGGATACCGCCCGTCTCCGTCTGCCACCAGGTATCGACGATGGGCGACTTCTTCTCGCCGACCACGTTGTAATACCATTCCCAGGCCTCGGGATTGATAGGTTCCCCAACGGAGCCCAGGATGCGTAGCGACTTGCGTGACGTGCGCTTGACGAAATCGTCGCCGGCGCCCATCAGCGCGCGGATCGCGGTGGGGGCGGTGTAGAAGATGTTGACCTTGTGCTTGTCGACCACCTGCCAGAAGCGGGAAGCATCGGGGTAGTTGGGCACGCCCTCGAACATCAGGGTGATGGCTCCGTTGGCGAGCGGGCCATAGAGAATGTAGCTGTGGCCGGTGACCCAGCCCACATCGGCGGTGCACCAGTAGACGTCGCCCTCGTGATAGTCAAAGACGTATTCGTGCGTCATCGAGGCATAGACCAGATAGCCGGCGGTGGTGTGAAGCACGCCCTTCGGCTTGCCCGTGGAGCCGGAGGTGTAGAGGATGAACAGCGGGTCCTCCGCCTTCATCTTCTCCGGCTTGCAGTCGGGCTTCGCCTTGGCGGTCTCCACGTCGTACCAGAGATCGCGATCCTCGAACCAGTTGATCTTCCCGGCCGTGCGGCGGACCACCAGCACGTGGCGCACCTTCACGCCCGCCTTCTCGGCGATGGCGATGGCCTTGTCGGTGTTTTCCTTGAGGGGGATCTTCTTGCCGCCGCGCAGTCCCTCATCCGCGGTGATGACAAAGTCCGACTTGCAGTCCTCGATGCGACCGGCGAGCGAATCGGGCGAGAAGCCACCGAAGACAACCGAATGGATCGCGCCGATGCGTGCGCAGGCAAGCATCGCATAGGCCGCCTCGGGGATCATGGGCATGTAGATGGTGACGCGGTCGCCCTTCTTGACGCCGCGCGACTTCATCACATTGGCAAGACGGCACACATGCTCGTAGAGCTCGCGATAGGTGATCTTGCGGTCGTCATAGGGATTGTCGCCTTCCCAGATGATCGCCGTCTGGTCGGCGCGCTTCTTCAGATGGCGGTCGATGCAGTTGTAGGCGACATTGGTGACGCCATCCTCGAACCATTTGATGGAAACCTTGCCCTTGAAGGAGGTGTTCTTCACCTTCGTGTAGGGCTTGAACCAGTCGATGCGCTTACCGTGCTTGTTCCAGAATTTCTCCGGGTCCTTGATGCTGTCCTTATACCACTTCAGATAGGTGTCGTTATCGATCAACGCGTTCTTCTTCCACGCGGATTTCACGCGGTGAACATGCACTTCGGACATTTGCTCCTCCCGGTATGCGCTCGCTGGAGGCCGGACACGCGCTGGCCGGCGCGGGGCCTCCTGGCTCGCGCGCATTATTACCATTCTGTTGCCGGCGACAACATTAGACATTGGGTGGCGACAAAAAGTGGCGCGAAAATGCGACACGAATTGTGTTAGCACTTGTCGTAAATTGCTGCTAACATTTTGTATTTAAATGAGAAATGGTTGCTATTAATCCATTTTTAAATGGACCATCAAGTCCTTTCCCAGCAAAATTCTCCGGTGGCTTGAACGCGATTCGGAAAGGCAAGGCATGCAGCATGCGAGCGAATTCGAGCTGATGCTCAAGGGCTACGGGATGACCACGGCCGAGTTTCTGTACCACATGCCCGATCATCCTCATCTCCTGCAGAGCTTCATCTGGCAGGACTACGATCTTGCGCCGGATTTTCCGGCGCTCCACCGCTTCATCGGTTTCTGGAAAGCGAAACTCGATGGTCCCCTTCACTCCGTGGTCTATACGCATCGTCGCCTCATATCGGCGAGCGAGTGGCGCAGCGTGAAAGGCGAACTGGCGCTTCATTGAGAGCCCGTGCCTAGTGGATGGCGAGGTGCCGGAGGTGTTTTGCAACCCTCCGGCACCTGTCCGATTTTCAAACGGCTGGCGGGTTGAGCCGCGCGAAGGCTTCCTGCCGGCGATAGGGAAAATACGGGTAGGGTGCATCCACGAGACTTGCCGCGTCGAGGCGGGCGACCTGCTCGGGCGTGAGCGACCAGCCGACGGCGCCGAGATTCTGCCGAAGCTGTTCCTCGTTGCGGGCTCCGATGATGACGGAGGAAACGGTCGGGCGCCCAATCAGCCAGTTTATGGCAATCTGTGGCACGGTCTTGCCTGTTTCTGCGGCTACCTCCTCAAGCGCCTCGACAACGCGATAGAGCAGCTCGTCCGCGACCGGCGGCCCAAAGCTTGCCGTATCGTGGAGGCGGCTCTTTTCAGGCAGCTTCTCACCGCGCCGGATCTTGCCGGTGAGGCGGCCCCAGCCGAGAGGGCTCCAGACCAGCGCGCCCAAACCCTGGTCCAGACCGAGGGGCATCAGCTCCCATTCATAGTCGCGACCGACCAGTGAGTAGTAGACCTGATGGGCGACATACCGTTGCCAACCTTGGCGGTCGGCGGCGGCGAGGGATTTCATCGCCTGCCAGCCCGAGAAATTGGAAACGCCCGTATAGCGGAGCTTGCCGGCGCGGGTGAGTTCGTCGAGCGTCGACAGCACCTCACCGACCGGTGTCGCGGCATCGAAGGCGTGGAGCTGAAGGAGATCGATATAGTCGGTGCCAAGCCGTGTGAGGGCCGCGTCCACGGCGCGGATGAGGCGGGCGCGGGAGGTGCCGGCCTCATTTGGACCGTCCCCCATCGGCAGCGCCGTTTTGGTGGAGATCAATACCTTGTCGCGCCTGCCCCGGATGGCTTCGCCGAGCACTTCCTCGGATGCGCCGTCCGAATAGACATCAGCCGTATCGAAAAGATTGAGGCCAGCTTCAAGGCAGATGTCGATCAGCCGGCGGGCTTCGATTGCATCGGTGGTTCCCCAGGCGCCGAACAACGGGCCTGCGCCGCCGAAGGTGCCTGTGCCGAAGCTCAATACGGGCACCTTGAGGCCAGAAGCCCCCAGATTGCGGTATTCCATTGTCATTCTCCTTGGTTTGTCGGGAAGATGGGTTCAGCGTGCCGGTTCGCAGGTGGGAGACGCGATGCCGGCGGAGCGGTCGAGGCGATGGGCGAGGAGAGCCGTTGCAAGGGCTGCCAGCGGAACGAACCCGGCAACCCAGATCACCGCATCCAGGCCGGGGCCCTTGTCGATCACCATGCCGCCAAGCCAGGCGCCGATGGCGTTGCCGAGATTGAAAGCGGCGATGTTGAAGGAGGACGCGAGGCCTTGACCTGCGCCGTCGGCCTTTTCCAGTACCCACATCTGCAGGGGCGGCACCGTGGCAAAGGCTGCGGCGCCGAACAGGCCGATGGCGATCACGGCAGCGACCTTGTCCTGCATGGCAAAGCTCATTGCGAAGAGAACAGCCGAGAGAGCGGCGAGGGACCCCAGCATTGCAGGCAGCAGCCGCCAGTCGGCCAGGCGACCGCCGAGAAGGTTTCCGGCGATCAGGCCGGCTCCGAATACGAGCAGGACGGGAGAAACGGCGTTCTCCGAAAAGCCGGTGATCCGCGTCAGGATCGGCGCTATGTATGTGAAGGCGGCAAAGACGCCGACCCAGCTGAGGACGGTGGTGAGAAGGCCGAGCAGCACCTGTGGGCGGCGCAGAACGGCAAGGGAACTGCCGTCGGTCTCCCGGTCTTGCGATGCACTGTCGCGTGGCACGAGAAGAGTGATGACCGCAAAGGCGGCGACGCCCACCAGTGTCACGGCCAGAAAAGTGGATCGCCAGCCGGAAGCCTGTCCGAGCCACGTGCCGAACGGCACACCCAGAATGTTCGCCACGGTCAGGCCGGTGAACATGACCGCGATTGCCGATGCCTTGCGGTCCGGCGCCACGAGCCCGGTGGCAACGACAGAGCCGACACCGAAGAACGAGGCATGGGCGAAGGCCGTCAACACTCTCGCGGCCATCAGCGACCAGTAATCGGGCGCCAGCGCGCAGGCGAGATTGCCCAGGGTGAAAACCACCATCAGAGCCAGAAGCAGCGTCTTGCGTGACCAGCGCCCTGTCAGTGCGCCGAGGATGGGAGCGCCGACAACAACGCCGAGCGCATAACCGGAGATGAGCAGGCCGGCCGCGGAGATGGTGACGCCCAGATCGGCGCTGACCTCCAGAAGCAGTCCCATGATCACGAATTCAGTGACGCCGATGCCGAAGGCACCGGCGGTGAGGGCATAAAGGGCGAGGGGCATGTCTTGTCCTTGGTCGTCATGGCGCCGGTGGCAGGGCCGGCCTTCAAGGAGTAGATGGACCTCGCGTCACTGATGAAATAGATTGCGATAATTCAAAACACCTGGGATTTCATTTCAACAATGCCGCGCACAGACATCAATCGCTCCGCAGAAATGGAGGTCTTCATCCGGGTGGTGGAACTGCAGAGTTTCTCGGCTGCGGCGCGCGACCTGAAAATGACGCCCTCGGCTGTGAGCAAGCTCATCGCCCGGCTGGAGGCTCGGCTCGGGGCGCGGCTTCTGCGCCGTTCCACCCGGCGTTTGCAGATTACGCCGGAGGGCAACGCGTTCTATGAGAGCGGGCTGCGGATTCTGGCGGATATGGACGCGGCCGAGAAGGCAGCCGCGGCCGGCGCTGCGCCGCGCGGCCGGTTGAAGGTCAACAGCAACGTGCCTTTCGGTCAGCACAGGCTGGTGCCGCTCGTGCCGGCCTTTCAGGAGCGCTATCCCGAAGTCGCGGTTGATCTCGTCCTCACCGACCATGTGGTCGATCTTCTGGAAGAGCGTGCCGATCTTGCAATTCGCGCCGGGCCGCTGGCCGATTCCAGTCTGATCGCGCGCAAGCTGGGGGAGACGCGCATGGTGGTGGTGGCCTCACCCGCCTACCTTGCCAAACACGGCAAGCCGGATGCGCCGGCAGACCTGGAAAAGCATAACCTGCTGGGGTTCTGCTTTTCGCGTGCGCACGAAGGCTGGCCGTTTCTGGGGGAAGACGGGCAGCCAGCCTCTGTCATCCCGGCGGGCCGTTCGCTCGTCAGCGACGGTGAGGCCATGCGACTGATGACGCTGGCAGGAGCGGGGATCGCACGGCATGCGCTCTGGCATGTCAGGGCGGACATCGCCGCCGGAAGACTGGTTCCCCTGTTGGAAGCCTTCAATCCCGGCGATACGGAGAGGGTCCACGCCGTCTATGTGGGGCAGGGGCCGTTCCTGCCCGCCCGGGTGCGGGCGTTCCTCGATTTTCTGGTGGAGAGAATTGAGCTGGAATGAAGCCGGCTTATTTCTTTTGTTCGTGCCCTGACGTCCCGGGTGTATGGTGCGATTTCGCCGAAACGGTTTCGAGGAGGCGGAAATCGGGAGGAGCCAAGCGGGCTCGGGCTCATCCCCTGGGGCAGGCCTTTATAGGCAAAAGGGGTTAAACATGAACGGATTGGCAAAAATCTGCTGGATCACGGCGCCTATCTACGCCGTGCTTGGAATGATCTTCGGTGTCGTGATGGCGGCGTCGGGCGATCATACGCTGGCGCCTGCGCATGGGCACCTCAACCTGCTCGGTTGGGCAACCATCGCGCTTTACGGCGCGTTTTACACACTGGTTCCGAAGGCGGCGGAAAGCCGCGTTGCGAAATTGCAGGTTCTGTTGGCCGAGCTTGGGGTTCTGGTCATCGTGCCGGGCATCGCGATGGCGGTGATGGGGCAGGGCGAAGGGCTCGCCAAGGCCGGCTCCCTACTGATACTTGCAGGAATGCTTTTATTCGCAGTGACGGTGATGCGTTCGGTGGGGAGTGCGCCAGTGCGCGCCTGATCTCCATCGCATCCGATAGTCATTGCAGACGCGGCGTCGGGGCGCCGGGATGTTTTCCCGGCGCTTCTTTCATTCGCGCTCGATCTTTTCCCATATGGCATCGACGATCCACTGCATGGCCGGAACGATCTCCTTGCGATCCATGTGGCAGCTGTCGACGCCTGAAATGAAAAGCTCCGGCCCTACGACCAGCGCCAGCATGCGAATCAGCTTACGCTGTTGCTCCTCCTCCATCTCCGTGTTCTCCAGCGCTTTTTCCAGAAGGCCGAAGCGACGGCCGCCACGCCGATAAACGCGCTCCGAGCCCGTCGACAACGCGTTGGCGCTATCGAGCAGGGTGGCGGCCAGGAAGCGCCGGAATTTCGCTTCGTCGCTCTCCACGATGCCGTACAGGAGCTCGGGCACGCGGTGCAGGCGCTCGCGCACATCCGCCCCGGCAAGCTGCGCGAAAAACTCCTCCGTTGCCGGCATCGCGGCATCAAAGCCGGCCTCGAGGATCATGGTTTCAATGTTGGGGTAGTAGCGGTAGGCCGTGGCGCGGGAAACAAGCGCGCGGTCGGCAACCTCCTCCATGGAAGGAGCGCCACCCTTTTCAAGAATCTCACGCAGAGCAGCCAGAAGCGCGCGGCGGGTCCGCAAGCGCTGGTTCTGGCGCTTGTCTGCCGGCGGCTTCATCTTTCCAGTTGACATTTTTTCTCCTTGTGAGACAAAATCTCATTATAAGAACATGTATAGCACTGGTTGGGGGCAACCATCAATGACAATCCTTGAAATGAGCGGCCTTGCAGGGCCGGGCTTCGTGCTGGGCCATCGTGTGACGCCGTTGCCGTCGCCCGGCGCGTTCTCGCTTCTTGAAGTGGTTACGGATCCGGGCGTTGCGGGACCGCCCATGCATCACCATCCCGACTTCAGCGAGTTCTTCTATGTCTGCGAGGGGACGCTCGACGTTCTCCTGCCGGACGCAAGCAAGAGGCTCGATGCACGCATGGGGCTGAGCGTCGGTCCCGGTGTGGCGCACAGTTTCGCAAATCCCGGCGACCGGGCGGTGCGTTTCATCACCGGCTTTTCACCACGCGGCTTCGAGGCGTTCTTCGAGGCGGCGCGCATACCCGCGCACGAACCCGCCGCGCAAAAGCGCTCAATGGCTGCCGACCGCCTCGAATGGGTGGCGCGGCATGGCCAATCCTTTGGCATGATCATCTGTGAGGACTGAATGAACACCCTTTCCAAAACCTGCTGGCTGGGCGCGGCGATCTATGCGCTCCTGGGCATGATCTTTGGCATCGCCATGTCGGCATCGGGCGACCACACGCTAGCTGCCGCCCATGGGCATCTCAACCTTCTGGGCTGGGCGTCGCTGGCGCTTTATGGTGCTTTCTATTCGCTTTATCCGCAGGCCTCGACGGGCCTGGCGGCGCGCGCGCAGGTGGTACTCGCTCATCTGGGCGTCATCGTGCTTACTCCGGGCATTGCCCTGGCGATCCTGGGGCAGGGGGAAGCGCTTGCCAAGGCGGGCTCCGTTCTCGTGCTTCTGTCGATGGCGGCGTTTCTGGCGGTTGTCGCTTTGCAGGTGCGCCGCGCGGCACGACCCGCCTGACCTTGTGGGGCGTCGCGCATGGAAACGCTGTTGCGCGCCAACTCGTCATTTCTCCGCATTTATGCGGACGTCAGTTGAAACCGCCTGACTGCGAAATGCTCCAACCCTGCCTCAGCGTGTGCCGAAGATCGCCGATCCGACGCGCACGCTGGTGGCGCCGAAGCCGACGGCGATCTCGTAGTCGCCGGACATGCCCATGGAGCATTTCTCGACACCTGCTTCACGGGCCAGCTTTTCCAGCAGAGCGAAGTGCGGACCCGGATTCTCGTCGAAGGGGGGGATGCACATAAGTCCCTCGATGGCGAGGCCGTGTTCTTCGCGGCACCGTTTGACGAAAGCCGCCGCCTCGCGCGGATCGATGCCGGCCTTCTGCTCTTCCAGACCCGTGTTCACCTGGACATAAAGCCGCGGGCTCCTGCCCTGCTTTTTCATTTCGTCAGCCAATGCGCGGGCAATCTTTTCGCGGTCGACGGTCTCGATCACGTCGAACAGCGCCACGGCATCGGCAGCCTTGTTCGATTGCAACGGGCCGATAAGGCGCAGTTCAATGTCCGGGAAATCCGCCTGCATTGCAGGCCACTTGCCCTGCGCCTCCTGGACGCGGTTTTCGCCGAACACCCGCTGTCCCGCCTCGATCACAGGCCGGATTGCATCGGCGTCGAAGGTCTTGGAGACGGCCACCAACGTTACCGAACCCGCGGGCCTGCCGGCGGCCTGTTCGGCCTCCGTGATTGCTTCCCTCACTACGCGCAGATTTTGGACGGCCTTGCTCATGATGCCCGCTTATACCCCGCTTCTGGCCCAGACCAAGCGACAGGCAGGGCTTTGGCTGCCGGCCGCAAGAGTGCTTAGGAGTTGACGCTCCGGCGAAACCATGGTGAAGGTCCGCCGTCAAAGTTTCCGCTTCTTATCATGTGAAAATCCGGCCATGGCAACCGAACGTTACAACCCCCGCGTCTCCGAACCTCGCTGGCAGAAGGCCTGGGACGAGGCCAAGCTGTTCGAAGCCCGCAACGATGATGCGCGGCCGAAATACTACGTGCTTGAGATGTTCCCCTATCCGTCCGGGCGCATCCATATCGGCCACACACGCAACTATACGATGGGCGACGTGGTGGCGCGCTACAAGCGCGCCAAGGGGTATAACGTGCTCCACCCGATGGGCTGGGACGCTTTCGGCATGCCGGCCGAGAACGCGGCGATGCAGAACAAGGTGCATCCCAAGGAGTGGACCTACCAGAATATCGCGGTGATGCGCGATCAGCTGAAGACCTTCGGCCTGTCGCTCGACTGGAGCCGCGAATTCGCCACCTGCGACGTGGACTACTATCATCGCCAGCAGATGCTGTTCGTCGATTTCTTCGACAAGGGGCTTGTCGGGCGCAAGACCTCCAAGGTGAACTGGGATCCGGTCGACCAGACCGTGCTTGCCAACGAACAGGTGATCGACGGGCGCGGCTGGCGCTCGGGCGCGGAGGTAGAGAGCCGCGAACTGGCGCAGTGGTTCTTCAAGATCACCGATTATGCCGAGGATCTGCTCGAAGCCATCGACGGTCTCGACCAGTGGCCGGAGAAGGTGCGCCTGATGCAGCGCAACTGGATCGGCCGTTCGGAAGGCATGCTGGTGCGGTGGGCGCTGGTTGCCGAAACCGCACCCGACGGGGCGAGCGAGCTGGAAGTCTACACGACGCGGCCCGACACGCTGTTCGGTGCGTCCTTCATGGCGATTGCCGCCGACCATCCGCTCGCGAAGCAGCTGGCCGAGACGAACGAAGCGCTCGCCGGCTTCTGTGACGAATGCCGGCGTATCGGCACCTCGGCAGCAGCGCTGGAGACCGCCGAGAAGAAGGGCTTCGACACGGGCCTGCGCGTGCGCCATCCGCTCGATCCGGAATGGACGCTGCCGGTGTATGTGGCCAATTTCGTGCTGATGGACTACGGCACGGGCGCGATTTTCGGCTGTCCCTCGGGTGATCAGCGCGACCTGGATTTCGCCAACAAATACGGGCTGCCGGTCATCCCGGTCGTGATGCCCGAGGGCGCGGATGCCGCGACCTTCCAGATCACCGAGGAAGCCTATGCCGATGACGGCGTGATGATCAATTCCCGCTTCCTGGACGGCATGAGGCCGAAGGCCGCGTTCGAGGAGGTGGCGAACCGCCTGTCCTCGATGACCCTCAACGGACGCCCGGTGGGCGAGCGCAAGGTGAATTTCCGTCTGCGCGACTGGGGTGTTTCGCGCCAGCGCTATTGGGGCTGCCCGATCCCGATGATCCATTGCGAGGCCTGCGGCATCGTTCCGGTGCCGAAGGCCGACCTGCCGGTCAAGCTGCCGGACGATGTGGAATTCGACCGTCCGGGCAATCCGCTCGACCGGCACCCCACATGGAAGCATGTGAAGTGCCCGAAATGCGGTTTTGATGCGCGCCGCGAGACGGACACGATGGATACATTCGTGGATTCGTCCTGGTATTTCGCCCGCTTCACTGCTCCGTGGGAAAACGACCCGACCGATCCGAAAGCCGCCAATGAATGGCTGCCGGTAGACCAGTATATCGGCGGCATCGAGCATGCGATCCTGCATCTGCTCTATTCCCGCTTCTTCACCCGCGCCATGCGCGATACCGGCCATGTGGCTATGGCCGAACCCTTCAAGGGCCTGTTCACGCAGGGCATGGTGGTTCACGAGACCTATCGCGCGGAGGACGGGCGCTGGCTTGCTCCGGGCGAAATCCGCATCGAGGGTTCGGGCGATGCGCGCAGCGCCACGGAACTGGCGTCCGGCAAGCCGGTGGCGATCGGTGCGCTGGAGAAAATGTCGAAGTCGAAGAAAAACACGGTGAGCCCTGAAGACATCACCGAATCTTTCGGCGCGGATACGGCCCGCTGGTTCATGCTGTCGGATTCGCCACCCGAGCGCGACGTGGAATGGACCGACGACGGCGCCGCTGGCGCGCATCGCTTCGTTCAGCGTGTCTGGCGCCTGGTTGGCGAGGCTGCCGACCACATTCGCGGCGTGGCGCCCGAGGCCGCGCGCGAAGGCGCTGCCCAGGCAACGTCGAAAGCCGCGCACAAGGCGCTGAAGGCCGTCGGCGAGGATATCGAGCGGCTGGCCTTCAACCGCGCCATCGCGCGCATTCACGAACTGGTCAACGACCTGCAGGAACCGGTTTCCGCGCTCGGCAAGGGGGCAGACGGGGGCGAGAGCGAGGCTGCTCGCAAGGCAGCGCGCGAGGCGGTCGAGATCCTGATCCGCCTGGTCGCGCCGTTCATGCCGCACCTGGCGGAAGAGTGCTGGGTGGCCATGGGCGGAGAAGGGCTGGTGGCTGCCGGCGCCTGGCCGGAGTTCGATCCCGCATTGGTGGTGGACAATGAAATCGTGCTGCCCGTCCAGATCAACGGCAAGAAGCGCGGTGATTTGACAATTGCCCGCGACGCGGATCAATCTGCGGTCCAGGATGCGGTGCTGAAGCTCGATTTCGTGCAAAAGGCCTTGGATGGCGCGACGCCGCGCAAGGTCATCGTGGTTCCACAGCGTATCGTCAACCTGGTTGTGTGATTCGCCGCCGGTCTCTTACGAATTGGATTGCAAACAGGGGGTATCCTTGAACCCGACGTCTCGTGTCTCGCTTCTGGCCGGTCTTGCGCTCGCTCTCGCGGTGGCTTCCGGCTGCACGGTGCGCCCCCTGCTGGCAACGCCCGATGTGGCGCCGGGTGGCGCCGTTTCGACGCCGGCGCTTTCCTCGATCGCCGTTTCACCGGTCGACACGCGGTATGCGCAGCAGGTTCGCAATCACCTGATCTTCCTTCTGAACGGTGGCGCCGGGCAACCGGCCAATGCGCGCTACACGCTCGACCTGACCGTTACACGGTCCACTTCCACCGCCGCGCAAATCCAGGTCGGCACGGATAACGAGCCGACGGCCGCCACGCTCACCATGGTTGCAACCTATACGCTGAAGGACGGCGCGACGGCGCAGCCCGTGGCCTCGGGTACGCGGCAGGTGACATCCGCCTATGATGTCCCCCGGCAGGAATTCGCAGCGCTGCGGGCGGTTCGCGATGCCGAGGATCGTTCGGGACGCGAACTGGCCGAATTGTTGCGTCTTGCACTGGGCCAGGACTTGGCGAAGGCAGGCGGACGGCTTTAATATACCTGCCGGCAGCAATCCTTGCGGGAAGGAATTCGGCGGCCTGTTGTGTTCCGCGTCATTGCGGCGTCACACTCTTGGCCGAAACAGCCGCCTGAGACTGGCGTTTGAATTCGAGCCCGCGCAAGACGAAGCCGACCGGGAAGGGCGGGGGCAGAATGGCGGTTGATAGGGAAGCCACAATGCTTCAGGGAGCACATTGCCGATGGACCTGCACACTGCATTAACATCGGTTGCCGCAGTGCTTGGAAACCGGGTTCTGGGCCGCGAGTTCTACGCGGCTGATACCCCGCATGTGGTCGATCAGCTTATCGCCGAGCGCACGACGCACCTTTCTCAAAAGGTGTTGTGGCCAATCGCCCAGCCTTTTCTCTATCGCTTCTTTCACTATCGCCAGGCCGTTCGCATGGCCGATGAGGTCGGCGAATTATCAGGTTGGGATTCGTTCGCTTACATCAGCCGTCTCCTGTCTCTCGACGTGACGTCGCGGGGGCTTGAGAACATTCCCGCCAAGGGCGGCTTCATTCTGGCGCCGAATCATCCGACCGGCATTGCCGACGGCATTGCCGTTTTCGATCTGATGAAGACACTGCGAAAGGATCTGGCGATCTTCGCCAACCGCGATGCGCTTCGGGTCAATCCGCGGTTCCGCGATATCGTCATTCCCGTAGAATGGCGCGCAGCGGAAAAATCCCACGCCAAGAGTCGCGATACGCTGGAGATGACAGCCAAGGCCTTTTCGGCCGGCAAGGCCGTCGTGCTGTTTCCGTCGGGGCGCATCGCCTACTGGAACAAGGACAAGCTGACGGAACGCCCCTGGCAGCCATCCGTGGTGGCTTTGGCGCGCCGCTATGATGTGCCGGTCATCCCGGTCAATATCACGGCGCGCAATTCGGGGCTGTTCTATCTTCTGTCACGCTATTCGACGGAATTGCGCGACATGACGCTGTTCCACGAGCTTCTGAACAAGAAGGGCCGGGCGATCAACATGATCATCGGCAAGCCCATCGAGCCGGATGCGCTGGGGGCCGGGGAGCCGGCCGATGTGGCCGCGCGCCTTCAGGAGCACACCGTGCATCGGCTGCGCGAGGATGCGGACGCCGCCTTCGCAGGCTGACGGAACGGCTGCTTTGTCCGGATCATCGGGATAGGCGTCGCGGGAGGTTGCCGTCCCGACATTATGGGTCCTGACATGGAACCTCGGGTCGAGTCCGGGCATCCATGCCGGAGCGCCGATGCCTATACCGGCGCTCCCACATATGCGTCTTCCGCTCAGCCGATCTTCTGGCCGGTCTTGGCCCAGTCGGCGAGGAAGGCTTCCAGGCCCTTGTCGGTCAGCGGGTGCTTGACCAGCGCCTTGAGAACGGACGGGGGAACGGTGGAAACGTCAGCGCCGATCAGTGCGGCCTGCTTGACGTGGTTCACGGAGCGGATGGAGGCCGCCAGAATCTCTGTGCCGAAATCATAGTTGTCGTAGATGGTGCGGATTTCGGCGATCAGATCCATGCCGTCGATGCCCATGTCGTCGAGGCGGCCGATGAAGGGCGAGATGAAGGTGGCACCGGCCTTGGCGGCAAGCAGGGCCTGATTTGCCGAGAAGCAGAGCGTGACATTGACCAGGCGGCCCGAGGAGGTGAGGGCCTTGCAGGCCTTCAGGCCATCCATCGTGAGCGGCACCTTGATGCAGATATTGTCGGCGATCTTCGACAGGACTTCCGCTTCCTTCATCATGCCGGCAAAGTCGGTCGCGGTGACTTCGGCCGAAACCGGTCCTTCCACGAGGTCGCAGATCTCTTTGGTCACTTCCAGGATGTCGCGGCCCGATTTCAGGATCAGCGACGGGTTGGTGGTGACGCCGTCGACGAGACCTGTCTCGCTCAGATCGCGAATTTCGTTAACATCGGCCGTATCGACGAAGAATTTCATGGCAAACTCCTTGGCAGGGAAACGCGGGGGAACTCATCCCCTCCATATGTTGGGTCTTTGCTCTAATGCAAGAACAGGGCAAGGTCACGCCCAATGAGAGAAGATTCGTCCGCAAAGCGTGTCGTGCCCGTCATGGTGCCGATGCCGGCCGACCGGCCCTATTCCTATGCCGTTCCCGATGGCGCGCGTGTCGTGCCGGGTTCCATCGTGCGCGTGCCGCTTGGGCCGCGCGAGGTGGCGGGCATCGTCTGGGATGGGCCGGGCGGCGATGTGTCGGCAAAGAAGCTGCGGCCGATTTCCGAGGTTTTCGATTGCCCGCCGGTCGGTGAGGAAATGCGTCGGTTCGTGGATTGGGTGGCCGCCTACACGCTGTCCCCGCCCGGCATGGTGGCGCGCATGCTTCTGCGCGCACCGGCGGCCTTCGACCCCGAGCCTCCCATCGAGGGAATGCGGCTTGTCGACGGGACGGGACCCGACCGCATGACGGCGGCCCGCGCGCGGGTTCTGGAAATGGCGGGTGACGGCCAGGCCTGGACGCGGGCAGGTCTGGCCCATGCGGCAGGTGTTTCTGCAAGCGTGATCGAAGGTTTGCGCGAGCAAGGCGTGTTCGAAACGGTGGCGATCCCGCCGCAGCCGGTGGTGGCCCCGCCCGACCCCTCCTATGCGGGAACGGAATTGACGGCAGACCAGGAACGCGCCGCCGAACGCCTGCGGGAAAAGGCCGGCACGGACGCTTTCAGTGTGACCTTGCTCGATGGTGTGACAGGCTCGGGCAAGACGGAAGTCTATTTCGAGGCGGTGGCGGCGGCGCTCGAACGCGGCAAGCAGGTGCTGATCCTCATTCCCGAGATCGCGCTGACGCAGGCCTTTCTGGAGCGCTTCCAGGACCGCTTTGGGGCGAAGCCCGGCGAATGGCATTCCGACCTTGCGCCGCGCAAGCGGGAGCGCGTCTGGCGACAGGTGGCCGAGGGACAGGTGCGGGTGGTGGCAGGCGCGCGCTCGGCGCTCTTCCTGCCGTTTCGCGAGCTTGGCCTGATCGTCGTCGATGAAGAACATGACCCGGCTTACAAGCAGGAAGACCGGGTCTTCTACAATGCGCGCGACATGGCTGTGGTGCACGGCCATATCGGCAATTTCCCGGTGGTGCTCGCCTCCGCCACGCCGTCGCTCGAAAGCCGGGTCAACGCCAATCAGGGGCGTTATGAACGCATCGTGCTCTCGGCGCGTTTCGCCGATGCGGCCCTGCCGGACCTGGCCACCATCGACATGCGCAAGGCGCCACCCGAGCGTGGCGGCTTTTTGTCGCCGGTGCTGATCGATCAAATGAAAAAGACGCTGGCGCGCGAGGAGCAATCCCTGCTCTTCCTCAACCGGCGCGGCTATGCGCCGTTGACCCTTTGCCGGGTCTGCGGACATCGTTTCCAATGTCCGGATTGTTCGAGCTGGCTGGTGGAGCACCGTTTTCGCGGACAGCTCGTCTGCCATCATTGCGGCCACAACGAACCGCGCCCAGAGGCCTGTCCGGAATGCGGTGCGCTCGATCACCTCGTCGCCTGCGGGCCGGGGGTGGAGCGCATCGCGGAAGAGGTGGACCGTCATTTCCCGGACGCGCGCACCATCGTCCTGTCGTCGGACATGCTGGGCGGGGTGAAGCGATTGCGGCTCGAACTCGACGCCATCGCCAAGGGCGAGGCCGACATCATTGTCGGCACGCAGCTTGTCGCCAAGGGCCACAACTTTCCCGCCATGACGCTGGTCGGCGTGATCGATGCGGATCTGGGGCTTGCGAATGGCGATCCGAGAGCGGCGGAGCGCACATTCCAGCTTCTGGCACAGGTGACGGGGCGCGCCGGCCGCTCGGGGCGGAAGAGCCTTGGCCTGTTGCAGACCTACCAGCCGGACCATCCGGTGATGCGAGCAATCGTTACGGGGGACGCTGAAGCTTTCTATGAACGCGAGATTGGAGAACGCGAGCGTGCCGGCCTGCCGCCCTTTGGCCGGCTTGCGGGCATTATCGTCAGCGCCGCGACAAGGCAGGAAGCCGAAGGCCATGCCCGAGCCCTGCGCCGCGCCGCGCCGCGCTCCGATGCGATCGACGTCCTGGGACCGGCGGAGGCGCCCCTGGCGCTGGTGGCGGGGCGTCATCGGTTCCGTCTCCTGGTGCAGGGCACGCGGCGTTGCGATCTGCAGGGTTATCTGCGGGCGCTGCTGGCGGCGGGGCCGAAGCCGCGCGGCTCGATCCGCGTGCAGGTTGATGTCGATCCGCAGAGTTTTCTTTAGGGTGCAAACTGGTGAATGGCGGGACGTAAGATCTGCAACGCGGGAAGAGGAACGGATGATGGCGTTGAACGTAAGGCATTTGTGGAGGGCGATGGCGCCCGGTTCGGTCGTGCTTTCCGCGATGCTGGCGGCAGGCGTTGCGTTTGCGCAGGACGACGCCCTGAGCATCGACGAAATCCACTGGCCGGAGATCGACAGCTACTGCGCCTTCCTCAAGCAAGGGCAGGCGTTCGACTTCAACGATCCGGCAACATGGCGCTTCGTCGCTTTCACCAATCTGCCGCGAATGGAGGGCGCCGATCCGTTGGAGCGCGTTTTCATGCGCATCAATGGCGAGCTTCTTGAGCTCGCGCTGGCGACGCTGGAAAAGGGCGAAGATGGAATCGAAACCCGGCTCTACAAAAGCCACGGTGCGGACCCTTATGCCGTCACCTTCGATATCGAGGCAGGTGAGCAGGGAGGCGAGTCCACCAATTACAGCGGTACGATCCGCGTGCAGCGCGGCGAACAGGAAGCAAGTGTCAACTTCGAGGGTGATTGCGGCGTATAGTTCAGGTTTGCCTCTGATTTGCGGTCCGTCTATCTATTGGCGCGGCACGATTCGGCTGCCTGTGGCGCGGCACAATTCAGGTGCCGTTAACCGTGGATGAGGAAGCCTGTTCATGATTGAGTTTTACTGGCCGGGATCTTCAGGCGAGTGGCTGGCCTGGTCATCGGCGGCGGCGACCGGCCTGATTGGTCTTTTCGTCATGTTCATGCCGCGACTGGCGCTTCGGCTGTTCGGCCTGCAAGCGAAGAACGGGCGTACGGAAATACTGGTCATGCCGCGCTCGGTCATTGGCGGCTTCTACGTCGGTTTTGCGATGGTTGCGCTCTCGATGGCGCAACCTTTCATCTATCTGACGCTTGGAGCCTCCTGGGCGCTGGCCTTCTTCGGCTGTGTCATCTCCATGCTCTCAGATGGCGCGCGGGCACTCTACAGCTGGATTTTCCTGCTGCTTTCCGCGGCGCTGGCTGCGCTTCCTCTGGCCTTTGCGCTCGGATTCATTCCCTGACGGTATCAAAATACGTCAAAAGTGCGACAAAACCTCCCCTTCCGTGAGGGCTATGCGTGTTGCGACTCTTGGAAGCCTGTGATAGACGGCAATCGGCTTCCAGCAGGTGGGCGCTGACGGTGTCTGGCTGCGAGGGGAAAATTTCAATCAGGTCAAGGATTTAGCCAGAGCTAAAAGCTCCAGCTGAAAATTTTGTGGCCTTCATGCGTGAGAGAAGACCATCCCGTGGCACAATCTGGCTCGATTATCTCCGGAATGGCAGGGCGATACGCAGGCTCTCTTTTCGAGCTTGCGAAGGAAGCCAAGGCGATTTCCACAGTTGAGGCCGATCTCGGCCGTTTTGAGAAAATCCTTTCCGAGAGCGCTGATCTGCGGCGCCTCGTCGAGAGTCCGGTTTTCTCCGCCGACGAACAGTTCAAGGCCATCGGCGCCGTTCTCGACAAGGCCAGGATCGGCGGCCTCGTCGGCAATTTCCTGCGCGTCGTCGCGAAGAACAGGCGGTTGTTCGCCGTTCCGCAGATGATCCGCGCCTTCCGCCTGATCGCCGCGGAAGATCGCGGTGAAGCCACCGCAGAGGTTACCTCGGCGCACGCTCTCACCGCGGCCCAGGAAAAGGAACTCGCGGCCACGCTGAAGGGTGTGGCCGGCAAGGACGTTGCGGTCAATCTCACGGTTGACCCCTCCATTCTCGGCGGGCTTGTAGTCAAGATCGGCTCTCGCCAGATCGACACTTCGCTCAAAACCAAACTCAATTCGCTCAAGCTTGCACTGAAAGAGGTCGGCTGATGGACATCCGCGCGGCGGAAATTTCCGCAATCCTGAAGGATCAGATTAAGAACTTCGGCAAGGAAGCCGAAGTTTCAGAAGTTGGCCAGGTGCTCTCCGTGGGCGACGGCATCGCCCGTGTCTACGGCCTCGACAATGTCCAGGCCGGTGAGATGGTCGAGTTCCCCGGCGGCATCCGCGGCATGGCTCTGAACCTTGAAGTCGACAATGTCGGCGTCGTTATCTTCGGTAGCGACCGAGACATCAAGGAAGGCGATACGGTGAAGCGCACGGGCGCCATCGTGGACGTTCCGGTTGGCCCCGAACTTCTTGGCCGCGTGGTTGACGCCCTCGGCAATCCGATCGACGGCAAGGGTCCCATCAAGGCGAAAGAGCGTCGGCGCGTCGACGTGAAGGCGCCGGGCATCATTCCCCGCAAGTCGGTGCATGAGCCGATGTCGACGGGCCTCAAGGCCATCGATGCGCTCATCCCGATCGGCCGTGGCCAGCGCGAGCTCGTGATCGGCGACCGCCAGACCGGCAAGACCGCCATCATTCTCGATACTTTCCTGAACCAGAAGCCGCTCAACGACGGCGACGACGAGAGCGCCAAGCTCTACTGCGTCTACGTCGCCGTCGGCCAGAAGCGCTCGACTGTCGCCCAGCTCGTGAAGGTGCTCGAGGAGCGCGGCGCGCTCGAATACTCGATCATCGTCGCCGCCACGGCCTCGGACGCCGCGCCGATGCAGTTCATCGCGCCGTTCGCCGGTTGCGCCATGGGCGAGTATTTCCGCGACAACGGCAAGCATGCCGTGATTGCCTATGACGATCTGTCCAAGCAGGCCGTCGCCTATCGTCAGATGTCGCTTCTGCTGCGCCGCCCGCCGGGCCGCGAAGCCTATCCGGGCGACGTGTTCTACCTGCATTCCCGCCTGCTCGAGCGTGCTGCGAAGATGAACGACGAGATGGGCGCTGGTTCGCTCACCGCTCTTCCGGTCATCGAGACGCAGGCCAACGACGTGTCGGCCTATATTCCGACCAACGTGATTTCGATCACCGACGGTCAGATCTTCCTCGAGACCAATCTGTTCTTCCAGGGTATTCGCCCGGCCGTGAACGTGGGTCTGTCGGTGTCGCGCGTCGGCTCCGCCGCCCAGATCAAGGCGATGAAGCAGGTTGCCGGCTCGATCAAAGGCGAGCTTGCGCAGTACCGCGAAATGGCGGCATTCGCGCAGTTCGGCTCGGATCTCGATGCGGCCACACAGCGCCTGCTCAATCGCGGTGCCCGCCTGACGGAGCTTCTGAAGCAGCCGCAGTTCTCGCCGCTCAAGACGGAAGAGCAGGTTGCCGTGATCTTCGCCGGCGTGAACGGCTATCTCGACAAGCTGCCGCTCAAGGACGTCACCCGTTTCGAACAGGGGCTGCTTTCGCACCTGCGCGCTGACGGCAAGGCCGTTCTTGAGGGTATCCGCAAGGAAAAGGCGCTTTCCGACGATCTGCGCGAGAAGCTCAAGGCCCAGATCGACGCATTCGCCAAGAACTTTGTCTAAGGCCGACCGAGCATGGCTTCCCTAAAGGACCTTCGCAACCGGATCGCCTCCGTCAAGGCGACGCAGAAAATCACCAAGGCGATGCAGATGGTCGCTGCGGCGAAACTGAAGCGCGCCCAGGAAGCGGCAGAAGCCGCGCGCCCCTATGCCGAGCGCATGGGGGACGTTCTGGCGAACATCGCTGCGGCGGTCTCGGGCAACGACGCCCCGCCGCTGATGGCGGGAACCGGTAAGGACGAGACACATCTTCTGGTCGTCTGCACGGCCGAGCGCGGGCTTTGCGGCGGCTTCAACAGCCAGATCGCAAAGCTTGCCCGTGAGCACATTCGCTCGCTGCTCGGCCAGGGCAAGACGGTCAAGGTGCTGTGCGTCGGCAAGAAGGGTTATGATGTTCTGCGCCGCGATTTCGCACAGAACATCATCGACCGCGTCGACCTGCGCGACGTCAAGAAGATCGGCTTCGAGAACGCCAACGAGATCGCCCGGCGGGTGATCGGCATGTTCGACAAGGGCGAGTTCGACGTCTGCACGTTGTTCTACTCCGAGTTCCAGTCGGTCATGTCGCAGATTCCGACCGCGCAGCAGATCATTCCGGCCTCCGTGCCGGCTGCGGACGATGCGGAAGCAAGCGGCGCCGACGCGGTCTACGAATACGAGCCGGACGCTGCGGCGATCCTGACCGATCTCATTCCGCGGAATATCGCGGTGCAGGTTTTCCGTGCGCTGCTTGAAAACGCGGCGGGCGAGATGGGCGCCAAGATGACCGCCATGGATAGCGCGACGCGCAATGCGGGCGAGATGATCGACAAGCTGTCGATCACCTACAACCGCCAGCGCCAGGCACAGATCACCAAGGAACTCATCGAAATCATTTCGGGCGCGGAAGCGCTCTAAACCTGGACTCGCAATTCCGGATGGAAAGCCGGTCTCCACTTTCCTGGAATTGCCTAACGGACCGAAGAGGTTAAACGAACATGGCCAAAGCAGCGACCCCGAAGGCGGCGCCCGCGACCGCCGCCAAGAAGGCGGCCCCGGCGCGCAAGGCGGCTTCAACCCGGTCGGCATCGACCACGTCCACCCGGTCGGCATCGACCGGCAGTGCGGCGAAGAAGGCAACCGGCGCTGCCGGTACCATCCGTCAGGTTATCGGCGCCGTCGTCGACGTGCAGTTCGAAGATCACCTGCCGGCAATTCTGAACGCCCTTGAGACCGAGAACCAGGGCAACCGCCTCGTGCTTGAGGTTGCCCAGCATCTCGGCGAGAACACCGTTCGCTGCATCGCCATGGACTCGACCGAAGGTCTGGTGCGCGGCATGGTCGTGCGCGACATGGGCGCTCCGATTTCGGTGCCGGTGGGCGACGCCACGCTCGGGCGCATCATGAACGTCGTTGGCGAGGCGATCGATGAAGCCGGTCCGGTCAAGGGCGATGGCACCCGCGCCATTCACCAGCCGGCTCCCGAATATGTCGATCAGTCGACGGAAGCCGAGATTCTCGTCACGGGCATCAAGGTCGTCGACCTGCTCGCGCCTTACGCCAAGGGCGGCAAGATCGGCCTGTTCGGCGGCGCTGGCGTGGGCAAGACGGTTCTCATCCAGGAACTGATCAACAACGTCGCGAAGGCGCATGGCGGTTACTCCGTGTTCGCCGGTGTCGGCGAGCGTACCCGCGAGGGCAACGACCTCTATCACGAGATGATCGAGTCGGGCGTGAACAAGGACCCGGCGAAGAACAACGGCTCCACCGAAGGCTCCAAGTGCGCCCTCGTGTTCGGCCAGATGAACGAGCCGCCCGGTGCCCGCGCCCGCGTTGCTCTGACCGGCCTTACGGTCGCAGAGCATTTCCGCGACCAGGGCCAGGACGTGCTGTTCTTCGTGGACAACATCTTCCGCTTCACGCAGGCAGGTTCCGAGGTGTCGGCTCTTCTCGGCCGCATTCCCTCCGCCGTGGGTTATCAGCCGACGCTTGCCACCGACATGGGCGCCCTGCAGGAGCGCATCACCACGACCACCAAGGGCTCGATTACCTCGGTGCAGGCCATCTACGTGCCCGCCGACGATCTGACCGACCCGGCGCCGGCCACCTCGTTCGCCCATCTGGACGCGACGACCGTGTTGAACCGCGCCATCTCGGAAAAGGGTATCTACCCGGCCGTGGATCCGCTGGATTCCACCTCGCGCATGCTCGATCCGATGATCGTCGGTGAGGAGCATTACCAGGTGGCCCGTCAGGTGCAGGAGATTCTCCAGCGCTACAAGTCGCTGCAGGACATCATCGCCATTCTCGGCATGGACGAGCTTTCCGAAGAGGACAAGCTCACGGTTGCCCGCGCCCGCAAGATCGAGCGCTTCCTGTCGCAGCCGTTCCATGTGGCTGAAGTGTTCACCGGCGCGCCGGGCCTGTTCGTCGATCTGGAAGACACGATCCGCTCGTTCAAGGGCCTTTGCGACGGCGAATACGATCATCTGCCGGAAGCCGCCTTCTACATGGTGGGCACCATCGAGCAGGCGGTCGAGAAGGCACAGAAGCTCGCTGCTGAAGCGGCTTGATCCGAAGCGAATAGGGAGTAGTGGACAGGAGTTGCGGTGATGCCGGATACGAAGTCTCCTTCGTCGCAGGCAATTCGCTGTCCGCTGGTTAAACATGGCTGACGCTTTCAAGTTCGATCTGGTCTCGCCCGAACGGCTCCTCGTTTCGCAGGAAGTCGAATCGGTCGTCATCCCCGGCACCGAGGGTGAACTGACCGTGATGGCCAATCACGCTCCGACGATGACCAGCGTCAAGCCGGGCGTCGTCACGGTGAAGGCCGCTGGCGGTGGCACAGAGCGCTATGTGGTGTTCGGCGGCTTCGCTGACATTCTGCCGGAAGGCTGTACGGTCCTGGCTGAATCGGCAGTGCATGTCGACGAGATAAATCGCGAGGATCTTGCGCGCCGCATCAAAGAGGCACGCGAGGATCTCGAAGATGCCGAGGATCATGAAACCCGGCTGCGCGCCGAGGACTTTCTTCACCAGCTCACCACGCTGGAAGGCGCGATCATGCCCGCCTGATTTTCGCAGACAGTGTCGGGGGACACTTGAAGCCGGGCCATTGGCCCGGCTTTTCTGTTTCTGCAGCCAGATGATCTCCCGCAGGTGCCTATTCGCAAAGGGGCGGGTCTTGAACCACCCCTGAGGGATGACCATATCGGGCTTGAGTTCAACAAACCGAAAGGAGGTGGTCCAATGTCGAGTGATTTCCGTTCCAGTGCGGTTTCGACGGATTGCCTTCACGGAGAGCAGTCTCTCCGCTGAAGCGCACGAGGCGCGGCCTGCCTTTGCCGACAAGGCTGGTCAGGACCGTGCGGGAACATGAAAACACGGGGCCGCTTCTTCGGAAGCGGCCTTTTGTTTCCCGGTACAGCCTCTCAACAGCCAATTTCCGCACGGATCTTGTCGACCAGCTTCTTGTTGGGACAGACATTCTCGCAAGGGATGCCGTCCTTGTCCGCGTCCGCCCTGCTATATCCGTCGCACCACAGGATAACCGCTTCCCGACAGGAGCTTACCGTCTTGCAGGTGCGGCGGGCCTGCGCGACGACAACGGCACGGTCGATGCCGCTCTCGTGTGCAACGCCATCGCCGGCACCGGCCAGAACCAGGCCGGCTATAAAGATGAAACTCCCCCAGCCCATTGGATACCCCTATCCATCGAGTATTATGGGGGAGGGTCGTTAGCCGCGCAACTGTGAGGTGGTGCTCAACAGAAAAGCGCCATCCGCCGCCCGCCGCCATAGGCGGCGACCAACCTTGTGTCGAGAAGTCTCTTGCCGACATCCAGGCCGTCTGAAGTGCGGACATCGGCCAGCACACGACCGTAGTATTTACCGCCGCTGATTGCGCTGATCGATACCACGCCCGCCTCCAGCAGGGTGGCGAGGGCATCCCTGGCCTTACGGGCGGCGTACCGTTCGGCGGGGCATCTGCTGCGCATTTCGGGGGCATCGATGCCGCGCAGGCGCACACTTACCTGAACATGCTGACCGGGCCACATATGTGCTTCAGCCACGAACGTGTCGCCGTCGATCACACGCAGAACCCGCACCTCCACCGGGCCGGAAACGAGATCGCGACGACCCGCCTCGGCTGTCGTCGGGATCTGCAGAAGGCTGAACAGGGCGATGAAGGCATACCGGATCATGAGAGGAATATATTCCTCTATGCACGGCAAGGCAAGGGATGATGTTTTATGGCGAGGCAGAAACAGCTGACATTCGGTTGAATGCAGGAAACCAGGAAATGGGGCGGGCGGCGTTTCCGTGCGACGCAGAGCACTCTCAGCGGTTGCTCAGAGTGCCTGCAGGGAAAAGAACGGTGACGCCGAATGCTTCAGAAATCCGTCGCGATGCCCTTCACTTCCCAGTCGCCATAGCGCGCGGGGTCATGTCCGCCCCGGCCTCCGAGTTCCTTCGGAGCGGCATCGGCCTGGCGCTTATAAGCTTCGCGTCGGGCCTTGGCTTCCTCAAGCGCACGCTTTGCGGCGGGAGAAAGCGCCTTTTCCGGTGCCGAGGCCGGCGATGGGGCAGTGGATGCAGGATTTCCCGTGTCTTCGCTCACGATCGATCTTCCTTCCGAAACAGGAATATTGAATACACGCAGCGCGTTACCCATCATATAAACGATTGGTCGCGCGCTTGAAGACGCGATGGCGCGGAATTTTGGAGCCCGATACGACAATGAACATGATACGCACGGCGATGCTTCTGGCCCTGATGACGGCCCTGTTCATGGGGGTGGGCTATCTGATCGGTGGAACCGGTGGCATGATGATCGCCTTCTTCATCGCCGCCGCCATGAACCTTTTCAGCTACTGGAACGCCGACAAGATGGTGCTGAGAATGCACCATGCCGTCGAGGTCGACGAGCGAACCGCACCGGAATATTTCGGCATCGTGCGCGATCTGTCCGCGCGCGCGGGTCTGCCCATGCCGCGTGTCTATCTCATCCAGAATGACCAGCCGAATGCGTTTGCCACGGGTCGCAATCCGCAAAATGCTGCCGTGGCGGCCACGACCGGCCTTTTGCAGCGGCTTTCCTATGAAGAGGTTGCCGGCGTGATGGCGCATGAACTCGCGCATGTTCAGAACCGCGATACCCTCACGATGACGATCACGGCAACGCTTGCCGGCGCGATCTCGATGCTTGGCAATTTCGCCTTCTTCCTCGGCGGTAATCGCGACAACAACAATCCATTCGGCTTCATCGGCGTGCTGGTGGCGATCATCGTTGCGCCGTTCGCGGCGATGATTGTGCAGATGGCGATCAGCCGGACCCGCGAATATTCGGCCGACAGGCGCGGTGCGGAAATTTGCGGCAATCCGCTGTGGCTTGCCTCCGCGCTGAAGAAAATTGCCGCCCGCGCGCATGAGATCGTTAATCCGGATGCCGAACGCAATCCCGCGACGGCGCATCTCTTCATCATCAACCCGCTCTCGGGCGAGAGGATGGACAATCTCTTTTCAACTCATCCCAATACGGAAAACCGTGTTGCAGCACTTGAGGCGATGGCACAGCATATGAGCGCCGCAGCGCCCCGTACCGCGCCGCGGGAAGCTCCCGAAGCACGGGCGGACGAGGCAGCAGGGCCCTGGGGCGCGCGGCCGGCGGAGCCACGCCGCGAACCCGCCAAGAAGGCTGGCGAGCCACGCTGGGGCCGCGATGCCGGCAATGGGTCGAAAGGCCCGTGGTCGTGAGCCGCCCCGCAAGACGGCCTGACGCTCACAAGCGCATCCCAGCCGAGCAGGAGCCGGAAAAGCCGGGCCTGGCCGCGCGTCGTGTGGCCACCAAGCTTCTGGCTGCCGTGGTCGATGCAAAAGCATCCCTCGACGGATTGACCGACCCGGCGCATGGGCAACCGAACTTTCGTGCGCTTGAGCCGCGCGATCGGGCGTTGGTCCGTGCAATCCTGATGAGCGCGCTCAGGCACAGGGCAACTGTCGAGGCGCTGTTGGCGAAGCGCCTGGAACGCCCGTTGCCTGCCAATGCGCGTGCCCTGTCTCACACACTGCATGTGGCTGCGGCGCAAATCCTCTTTCTTGACGTGCCTGACAGCGCCGCTGTCGATCTCGCCGTCACGCAAGCCAAGTGTGATCCGCGCTTGTCCCGTTTCGCCGGGCTGGTGAATGGGGTGTTGCGCAATCTCATCCGTGTCAAGGCACGGGCGCTGCCGGCTGCCCTCGCGCAGACGCGGGAAGCACCAGACTGGTTTGCCGAGCGCCTGGAGGCCGCCTATGGCGCCGACAAGACAGCGGCAATCCTTGCCATGCACCGGCTTGAGCCACCAGTGGATTTCACCGTCAAGAAAGACCCCGCGCATTGGGCGGCGGCCTTTGGCGGCCTTGTTCTGCCCACCGGCTCCGTGCGGGTCTCGAAGCTCGGGAACGCGGTCGATCAATTGCCGGGTTTCGCAGAGGGCGAATGGTGGGTGCAGGACATGGCCGCCAGTCTTCCTGCCCGGCTTCTCGGTGATGTGAACGGCAAACGGGTTGCCGATCTTTGCGCAGCGCCCGGCGGCAAGACCGCGCAACTGGCGCATGCGGGCGCGCTGGTGACCGCGATTGATCTTTCGGCGAGCCGGCTGAAACGTTTGCGCCAAAATCTCGACCGGCTGGGACTTTCGGCGCAGGTGCTCGAAACGGACATACGCAAGCTTGAACCGGATCAACCCTTCGACGCGGTGCTGCTCGATGCGCCCTGTTCCTCCACGGGAACGGTGCGCCGTCACCCCGACGTGCCCTGGACGAAATCGCCCGAAGACATCGACAAGCTCGCGGCCCTGCAACGTTCCCTGCTCGACCACGCGGTCGGGCTGGTGAAACCCGGCGGGCGAATCGTCTTTTCCAACTGTTCGCTCGATCCGGTGGAAGGCGAGGCCATGCTCCGCGCCTTTCTGGCGCAGACACCTGAGGTGATGCTCGATCCCGTACGGCCCGATGAATATCCCGGCATGGCACCGTTCATCACAGAAGAGGGCATGCTGCGGACCACCCCGGCCGATCGCTTCGGCGAAGGGGAGGAAATGCAGGGCCTTGACGGATTTTTTGCCGCGCGGCTCGTTCGCAAAAGCTGAGTTGCCTGCTGTGATTGTCGGGCTTGTTTTCAAACCAGTGTTTGAGATAATATTTCGACTTCGCACAAGCCTTTGAATCAACTAGACTCTCGCGCGGCCTGAAAGCATGCGGCACGGGGGCGTTTCACCGTTTGCCGGAGTGCGAGGGCGCCGAGCGGTGGCATTGCCGGCTCTGGTCAGAGCCGTTCATGCATCGGGATTGGAAGAAGATCGCTGCCTGTGGACACGGTGAGGGGGCATTCCCCCTATCAGCTATGGGGACTTGTCACGCGGCAGGCCTGGACGCGCCTGCGGCGTCGCTTGCGCGCGGGGCCTTCCTATCGCTGGCGCTATTCCGGCCGCACGCCTGAGCGCGTGCTCATTGCGCCGCCCGATCTGCGGCTCGCAGACCCTCAAGTGGCGCGCGACATCTATCATGGGCAATTCCTGCTTGCGGGACAGCTCGTTGAAACGCGCGGACAATCGCCGTTCTTGGTGCCGGTGCAGAACCGGGCATGGCAGGAGTCGCTGCACGGCTTCCGATGGCTCCGGCACATGCGCGCTGCCGACAGCGAACTGGCGTCAGCCAATGCGCGCGCCCTGGTGGAAGACTGGATTTCGCTTCATGGCAAGCGTATTGCCGGGCTGCCCTGGGATCCGGCAGTCACCGCGCGGCGCATCATTTCCTGGTTGCAACATTCTTCCGTCGTGCTGCAGGGCGCCGAACTTTCCTTCTACCGCCAGTTTCTCAAGCTCATTGCGGTGCAGATGCGCTATCTGCGCAGCGTTGCGTCGGAAATGCCCGATGGCGAGGAGAGACTGCGCGCTCGTGTTGCGCTCGCCTTCTGCGCGCTTTCTCTGCCCGCACCCGCGACCGCACTCAAGGCGGCGAGCCGCAATCTCGTCCATGAGCTGGAGCGGCAGATCCTGCCGGATGGCGGGCATGTCTCGCGCAATCCCCGCGCCGTTCTGGAGCTTCTCGCCGATCTTCTGCCGTTACGGCACACCTATGCCAATCAGGCGGAGCAGCCGCCGCAGGCACTGATCGATGCGGTGGAGCGCATGCTGCCCGCATTGCGTTTCTTTCGTCACCGCGATGGCAGCATCGCCCGCTTCAATGGCATGGGAATCACGCTGCATGACCGTGTGGCGGCCATCTTACGATACGACGATACGGGCGGGGCGCCGCTCCTGCATGCGCCGCATTCGGGGTATGAACGCCTGGCGCTCGGCTCCACGACCGTGATCGCCGACACCGCGCCGCCTCCGCCGAATGACCTTTCGCATTTCGCCCATGCGGGGTGTCTTTCCTTCGAGATGTCGTCCGGGCGGCACCAGTTCATCGTCAACAGCGGAGTGGATTGTTTCGGGGATGACAGTTTTCGCCCGCTGGCGCGTACGACTGCCGCGCATTCCACGATGACGCTCAATGATACGTCGCAGGCGCGTTTCAGCTTGTCGCCGCAATGGAGCGATCTGATCGGCACCCCTCTTCTTTCGGGACCGCGCAAGGTGGAATGCCTGCGCGACGACGGTGATGGAGAGCACCGCTTCATGGCGAGCCATGATGGCTATGCGGCGCGGTTCGGGCTGGTCCACCAGCGCCGGCTCGGCCTTTCGGCAGGTGGCAATATCCTCGAGGGCATGGACAGTATTCGCAAGCCCGATGGAACGCGTACCCTCGCCGAGGGCAAGGACACGGCGGCACTGCGCTTTCATGTGCATCCCGACATCGATATCTATCGCGATCCCGAAGGCCGGTTGATCCTGACGGGAGAAGCGACGGACACCTGGCTGTTCACCTCGGAAGACGTGGAGCCGGTTGTGGAGGAATCCATCTTCTTTGCCGGTCTGGGCGGTCCGCGCAAGAGCCGGCAGATCGTGCTTTACGCCGACCCTGCGCAGTCTCCCGATATACGCTGGCGACTGCGCAGGACCCATGCCATCAACGGCGAAGGCTGAGCGCCCCTCCCAACCTCTTGCCGTGGACGGGCGCTCGTCCTTGCCATGGCCGGCGGAGGGTCAGGTCTCCGATTGAAAGCGCACCTCGCCGCCGTTCAGAAAACAGCTTTTATCGAAGAGCTTGAGATCGAGCGGGTTGGGCAATCGCACATCATCCATGGTCGGGCATGACCGCTCGGACGGATCGTAGCCGCGATCGATCTGGGTGATGAAGATGAAGGTCACCCCGCGTTCGCGCGCGAAGGATCGCAGGGCGGTGACCTGGCTCATGAGGTCGGGGTTCTCCCGCTTCTGATCGAGCAGTTGCAGATAGTCGATTACGGCGATCGTTCCCCGAGGGGCGTTGGCAAGCGCAGCAATCACGTGTCCGGCGCTGATGGTGTCGGATGTGTCGAGGGTCAGGAGCTCCCTGTAAGGGGCGAGATCTATGTCGATTGCACGGAAACGGGCAAGCACGTCGGGGCCGGAATATTCCAGGGTGAAGAAGAAGGCCCTGTTGCCGGCCTTCATGGCCTGAGCCGCGAGTTCCAGGCTCATCAGGGTCTTGCCCTGACCGGGACGGGCGCCCAGGAGAAGAAGATCGCCGGGAACGAGCCGGGAGAAGAGCTTTTGTGCGGGCGAGACGGCAGCCGCCTTTTGCGCGAGAAGGCTCCAGCGGGCAAAACCCTCCTCTCGGGCAATGCGATCAAGTGCCTCGGAGAGGGGACGCTTGTCCTTGCGGGCAAGGTCTCTGGCGCGGCGCTTCAGGTGATAGACGGGCGCGGACAGTTTCATCGGCAAACCTCCTGTGGCGGGCAAATGCCGCAACCCCTCCTCATGCGTCCTGCCCGGACAGTCGGTTCGGTTTTTCGAATGCGCCCTGCATGCCTCGTGCTTTCCCGGCGGAGGGGGGAGGTGCGGGCCGCGCCAGAATCGAAAGGATAGACGAATTCCGCCAGCCCACAAAGCAAACCGCCCGCGAATTTCTTCGCGGGCGGTCGATCTTCAATTGGGGCGGCGCAAGGCGCCGGATGCGGGTCAGTTCGCCTTGGGCAGGGCGTAGGCGATGATGTAGTCGCCGCGGTCCGGCGACTGGCGCGCACCTCCTGCCGAAACGATGATGAACTGCCGTCCTGTCTCCGGTGACACATAGGTCATGGGAGTGGCTTGCGCCCCCACGGGGAGACGGCCTTTCCAGAGTTCCTCGCCCGTGCGGGAATCGAAGGCGCGCAGGTAATAGTCCTGCGTTCCCGCATAGAAGACGAGGCCACCGGCGGTCGTCATCGGTCCGCCGAGCGAGGGCATGCCGATGGGAATCTGCAGGCCGGTCTTCATGCCGAGCGGGCCCGTGTCCTGCAGCGTGCCGGCGGGCACCTGCCAGGCGATCTTGCGCGACTTGAGGTCGATGCCGGTGATCGTGCCGTAGGGCGGCTGATGACAGGGGACGCCAAGCGGCGACATGAAGCCGTTTTTCCAGGCCGCATAGGGCGTGCCTTTCTGGGTGGAAAGACCGTTATGGGCGGCCGAGCCGCCGCGCACCTCCACCTGATCCTGAGGGATGAGCTGAATGAATTGCGGCATACGGATGTCGTTGACGACCAGCATGTCGTTGCTCTCGTCCACCGAAGCGGAGCCCCAGTTCATGCCGCCATAATAGCCGGGGAAAATCAGGCTCTTATCGGTTCCCGGAGGTGTGAACTCGCCCTCGTAACGCATTTTCCTGAATTCGATGCGGCAATAGAGCTGGTCATAGGGCGTGGCGCCCCACATCCGGGCCTCGGTGAAAGGCTCGGTGCCGATCGCCGGCATGCCGACCGAGTATGGCTGGGTGGGGGAGACGAAATCTTCCGGTACACCGCCATCCTGCGGGACCGGCCTTTCCTCGACCTCGGCGATCGGCGTGCCGTCGCGGCGGTCCAGCACGAATATCTGGCCGCGCTTGGTGATCTGGATCAGAGCCGGGATGCGACCGCCCTTGCCGTCGGGCACATCGTAAAGCGCTGGCTGCGAGGGAACGTCATAGTCCCAGATGTCGTGATGAACGGTCTGGAACTTCCAGCGCTCGCGGCCCGTCTCAATGTCGAGCGCGACCACGGCGGCGCTGTATTCCTCGGCGGCCTTCGAGCGGTGTGCGCCGAAGAAATCGGGTGTCGCGTTGCCCGTGGGCAGATAGACGAGACCCAGATCCGCGTCGAAGGCGGGTGTCGACCAGACGTTCGGCGTGCCGCGCGTGTAGCTTTCGCCCGGAGGCGGGAGCTTGGTGATCGATGGATTGCCAAGATCCCAGGCCCAGACCAGTTCACCGGTGACGGTGCTAAAGGCGCGGATGGCGCCGGAGGGCTCGCCCGTCTCGACATTGTCCCAGACCCAGCCGCCGATCATCACCAGATCGCGCATCACGGTGGGGGCTGAGGTCTGGAAGTAGAAGCCGTCCTTCACCTCACCCATGCCCTGTTTCAGGTCCACCGTCCCGTTTTCACCGAAATCAGGGCAGGGTTCGCCGGTCCTGGCATCGAGTTCGATCAGGCGGGCATCGATCGTGGTCATCACGATGCGTTGCGCGCAGACGGAAGCCGCAGCCGTTTCAGCCGGCGCGGCGGGGGTGACAGGCACCGCTGCCTCGGGAGCGGCAGCCTCGCCTGCGCCTTGCGCAGGGATCGCCGCCTGCGGTGCGGGGGCGGCCGCCGCAAGGGACCCGGCCGTGGGCTCGTAATAGCTCACGCCCCGGCAGCGCTGCCACAAGGGGGCGGTCGCCTTGGGATCGAAGGTCCAGCGCGGTTCGCCGGTTTCCGCGTTCAGTGCGTGAACGATGTTGTGCGGCGAGCAGGTGTAGACCGTGTCGCCGACCTGAAGGGGCGTGTTCTGGTCCTGTGCCATTGCATCGGGCGTATCGCCGGTGCGGAAAGTCCAGGCGACTTCCAGGTTCTTCACATTGTCCGCGTTGATCTGGTCCATGGGGGCGAAACGCGTGCCGCGGGACGTGCGGCCATAGGCGCGCCAGTCCGTGTCGTCGGAGGCCGTCAGACCCGCCGGCGGCACCGTGTCGCCCGCGATCTCGTTGCGGATCACGCCGTGCGGCTTGAAGGCATAGAAGCCGGTTGCAGCCAGACCGATGGCCAGAAGCGCGGCAACGGCGAAGGGAAGCCCCTTCGATGCCTTGCCGCGACCGGCAAAGAGAGGCGCGCAAAGCGCCACGACAACGGCGATGACCGTCGGGGCAACGAGGCGGGGGACGAGCGGCCAGAACGACAGGCCGGCCTCCCACAGTGCCCAGGCGATGGTTGCCAGATAAATGAGTGCGTAGAGCCATACGCCGGCACTGCGGCGCATGAAGAAGAGAATGCCCGTCAGCACAAGGCCGATGCCGGCAAGGACATAATACCAGGAGCCGCCGAGGCCGGCGAGCTCGACACCGCCCCACACAAGGGGCAAGCCGATCAAGGCAATGATCACGCCGACAACGGGCAGCAGCCAGCCGGCCTTCCGCGTCGGGGTCGTATTGCTAGACATGAGAAATTCCTCGTTGGTGCTTTCCGCGGCGCCCCGTTCCAGGGAACCGCGCGACAGGCTGTTGCTTTCCCATGCAAGGGGATATGAAATCCCGCATGGGAGAAGTCGATTTCGCGGGGAACGGGATCAAGCGGGCTGATCGCATGGCAAGGCTGACCGCTCGGCGCGACAATTCGATTGCATGTTAATAGATAATATATGAACAATAATCAATGTCACACACCGAGCACGAAGGCCGGGCGCGTCTCGGACAACGCATCCAGAATGTGAGCCGGCTCTGGCGCAGGGTCGCCAATCAGCGTCTTGACGATTACGGCGTGTCGCATGCGACGGCGGCGCCGCTGCTTGCCCTTTGGCGGATGGGCGGGGAGGCGCGCCAGGGCGTCGTGGCGGAAATGGCGGGGCTTGAGGGGCCTTCCATGGTGCGGCTCGTCGATGTGCTTCTTGCCGAAGGCCTCATCACCCGGCGCGAGGATCCAAGCGACCGCCGCGCCAAGATCCTCCAACTCACGACACAGGGCGAGGCGCGCATGGAGCGCATCATGGCCGTGCTTGACGATCTGCGCGAGGAGCTGCTTGCCGGCATTGACGAGGACGCGCTGGCGGGGGCCTCTGCGGTGCTGGAACGGCTGGAGGCCACACTGGAAGATATCTGAGCCTTTGCAGGCAGAATGCGCGGAAAAGGCCGGCAAAATACCCTGAGGGCATGCTGCGCGCTTGATTTGGCGGACGCCTGCCGGTACCTCCCCTCCATTCCTTCCTGAAGCCGGAGCCGCCAGCCATGTCTGTTGCCGCGAAAAACATTCCCGCCCCCGATCTCGTTCCCGTCAAGCGCGCCCTCCTGTCGGTTTCCGACAAGACCGGCATTGTCGATTTTGCCCGTGCCCTCGTTGCGCGGGGCATCGAGATCGTGTCGACCGGGGGCACCTCGGCGGCTCTTTCCAGGGAAGGCATTCCGGTTCGGGACGTGTCGGAGCTGACCGGCTTTCCCGAAATCATGGATGGCCGCGTCAAGACGCTGCATCCGGGCGTGCATGGCGGTCTTTTGGGCATTCGCGACGACGCGGATCATGCGAGCGCGATGAAGGAACATGACATTGCGCCAATCGACCTTCTGGTCATCAATCTCTATCCGTTCGAGGAGGTTCGCTTCGGCGGCGGCGATTATGCGACGACGGTCGAAAACATCGACATCGGCGGTCCGGCCATGCTGCGCGCGGCGGCGAAGAACCACGCCTATGTGGCGGTGGTGACGGAGCCGGGCGATTACGCCGGCATTCTCGACGCGCTTTCGACAAATGACGGCAATCTGCCCTACCGTCTTCGTCAGGAGCTGGCGGCGAAGGCATTCGCGCGCACCGCCGCCTATGATGCCGCGATCTCCGGCTGGTTCGCAGAGACGCTTCAGCTCGAAAGCCCGGTCTTCCGTGCCGTGGGCGGCAAGCTCAAGGAAGTGATGCGGTACGGCGAGAACCCGCACCAGAAGGCGGGCTTCTACGTGACCGGAGAAGCCCGGCCCGGCGTTGCCACGGCGACCCAGCTCCAGGGCAAGCAGCTCTCCTACAACAACATCAACGATACGGATGCCGCGTTCGAGCTGGTTTCCGAATTCTCGCCGGAGCGTTCCGCCGCGGTCGCCATCATCAAGCATGCCAATCCCTGCGGCGTTGCCGAGGGCGACAGCCTGCGCGAAGCCTATGAGAAGGCTCTGGCCTGCGATCCGGTTTCCGCCTTTGGCGGCATCGTGGCGCTGAACCGGGCGCTTGACGCGGAGGCAGCCGAAGAGATCGTGAAGATCTTCACCGAAGTCATCATCGCGCCGGAGGCGAGCGCGGAAGCCCGCGCCATCGTTGCGGGCAAGAAGAACCTGCGCCTTCTGGTGACGGGCGGCCTTGCCGATCCACGTGCGCCCGGCCTTTTCGTGAAGAGCGTTGCGGGCGGCCTCCTGATGCAGTCGCGTGACAACGGCGTGGTGGACGATCTCGACCTCAAGGTGGTGACGAAGCGCGCACCAACGGAAAAGGAAATGGCCGACCTGATCTTTGCCTTCCGCGTGGCCAAGCATGTGAAGTCGAACGCCATCGTTTATGCCCGCGACGGTGCGACCGTCGGAGTGGGAGCGGGCCAGATGAGCCGGGTGGATTCAGCCCGCATCGCCGCCCGCAAGGCGGAGGACGCGGCACAGGCCGGCGGCTATGCCGAGCCTCTGACGAAAGGATCGGTGGTCGCGTCGGACGCATTCTTCCCCTTCGCTGACGGTCTTCTCTCGGCGGTTGAGGCGGGGGCGACCGCGGTCATCCAGCCGGGCGGTTCCATGCGTGACGAGGAGGTCATTGCGGCTGCTGACGAGCATGGCATCGCCATGGTTATGACCGGCATGCGTCATTTCCGTCACTGACAGGCGGATTATCATTGTTTTGACCGCTCCGTTTTCCCGGCAGGGAAAGCGGGGCGGTTTTCATTTTTCGTGTGTGTTTGACTGCTTGCCCCCTGTTGACAGTGGCAGGCAAAGCTGACCGAATATTCGCGAGCGGTTTCCCGTTTTGATCGAACTCTTGACCCGCTCTCTACTTTTTAACCCCGTTACTGATCCGCCAAGGCAGGCAATGCCGCCTGTCTGCTGCGGTTCAGGGGGCGAACGGGCAGCCTTGGAGGAACGCTATGCGTACGGCACGCCAAATCTCGCTCTTTCTGTTCGCATTTTTCGCGCTTGTCGTCAGCGCCGTCGCGCAGGATGCACGACGGATCGTTACGACCCAGAACGGGGATTATTTCGGCTTCGACCTGCGTACCGCGCAGAATGTTTCGCTCGATCAGTGCAAGAACGTGTGCCTTGGCGACCCGCAATGCCGCGCATTCACCTACAATACGCGCGCCGAATGGTGCTTCCTCAAGTCGGATTTCAATCGGCTGAACACATTTGATGGCGCGGTGGCCGGAAAGGTGGTCGTCGACGGCGCGGCAGCCGATATCGGCGCACCGCCGCCTCTGCGCTTCGTTGCGGACTACGTGGTCCAGGAAGCGCAACAGTTCAAGGCGGACACGCTGAAGGGCGCAAGCGCTGGCGAAGAGGGGTTCGTCTCACTGGTCTCGAGTGCGGGTGAACGGCTTGCCTCCGGCGATCCGCATGCGGCGATGCGGGCCTATCGCGCCGCCATCGCCATCGAACCGAAGGACGCGCAGCTCTGGAGCGGGCTTGCCGAGGCGGCCACGCAGGCAAGTCCCATCCCGAATGTCACCTCCTACGCCCTGCAACGCACGGGCACCGGTGCGGCGATCACGGCCTATACGCTTTCGCGGAGCACTGAGCGGCGTGCGGAAGCGCTGGCGGTGCTTGCCGCTGCTCTTGAAAAGCGAAACATGTTCCGCCCGGCGATCAGCGCCTATGAGGCCAGCCTTGCCTTGCGCAGCGTTCCGGAAGTGCAGGCGCTCTATGCGGACCTGAAGAGCCGCAAGGGTTTCCGCATTCTCGACCACACGGTCGATTCCGACAGCGCCTCGCCGCGTATCTGTGTCCAGTTCTCCGAGGATCTCGTGAAGAGCGGGGTCGATTATGCCCAGTACATGACGGTGGAAAACGAGCGGAATGTCGCCATCGACCGTTCCGAACGCGAATTGTGCGTGAGCGGGCTCAGGCACGGCGGACAGTATCGCGTGGTCGTGCGCCAGGGGTTGCCGTCAGCCATCGGCGAGGTGATCGCCCAGCCCTCGGCGCTCGATATCTATATTCGCGACCGTGCGCCTTCGCTGCGCTTCACGGGCGATAATTTCGTGCTGCCTTCCACGGCGCGCCAGGGCGTTCCGTTCGTCTCCGTCAACACGAAGAGCGCGAAGCTCGCCCTTTACCGGGTGGGAGACCGTGCGCTGACACGGCTACTGACCGAAGAGAAGTTCCTGCGCCAGCTCAACGAATACGAGGCTGACGAAGTCGCCGGCTCCATGGGCGAGCCGGTCTGGAAGGGCGAGGTGGAGATCGCTTCCGAACTCAACAAGGACGTGGTCACCAGCATTCCCGTTGATGAGGCGCTGCCCAAGCGCGAACCCGGCATCTACATGCTGAGCGCAGTGCCCGACGGCGACACCAGCCAGAGTTGGGATGCGCGGGCGACGCAGTGGTTCCTTGTTTCCGACATCGGCCTGTCCACCTTTACCGGCGATGACGGACTTACGGTTTTCGCGCGAACGCTTTCGAGTGCCGCGCCGGCTTCCGGCGTGAAGCTCCAGCTTCTGGCGCGCAACAATGAAGTGCTGGGCGAGGCAGAAACTGATGCGGATGGCCGCGCGGTGTTCGCGCCAGGGCTTTCACGCGCGACGGCGGGGCTTGCGCCTGCCGCCATCCTCGCGGAGAGCGGGGAGCAGGATTTCGTGTTCCTCGACATGACGCGGGCGGGCTTCGACCTTTCGGACCGGGGTGTCACGGGGCGCGCGTCGCCGGGGCCGCTCGATGCCTTCGCGTGGACGGAACGCGGCATCTATCGTGCCGGCGAGACGGTGCATGCGGCTGCGCTTCTGCGCAATCCCGCCTCGGAAGCCGTGGACGACCTGCCGCTGACCTTCATCTTCTACCGTCCCGACGGCGTGGAATCGGGGCGCCTGGTCTCCAAGGGTGCCGAACTGGGCGGACATGCCATCGACCTCGCGTTGCCGACGACGGCCATGCGCGGCACATGGCGCCTTGCGGTTCACTCCGACCCGAAGCAGCCGGCCATCGCGGAAAAGATGTTCCTGGTCGAGGATTTCGTCCCCGACAGGACCGAGTTCGATCTGACGGCGGCCGATGAGGACGTGCCTGTCGGCGGGGAAACGCAGGTGACGGTCGAGGGGCGCTATCTCTATGGCGCACCGGCTGCCGGGCTGAGTCTCGAGGGCGAGCTCAGAGTTTTTGCCACGCGCGATTGGGAAGCCTTCCCAGGTTATGTCTTCGGCCTCGAGGACGAAGAGGATGTGGAGGCGAGCCGCACGCCGCTTGCCGGCCTGCCGGACACGGATGCGCAAGGCAAGGCGGTGTTCCCTGTCAGCATCGATGCCGCGCCTTCGACCACGCAGCTTCTTGCCGCGGAACTGACCGTGCGCATGCGCGAGGCGGGCGGGCGCGCCGTGGAGCGGGCGCTCGACATCGGCATCGCCTCGCAGACCGATATGATCGGCGTGAAGCCGGAATTTTCAGATGGGCAGGTGCCCGAGGGCGGCACCGCGAATTTCCGCGTGATCGCAGTCGATCTGGATGGCAAGCGCATCGCCATGCCGGGGGTGAAATGGTCGCTGCTCAGGGTGGAACGGCGTTACCAATGGTATCGCAATGACGGCTCGTGGAACTATGAGCCGATCACCTCCACCAGCCTCGTGCGCGAGGGTACGGTGGACGCGGCCGAAGGCAGCGAACCGCAGATCGGTGTTTCCGTCGACTGGGGCCGTTACCGGCTGGAGGTCGAGAGCCCCGATCCGGACGGTCCGGTGACGAGCGTCGAGTTCAGTTCCGGCTGGTATGTGGCGGCGGGCTCCACCGAGACGCCGGACGGGCTGGAAGTGGCGCTCGACAAGGAGAGCTATGCCGTCGGCGACAAGGCCGAGCTGAAGATTTCGCCGCGTTTTGCCGGCGAGGTGCTCGTTACTGTCGGCACCGAGAGCCTGATCGACACCTTCACCGCGCATGTGCCGGAGGACGGCGCGACGATCGATATACCGGTGACGGAGGCGATGGGCGCGGGCACCTATGTCACGGCCACATTGTTCCGCCCCGGCGAGGCGACGGAGAACCGGCTGCCCATGCGGGCAATCGGGCTGCGCTGGCTGAAAGTGGACCCTGCCGCGCGCAATCTCGACGTTGAGATCGGCGTGGAAGACAAGGTGCGGCCCAATGAGACGCTGGCGATTCCGGTTTCGGTCGCGGGTGCTTCCGGTGAGGAAGCCTATGTCACGGTCGCGGCCGTTGATGTCGGTATTCTGAACCTCACGCGGTATCAGGTGCCGGATCCGGCGGGATGGTATTTCGGCCAGCGCATGCTCGGTATCGAGATGCGGGATATTTACGGACGGCTGATAGACGGATCGCTCGGCGCGACGGGGCGGTTGCGCACCGGTGGCGATGGCGGCGGCATGACGCCGTCCGGCAGTCCACCCACCGAAAAGCTGATCGCCTTCTTCTCGGGCATTGTCAGGCTCGATGCGGAGGGCAAGGCCGATATCGCCTTCAATATTCCGCAGTTCAACGGGACGGCGCGCATCATGGCCGTCGCCTGGTCTAAGAAGGGGGTCGGCGGCGCGTCGAAGGATGTCATCATCCGCGACCCCGTGGTGCTGACGACGAGCCAGCCGCGCTTCATGGCACCGGGCGATGAAACGCGCGTGTTGCTCGAGGTCGCCAATACGGACGGACCGGCCGGTGACTACACCTTGACCGTCGCTTCACAAGGCGAACTCAGTGCCGATCTGCGATCCATGCCGGCGACGCTGACGCTTGCTGCGGGCGGCAAGGCCAATCTCGCCATTCCCGTATCAGCGAAAAATGCCGGTGCGGGCGCGATTTCCGTCGCGCTGACGCATGCGGACGGGCTTACGGTCGACAAGATGGTCAGTCTGCCGGTGCGGCCGGGTGTCATGCCCGTTGCCGAACGGCGCACGGTGTCGCTCGCGCCCAATGGGGGCAGTATTACGGTCGACAAGGAGCTTCTGGCAGACAGCTTCATCGACGGTGCTTCGGTAACGCTCAATGTGTCGCGGAACGACGGCTTCGATATTCCCGCCCTGCTCATGTCTCTCGACCGCTACCCCTATGGCTGTGCCGAGCAGACCACGAGCCGCGCGCTGCCGCTTCTTTATGTGAGCGAGCTCTCGAAAGCCGCGGGAATGGACGAGGATCCCGAGATCAAGGGCCGCATCGAGGATGCGATCAAGCGGGTGCTGTCCTACCAGTCCTCCTCCGGCAGCTTCGGTCTGTGGGGCCCGGGTTCGGGCGATCTGTGGCTGGATGCCTATGTCACCGATTTCCTGACGCGGGCGCGGGAGCAGGGATTTGTCGTGCCTGGACTCGCCATGGATCAGGCTCTGCTAAATCTGCAGAACTCGCTTGCCTATGATACGGACGTGCAATCGCGCGGTGGCGAGATCGCCTATGCGCTTTATGTCATGGCCCGCAATCGCAAGGCTTCGGCGGGTGACCTGCGCTATTATCTCGATACGCGGCTCAACGAATTCACGACGCCGATTTCGCGGGCGCAGATCGCGGCGGGGCTTGCGCTCTACGGCGATGCACAACGCGCGGAGACGGGTTTCAGTTCGGCGTTCCGGCTGGCGCAGAGCATGAAGGATGGCTACACGGCGCGCAGCGACTATGGGTCCCGGCTCCGGGACGGCGCGGCGATGCTGGCTCTTGCCGCCGAGAGCCGGCCCGAGCCGGCGCTCGTGCCGCAGATGACGCAGCTTGTCGCCTCCATTCGCGAGTCGACACGCTATATGAGCACACAGGACGAGGCCTGGATGCTTCTGGCCGCTCGTGCGCTCAGCAGAACGAGCCAGGAGCTGCGCCTGACGGTGGACGGTGCGGCGCATGCCGGTGCCTTCTCGCGGCGCATCCCCGGAACGGATCTTCTCGATACGCCGCTGACGGTGGCCAATGCGGGAGCGGAGCCGGTCGAGGCGATCGTCACCACCATCGCCGCGCCGCAACAACCGCTGCCGGCGGGAGGCGACGGCTTCACCATCGAGCGGGCCTACTACACGCTGGACGGCGAGGAGGCGAATGTCTCCGAGGCGCGCCAGAACGAGCGCTATGTGGTGGTGCTGAACGTGACCGAGAGCAACAAATGGCCCTCGCGCGTGCTGGTTTCCGATCTTTTGCCCGCCGGTTTCGAAATCGACAATCCGCGCCTCGTCAACAGCGCCGACCTCTCGAATTTCGACTGGCTTGGGGAGACCAGCGCCGTGCACACCGAATTCCGCGACGATCGTTTTATCGCGGCCTTCGACCGCAGCTCGGGCAGTGACCGAAGCTTCCGGCTTGCCTATGTGGTGCGGGCGGTGACGCCGGGCGTCTACACGCATCCGGCGGCGAGTGTCGAGGACATGTACCGCCCGCAACTCAACGCGCGGACGGCGACGGGTTTCATGGAGGTGCTGGGGCAGCAGTGAAGCTCGCTTCGACATCAGGCGGAACCAGGACATGAAACGGCTTCGTACGGTTCTCGTTTGCGGGTGCGCGCTGGTCGCGATGGGGATCGCGGCCGGTGTGGCGCTCGACCGTCTCGACAAGGCCTATCCGCCACCTCTGGCCGCGCTCTCGCTATCCCAGGAAGTCGTCGACCGCGATGGTGCTCTCCTTCGAACCTATGCGGCGCCCGATGGGCGCTGGCGGCTGCGGGCCGACATCGACACGCTCGATCCGCAGTTCCTGGACATGCTTGTCGCCTATGAAGACAAGCGCTTCTGGAGCCATTCGGGCGTCGATCCTCGCGCCATTGCGCGGGCGGCGGTCCAGCTTGCGACAAGCGGGCGCATCGTTTCGGGAGCGTCGACGCTCTCCATGCAGCTTGCCCGGCTGATCGAGCCGCGCGAGGAGCGCAGCTTTGTTGCAAAGCTGCGGCAGATGGCGCGGGCCCTGCAGATCGAAAGACGATTGTCCAAGCGTGAAATCCTGGAACGCTATCTCACGCTGGCGCCCTATGGCGGCAATCTGGAAGGCATTCGCGCGGCAAGCCTCGCCTGGTTCGGCAAGGAGCCGCACAAGCTGGGACTTGCGCAAGCCGCGCTTCTCGTGGCTCTGCCGCAATCGCCCGAGGCGCGACGGCCCGACCGGAATCCCCAAGCCGCGAAAGCCGCGCGAGACCGGGTGCTGTCGCGCATGGCGAAAGCGGGGGTGATCATCGAAAGCGAGGTGGAGCGGGCCTCGGGAGCGCAGGTTGCGGCGCGACGTTTGCCGATGCCCGCCTTCGCGGCCCATCTCGCCGATGCCGCCTTGAAGAGCGAGCCTGGGAAAACCCGGCACCAGCTCCTCATCCGCCGTTCCGCGCAGGCCAATCTCGAAACTGTCGCAGCCGATGCGGCGCGGCGCATCGGTCCCCGTGTCTCGGTGGCGATGATCCTTTCGGATGCCGGCACGGGCGAGGTTCTGGCAAGGGTTGGCTCGGCTGGCTATTTCGATGCCCGCCGTGCCGGCTGGATCGACATGAGCGTGGCGCAGCGTTCGCCCGGCTCGACGCTGAAACCCTTCATCTATGGCCTGGCCTTCGAGGAAGGGCTGGTGATGCAGGAAACCATGATCGAGGATCGGCCGGGAAACTTTTCGGGATACCGGCCGCGCAATTTCGACCTTGCCTACCAGGGCGATGTCAGTGTGCGCACGGCGCTGCAGATGTCGCTCAATGTGCCCGCGATCCGATTACTCGATGCGGTGGGGCCGGTCCGGCTCGTTTCACGCATGCGGCAGGCCGGTGCGGAACCGACCCTTCCTCCGGGGGAGACACCGGGCCTTGCGATCGGTCTGGGCGGCGCGGGGATGACGCTTGAAGGATTGGTTCAGCTTTATGGCGGACTTGCCAATCGCGGGCGGGTACGTCCCTTGCGCTATCTCGCAGCAAGCGAAGTGCTGCCCAATCCGCCGACGGTATTGACGCCACAGGCCGCGTGGCAGGTTGCCGATATCCTTTCCGGCGTTACTCCGCCGGAAGGCGCGCCGCGGCTCGGCATCGCCTACAAGACGGGCACATCCTATGGCTATCGCGATGCCTGGGCCGTGGGCTATGACGGGCGTCATGTGCTGGGCGTATGGGTGGGCCGCCCCGATGGGGGTTCGGTGCCGGGGCTGACCGGTTATATGGCCGCGGCACCCATTCTGTTCGAGGGGTTCGCCAGGTCCGGGACCGGACTGACGCCGTTGCCTTCCGCGCCGGCTGGCGCGCTGCGGCTTGCAGCCAGCGAGTTGCCGTTTTCGCTGCGCCGTTTCTCGCTCGGAGCGCCCGGTCGCATAGCTGGTGCGCCGACCGAGCCTTCGCCTGAGATCGTGTTTCCGCCGCAGGGCGCGCGCATCGATCTCGGCCTGCGGTCGGGCGGCGCGGCCAGCATGCCCCTGGCGCTCAAAATCAATGGTGGGCGGGCGCCTTTCCGCTGGCTCGCCAACGGCGCGCCGCTGCCCGACACGTTCCGCCGGCGCACCGCTTCCTGGGTGCCGGACGGCGGGGGAGCCTCGACGCTTACCGTCATCGATGCCGCCGGACGCTCGGCGACTGTTCAGGTTTTCTTGGAATAGTTTGCTGGCTGACGCAGGGTAAGGACGATTTCGCAGAGCGACGAAATCCGCTACAATTCCGGCTGGGAACGGGGGCGCTCGGCCAAGAATGAACACACTCAGCCTGCGGGCATCGGATTTTGAGCCAGGACACAGGGTGGCGGCTTTTCAGGAGGCTGTTTCCTCCATGTGCAAGCTGGACATCACGCCGGCCGATCCCGAGACCTTTCAATCGCATACCGAGATCGGCCTTCTGCCCACGTTGATGACGGGGCAGACCACGCATTCGGCCTGCACGGTGGTGCGCACGCCCACACTGGCCGCCGAAACCGGGGACAACATCATGTTGCATGTACCGGTGAAGGGGGCGTTCTCCATGCACCAGCGCGGCGGGCACGACGTGGTGTGCGAACCCGGCCAGATTTATGTCGATCCCAACGAGATGCCGGGCATCGCAGAGTTCGGAGAGGGACGGACGGAAGTTTTCTATGTATCGATCCCGCGTGGCTGCCTGCAATCCAGTGCGCGGGGTCTCAACGCGGTCATGCGCGATACGGCGGCGATGACGCCGCAATGGCGGCTCTTTCTGTGTTATGCCCAGTCGCTGCATGCGGAATTGCGGCTCCTGCCACCGGACCAGGCTCTGCAATGTGCGGCACATGTGCAGGACCTCGCTATCATGGCGCTGGGAGCGGCGGGTGAGCGCATGGAGATTGCGCGAGGACGCGGCGTGCGCGCAGCGCGGCTCAAGGCCATCAAGGTCGATATAGAGCAGCATCTCACCTCGACCGAACTTTCGGTGGATTGGATTGCCGCCCGTCACGGCATTTCGCCACGCTATATTCGGTCGCTCTTTGCCGGTGAGGAGGCCACATTCCGCGACTATGTGGCGGTGCGCCGGCTGCGCCTTGCCCATCGCATGCTGACCGACCCGGCTTGCAGCGGTTCGACCGTCAGCGAAATCGCCATGAGTGCGGGTTTCGGTGATCTGTCCTGGTTCAACAATTGCTTCCGCCGCGCCTATGGCCGGACACCGAGCGACATCCGCGCGGAGGCTCTGGCGGCGATCTTTTCCGGCGATTGATGCGGGACGCGTGATACGAGAAATGGGGCGAGTGCCGTTGCCCCCGCATCGGGTGCCGCCCAGCCCAAGAACGACAACGCAAAGCGCAATAGGATTGTGCCGACGGCTTCGATTCGAGCGTCGCTCTGCAAGGGACGTGTCAATAAAAACGAGGAGCACCTCGATGTGGGATTTCAGCGTCACGAACGCATTTCGCCTGATGGCGGCGACGACGCCTTTTCTGATTTTTCGCGTAATGGTCTATTTCGGCATTGCCGTGGCTTACGTGCTGGCGACAGGTGTCGGCGCCGGGGTTGGCTACGGCATCGGTGGCTTCGCCGGGCCTGACGAGCAGGCAGGCTATGCCATATGGGGCGGGGGGATCGGTTTCTCGCTGACGGCGGGCGTCCTCTATTTCCTGCGCGAATACATTCTCTACACCGTCAAGGCTGCGCATATCGCGGTGCTCGTGGAGAAGATGGATGGCCGCCCGCTGCCCGAAGGGCGCGGACAGGTGGCCTATGGAGCCTCAGTAGTGAAGGAGCGGTTTGCGCAGGCAAGCGTGCTGTTCGCCGTCGATCAACTGGTCAAGGGCGTGATCCGGGCGATTACCGGGCTGGTTCAGGGCATTCTTTCCTTTCTGCCCATTCCGGGCCTCGACAATATTGCGCGCATCCTGCGCGCGTTTCTCAACGTCGCGGTCGGCTTCATCGATGAGGTGATCCTCGCGCATGCCATCCGTACGCGCAGCGACAATGCCTGGGCTTCGGCTCGCGAGGCGCTGGTGCTTTACGGTCAGAACCATAAGGCCATGCTCAAGAACGCCGCCTTTCTTGCCGTTATCGTCTACGGTCTTTCCTTCCTCGTTTTTCTGGTGATGCTCGCACCTGCCGCAGCCGTGGTCTATCTGATGCCGGGCGCATGGAGTGCCGGCGGCATGATCTTCGCGCTTCTGTTCGCCTGGGCGGTGAAGGCTGCGCTGATCGAGCCCTTCGCCATCACCTGCATGATGCAGGTCTTTTTCAAGGTGACGGAGGGCCAGATTCCCGATCCGGCATGGGATGCGAAGCTCGAGCAGCTTTCCAAGAAATTCCGCGAACTGAAGGAGAAGGCGGTGGGCACCATGGGTGGCCGCTCCGTGGGTGAGCATCGGGGCCAGGATACCGCCGGCCATGAGGGAGCTCTGTAATGCGCCGTTTCCTAAAGCGGCAGGCTTTCGGGGTTTCGTTGAGACGTGAACACCCGATCCTTGTGGCGGTTGCGGGCCTTGCCCCGCTCGCACTGGCCGCAACGCTCTCCGCCGCACATCCGGCACGTGCGGCGGAGAGCGACCATGCCGCTGTGCCCGCGCTCGATGCCTCAGGGGCCATGTGGAGACAGATCGAGGACGGACGGAGAGACATCGGGCTGATGGTTGCGGCTGGCGACAGCCGCACCGTCTCCGCACCCCTCACGAACGTGTATCCAGAAGTCTGGCTTGTTGATCGGGGGCCCTATACGGCGGATATGAGCATCGCCCTGCCTTATGAGGTTGCGCGCGAGGGACTGGCCAAGGGCGGCGCGGACTTTCTGATCTATCAGCTTGAACCGGGTCAGACGGATCTCGGCAAAGCCCTTACCTGGACCTATGTGGAAGGAACGCTGGGCCGCAAGCTCGCCGCACTGCAGCTTGTGGGAGGCCCAGGTCGTTATACGCTTGCCTTTGCCCGCTCCGGCGAGACGGATATCGCGAATGCGCAGGCCCGCTTTGACATTTCAGTTGAAGCGCGACCCGCTGTTTCGCTCGAAGCACCCGCAGCGATCAATCCGGGCATGGTCATACCGGTGTCGGCGCGGGGCGCGCATCATTATCTCGACCGGATCGAATTGCGCCGCGATGGGCAGGTCGTCAGTTACGATCATTCGCGCACTTTGCAGGACCTCTATTGGCCTGCCGGTGGCAACGTGCTGAAGGCTCCGTCCGAGGTGGGGCACTACGAACTGGTCTATATCCGCAACGATGCCGCGGGCGGCGAACCGGAGATCGCGGCGCGGGCCCCGATAGAGATACGGGAAGGCGATCTCCACGGCAAAGACCAGGACCGTCCCACAAGCGGCGCTTCCCAGAAGGCTGAAACGGGCGGCGATGGCATGGGTCATGGTCCCGATGATTTTCTCGCGGCAGAAGATGTTGGTTTCCGTTGCGACAAGCGAACGGCTTGTCAGATCAGCGACGCCGAGACCGGGTTGAGCTTCGTGCTGCCGGCGGGCTGGTTTACGGATATTCCGGTTTTCGGCGGGCGCACGGCAGGGCAGGTGGAAGCGGGGGAAATGCTTCCCTTCCCGTCGATCAGCTTCTTCAGCCCAATGGAGGTGCCGGATACGATTGTGCTCAATCCCCATCAATGGCTTCGCATGAATGGTCCCTGCGAGCCGATCAATGTGGGCGAATTGTGCATGTTCGAGAGCGCCAATCCGGAAGCCGCAAAAGCATTCGAGCTGCTCATCACCACGCTGAGCTGGGATGGCACCCGGCCGGGTGTTGTCCAGGTTCCACCAAGCGATGCTCCTCCCGAGACCTTGCAGCAATGCGGCACGCGCCAGGATTGTCCGTTTTTCGAGGCCGATACGGGGCTTGGCGGAACCTTGCCGCCGGGCTGGGCTGTCGATGTGTCCACGCTGGCGGTGGATGGCAAAAGCCGGGCAACCTGGTTTTCCTACAAGAAGGACGGCGTCGAGAAATATATGGCGCTGAACCAGGACGGGAACGATCCCGGCATCAATTGCGTCGTTACCGGCGCGGGACGCCTGTGCGAATTTTCAGAGACGATCACGCGGCGTGAGAAAAACACCCTTGTGGAGACGCTTTATCGCAAACCTGTCGGCGGGGGCTGAGGGGTCGGGTGGCGCGCGCTGGGCAATCAGCGCGCGCCTTTTCCGAAGACAACGGTGCTGATGGTCGACAATATGATCAATATATCGAGATCCACGGACAGATGCTTGATGTAGTAAAGGTCATAGGAAAGCTTGTCGATTTCCTGCTGGGTGGTTTCGGCGTAGCCCGAATTGACCTGCGCCCATCCGGTTATTCCGGGGACGACCAGCCAGCGATGGATGAACTTCGGTTCCGCCGCCTCGCTCGCCTGCGCTACGTATTCCGCCACGGGCCGGGGGCCGACAAGGCTCATTTCTCCCCGCCATATGTTCAGAAGCTGCGGCAATTCATCGAGCCGCAGCCGGCGCAGGAAGCCGCAGCCGCGAATGATGCGGTCGTCGTTCTTGCGGGTCGAACCGCCCTGGCGTCCCAGATGCATGGTTCTGAATTTCAGCATGTTGAACGGCCGTCCCGCATAGCCCCGCCGCGTCTGCACGAAAAGCGAGGGGCCGCCATCAAGGGCCCGGATGTAGAGCCAGATCAGGATGCCGAGCGGCACCGTGAGCGGCGCGGTCAGGAGGACGGCGACAATGTCGCACACCCGCTTGGCCTTGGAGTAATAAATCTGGCTCGGACTGTAGGCCAGGTGGGAGATGTCAAAGGCGTCGACATCCACGCGGCCGCGGCGCATTTCCAGAAAACTGATCCAGGGTGTGATCTTAGCCCCAACCATGTAGGCACGGGTAAGAAAACCCGACCATTCGGGATTGTGGTGGGTCTCGCTGTCGATCAGGATGCGGTCATAGGGCGTGATGTCCGCATCCTTCTCGCGAAGAACCGCAACGCCCCCAAGAAGAGCATTTGCGCGCTCCGCATCGGGAAAGTCGAGAATTGCAACGGAATCATGGAGAGATCGACGCAACCGGAGATTCGCGAAAACCATTGCGATCGTGATGATCGGATAGCAGGTCAGAAGCGCCGAATAGCTTATCGGAATCCGTGCGCCCGACAGCATGGCCACGGCGGCGTTGAAGAAGACCAGCGTGACGAATACGGCTGTTGTGAAGGGATAATCCTGCCTTCTCAGCCCCAGCAATGCCAGCGCGATCGCAAAAGGCAAGGCCACCAGAACGGCGCAGACAATGGCGAGATTGTCCCAGTCGTTGCGCTCCGCGTTGAGAATGAATGCGGTATAGACCAGCGACTGCAACGCGCCCGCGGCGAGGATTTCGGGCAGCATGGGCTTCAGGTAGCGCAGCCAGCGATAACGGCGCACGGAAGCTCCCTGGCCCAGAAGATTCACGAGGTCGGGATGCGTTTGCGACGGGGACGTTTTCTTCCCGCGCTTCTTCCGCGCCCTTCGGTCGGAGCCTCCCTCGGTCTCTGGGATACTGGATTCTTCAGGGGCGTGCTTCAATTCGATCGGAGCTCTGAACTTACTGCAAACAGGGAATGCTTATAGGTTGTATTTTCATAAAATCACAACCCAATCCGCATGTCTTCATTAATTCCCCGTCCGCCGCTTGCTGATTTTACGGTTTGCAAGGCCCCAACTTGCACACCAACCTTCCAATGCGATTCGGAACGGTTCTAAAGTGTTGCCCTTATATTGATGAAAAGTGCAACTCATTTGGCATCAATTCTGACCTCTGGCATTTACGATTTGTGCCAAAGGTCCTATCGAGCTCATTCCGAATCCGGTTTTTTGCGGGTCTGATGCATCGTAACGCCTATGTTCTCCTTTGCCTGACAACTCTGTTCTGGGGCGGCAATGTCGTCGCCGGAAGGCTTGCGGTCGGGCACGCCTCACCCATGATCCTGACCACCCTTCGTTGGGTGATCGGCGTGGTGATCCTTTATGGCTTCGCCTTGCCGCATCTGCGGCGTGACTGGCCCGAAATCCGGCGTAACCTGCCGCTGCTGGCTGCGCTTGGTGCGTTTGGCTTCACCGGTTTCAATGCGGTTTTCTACAGTGCCGCGCAATTCACGTCCGCCATCAATATCGCGATCGAGCAGGGCGCCATTCCGATGGTGATCTTCATTGCCAATTTCGTGCTGTTTCGCATGCAGGTGACGGGGTTGCAGATGGTGGGGTTCCTGCTCTCGCTGTTTGGCGTCGTTCTGGTTGCGAGCCATGGCGAGCCGGCGCGGCTTCTGGAACTCGACATGAATTTCGGGGATGCGCTGATGCTTGGCGCCGTCCTGCTTTATGCGGGCTATACGGTGGGGCTGCGGCTCAAGCCGAATATTCACTGGCTCAGCCTCATGTTCGTGTTGTCGCTGGCCGCTTTCTTCGCTTCTTTGCCGCTTCTTGCCTGGGAAGTGGGAACGGGCCGCTTCATCGCCCCTGATACGCAAGGGCTGCTGGTGTTGTTCTACGCCGCTCTGTTCCCATCGGTGCTGGCGCAGATTCTCTATATCCGGGGCAATGAGCTGATCGGTGGAAACCGCGCGGGGTTGTTCATCAACCTTGTGCCGATTTTCGGCACGCTTCTGTCGATCGCCATCCTTGGCGAGGCTTTCTACCTCTATCATGGAGTGGCGCTCCTGCTGGTGCTCGGCGGTATCTGGATCGCGGAGCACAGCGGACGCAGGCAGGCTGCACTCGCCGCCGGGGGTGGGGCCAACCCGGCCCCCTGAATGGCGAACGCAGTGCACACGATGTCAGCTGGTTTCATCTGACCAGGGAAGAGATAAATAAAAAGCCGGCGCAAACGCCGGCTTTTCCATGCTCGAAGATCGTTCTGTCGTCCTGTGTCTGCGCGCTCGGGTGGGGGCAGGAGTTTCCAACCGCCCCCGCGCGAGGTTTCAGACGGTGACGTCGAATTGCAGTGGCTTGGCCGAAAGGATCGCCTTGTTGGCACGCAGCTCCTCAAGCACCTTCGCCGGGAAGGGGCCGTCGAGATAGAGCAGGGCGATGGCGTCGCCACCGGGGCGATTACGGCCGAGCTGGAAGTTTGCGATGTTGACTTCGTGGTTGGCGCAGATGCCGCCCAGAATACCGATGATGCCCGGCACGTCGTAATTGGTGGTGTAGAGCATGTGCTCGCCCACCTCAGCGTCGAGATTGATGCCCTTGATCTGGATGAAGCGCGGCTTGCCGTCGGAGAAGCAGGTGCCCGCTATGGTGCGCGTCTTCACCGAGGTCTTGACCGTCAGCTTGATGTAGCCGTCGAAAGCGCCCGACTTGTCGCGCTTGACCTCCGACAGGATGATGCCGCGTTCCTTGACCATGATCGGTGCCGAGACCATGTTGACGTCGGATACCTGCGGGCGGATGAGGCCGGCCAGGGCAGCACTCGTCAGCGCGCGGCGGTTCATATCGGCGGTGGAACCGTCGAACAGGATTTCGACTTCCTCGATGGGCTCTTCCGTAACCTGGCCTACAAACGCACCGAGAACTTCGGCAAGCTTGATGAATGGCTTCAGACGGGGCGCTTCCTCAGCCGAAATCGAGGGCATGTTGATCGCGTTGGTGACCGCACCCTTGACCAGGTAGTCGGACATCTGCTCGGCAACCTGCAAGGCCACATTCTCCTGGGCCTCGGTCGTGGAGGCGCCCAGATGCGGAGTGCAGACCACGTTCGGCATGTCGAAGAGAGCGTTCTCGGTGGCGGGCTCCACCTCGAACACGTCGATGCCGGCGCCGGCGACCTTGCCGGATTTGAGTGCCTCGACCAGATCCGCCTCGACCACCAGGCCGCCACGGGCGCAGTTGATGATGCGCACACCGTCCTTCATCTTGGCAAAGGCGTCCTTGTTGACGATGCCGCGCGTCTTGTCGTTGAGCGGCGTGTGGAGCGTAATGAAGTCCGCGCGGGCGAAGAGCTCGTCCAGTTCGACCTTCTCGACGCCGAGTTCCGCAGCACGTTCGACCGACAGGAAGGGATCGAAGGCCACCACGTGCATCTTCAGGCCGATGCCGCGCATCGCGACCACGGACCCGATGTTACCGCAGCCGATGACGCCAAGCGTCTTGCCGGTGATCTCGACGCCCATGAAGCGGTTCTTTTCCCACTTTCCCGCATGGGTCGAGGCATTGGCTTCGGGAATCTGGCGGGCGACGGCAAACAGCATGGCGATGGCATGCTCGGCGGTCGTGATGGAGTTGCCGAAGGGCGTGTTCATCACGATGATGCCGCGGCGCGAAGCGGCCGGAATGTCGACATTGTCGACGCCGATGCCGGCGCGGCCGATGACCTTGAGATTGGTGGCAGCCTCGATCAGTTTTTCGGTGACCTTGGTGGCCGAGCGAATGGCGAGACCGTCATACTGGCCGATGACGGAGAGGAGTTTTTCCTTGTCCTTGCCGAGGTCCGGCAGGTAGTCGACCTCGACACCGCGATCCTTGAAGATCTGGACGGCGGTGGGCGAAAGTTTATCGGATACGAGTACGCGAGGCATAGCGGTTTCCTTCGGTCGCAATATGCTTGGGGTCGGCTTGCCCTGCTTCCTGCCTGATCCTTCTCCCCATGTGGGGAACCCGTCTGGGGAGAAGGAGAGGAAACAAGGCTTGCGCCTATGCGGTTGTGATGCTCAGGCTGCGGCCTTGAGCGCTGCCTTCTGGGTTGCAAAAGCCCAATCGAGCCACGGCATCAGTGCTTCCAGATCGGAAGCTTCCACCGTGGCGCCGGCCCAGATGCGCAATCCGGGAGGCGCATCGCGATAGTGGCCGATATCCTGGGCGACGCCCTCCTTGCCAAGCAGGGACACCATGCCCTTGGCGAAAGCTGCCTGGCCGGCCGCGTCGAGCGCGGTCACTTCCGGATCGACGATGGACAGGCAAACGGAGGTGTTGGAACGCGTTTCGGGCACGACCGCCAGATTGGCGAGCCAACCGCTCTTTTCGACGAAAGCGTCGATGGCAGCGAAATTGGCGTCGGCGCGGGCAACGAGGCCATCGAGGCCGCCGATGGACTGCGCCCATTCCAGGGCATCGATATAGTCCTCGACGCAGAGCATGGACGGGGTGTTGATCGTCTCGCCCTTGAAGATGCCTTCAATGAGCTTGCCACCCTTGGTCATGCGGAAAATCTTTGGCAGCGGCCAGGCCGGCGAGTAGCTTTCGAGGCGCTCAACCGCGCGTGGCGAAAGAATGATCATGCCGTGACCGCCTTCGCCGCCGAGAACCTTCTGCCAGGAGAACGTCACGACGTCGAGCTTGTCAAAGGCCAGGCGCTGGGCAAAGGCCGCCGAGGTGGCGTCGCAGATGGTCAGGCCCTTGCGGTCGGCGGGGATGAAATCGCCGTCGGGAACGCGAACGCCGGATGTGGTGCCATTCCAGGTGAAGACCACGTCGCGGTCGAAATCGATCGCATTCAGATCGGGCAGTTCACCGTATCCCGCCTCGAAGCGACGGACATCGGCCAGCTTGAGCTGCTTTGCCACGTCGGTGATCCAGCCGGCGCCGAAGGACTCCCAGGCGACCATGTCGACACCGCGCTCGCCAAGCAGCGACCACATGGCCATTTCCATGGCGCCAGTGTCGGAGGCAGGGACGATGCCGATGCGATAATCGGCAGGCACCTGCAGCACTTCGCGTGTGAGATCTATGGCCCGCGCCAGCTTTTCCTTGCCGATGGCGGCCCGGTGCGAACGACCGAGAGCGGCATCGGAAAGCGCATCGAGCGACCAGCCAGGACGCTTCGTGCAGGGACCAGAGGAGAATTGAGGATTGGCCGGGCGGTTCGCCGGCTTAGGTAGTGTGCTCATGATGTTCCTATCCTTGCAGATAGCACGCCTCTCGGTGGGGAGAGGTGGCCCACGGACGGCGTTACGCCTTTGCGGGGGCTGCGTCAAGAGGGTCCGTGCCACAGGGGAGCCGTGTTTTGTGCGCGTGCAATGCTGCACATGGTTCCCTAGACGCCCGCGAACCTCTATAGAGGCGTTTTGTTTTCATAAGTCAGTCTGGCGGTGGTTCGCCGGAGACGCGCCGGGAAGGAAGTTTTCATGGCTAACGTGGTGGTCGTCGGTTCGCAGTGGGGCGACGAAGGCAAGGGCAAGATCGTCGATTGGCTTTCCGAACGCGCCGATGTGGTGGCGCGCTTCCAGGGCGGCCACAATGCCGGCCACACGCTGGTTATCGACGGTATCAGCTACAAGCTGTCGCTCCTGCCGTCCGGCGTCGTGCGCCCCGGCAAGCTGTCGGTCATCGGCAATGGCGTGGTGTTCGACCCGCATGCCTTTGTCGCCGAGCTCGACCGCCTGGCCCAGCAAGGGGTGACGGTGACGCCCGACCGCCTGAAAATAGCCGAAAACACAGCGCTTATTCTCTCCCTGCACCGGGAGCTCGACGGGTTTCGCGAAGACGCGGCGTCCAATTCGGGCACCAAAATCGGAACGACGCGGCGAGGCATCGGACCTGCCTATGAGGACAAGGTCGGCCGTCGCGCCATCAGGGTCATGGATTTGGCGAATATCGAAACGCTGCCAATGAAGGTGGACCGGCTTCTCACCCACCACAATGCGCTGCGTCGCGGCCTTGGCCATCCGGAAGTGACGCCGGACGCCATCATGACGGAGCTTACCTCCGTCGCCGACAAGATTTTGCCCTATGTGGATCGTGTCTGGAAGATTCTCGAGGATGCGCGCCGCGCCGGCCAGCGCATCCTGTTCGAGGGCGCTCAGGGCACGATGCTCGATATCGATCACGGCACCTACCCCTTCGTGACCTCTTCCAACACCGTTGCGGGCCAGGCCGCCACGGGCGTCGGCCTCGGGCCAGGCTCCATCGATTATGTTCTGGGCATCACCAAAGCCTATACGACACGCGTCGGCGAGGGCCCGTTCCCGACCGAGCAGGATAATGAGGTCGGCGAATTTCTGGGCACGCGCGGCCATGAATTCGGCACCGTGACGGGCCGCAAGCGCCGTTGCGGCTGGTTCGATGCCGTTCTCGTGCGCCAGGCCGTAGTGGCGAATGGAATGAACGGCATCGCGCTGACCAAGCTCGACGTGCTGGACGGTCTCGACGAGATCAAGATCTGCACCGGTTACAGCCTCGACGGCGAGATCATCGATTATCTCCCGGCAAGCCAGGGCGCGCAGGCACGGCTCGAGCCGGTCTACGAGACGCTGGAGGGCTGGAAGGAGACGACCAAGGGTGCGCGCAGCTGGGCCGATCTGCCGGCGCAGGCGGTCAAGTATGTGCGCCATGTCGAAGAGCTGATCGGGGCGCCCGTTGCAATCCTTTCGACCAGCCCAGAGCGCGAAGATGCGATACTTGTTACGGACCCGTTTCAAGATTAGTTTCGTGGGCTAACTAATTCAGCCGCCGTCAGGCGGCTGCGGTGTAAGAAGGTGGACAGGTAAAGGCATGGCGGATTTCTCTGCGGTTCTGAGGAAGACGATCGACGGGCTCAAGGAGAACACGCCTGAAGCCCGCGATAGGATCTATCAGAAGGCCCGGACGACGATCGAGGCGAAGCTCGCCGCGATCAATCCGCCGCCTTCCGCGGCTGTCTTTGATCGCCAGCGCAAGAGTCTCGAAGATGCGATCGCTTCCGTGGAAGCGGATTACGCCCCCATCATCAAAAGCCTGCCGCCCGAAGACGATTTCGACAGCATTTTTGCCGAACTCCATTCAGATCCGGTGAAGAAGTCCGAACCCGCCGCTCCCGCGCCTGCTCCGGTGACGCCTCCCAAGCCGCAGGCAAGACCCGAGGTCTCCGAGCCGGCCAAACCATCGTTCAGCAAACCGGAAGTGGACCTGCCTAGTTTTGACGAGGGGCAGGAAGCGGATGAGGACGATGCGCAAACCGACATGGGTTGGCAGAGCGAAGCGCAGAACGACAGCGGCGTGGTGCCGCCGCCGCGCGCCATCCGCCCGCGCCAGAAGAAGTCTTCAAGCAAGATGCCTGCCATCGTGGGCGGCGTTCTGCTGCTTGCCGCAGCCGCTGCGGCGGGGGGCTGGTATTATGTGAACATGCAGCCTTCCGCGCCCGGCAATGGCGGCGCAGACGTGGCCGGACAGCCGTCTGAAACGAGCGGGCAGCAGCAGGGGGGTACCTCATCCGGCGATGGGGCTGCGAACCCCGACGGGGCCGCACAGCCGGCTGCGCCGGGACAGGAGAGCCCTCGCAAGTTCACGCAGCGCCTCATGCCTGACGGGCAGGAGGTGGATGAGGGCCCAGCGGGCGGTGAGCCCGGCCTCGGCGAAGGCACTTCCGTTGCGCAGGCCACGGCTCCATCGAGCAACGAACCCGCGACCGCGCCGACACCGGCGCCCAACGGGAGCGGACAAGCTCCCACTGCGAATGCCGGAGGCGAGCAGGCCGTGCCGGTCGGGCAACGCGCGATCTTCTATGAGGAGCGCACCAATGCGTCGCAGGGCTCGGCCGATCCGGGCTCTGTTGTCTGGTCCGTGGTGCGGGAATCGCCGGGCAACGACCTGCCGCCCGAGCCGGTCATCCGTGCCGATGCGACCGTGCCGGACAAGAACCTTCAGATGAAGCTCACTATCCGCCGCAACGCGGATCAGTCTTTGCCGGCGAGCCATATCGTCGAGATCATCTTCCTGACGCCTGAGGATTTCGAGGGCGGCGGCATCGAGAATGTGCTGCGCGTGACGATGAAGCGTTCCGAGCAGGATACGGGCAATCCGCTGCTCGGTATTCCAGCGAAGATCGCCGACGGCTTCTTCCTCGTTGCGCTGAGCGACAGCAAGGCGGACGAACAGGCCAATCTCCTGCTCATGCAGCGCCAGAGCTGGATCGATATTCCGGTGGTCTACAAGTCGGGAAGACGCGCCCTTATCACGATGGAGAAGGGCATTCCGGGCGACAAGATTTTTACCGATGTGCTGAACGCCTGGCAGAACGCGGCGGCAGGCGGGTAAACGGCAACGGGCTCCATGCCGATGGGCTCGCCGGTTTCCGGAAATGCGGGCCCGCACCCGCTTTAACCGCTCTCCGTCAGAGGTGGAGAAAATATCGGTGGCGGATGAGGGACTGGGATGGACCTCAGGCGGAAGGCCATAAAGAAAACGCCGGGGCATGCCCCGGCGTTTTGTTGTTCTGCCTGGTCGCGCGATAGCCCGATGTCAGGCGCCTGCAGCCTGGCGGGCGGCTTCGGCCTGCTGGCGAGCTGCCAGCGCCTGTTCGCGGGAGGCCGCCTGAACGGCTTCCTGGACCTTTTCGAAAGCGCGAACCTCAATCTGACGTACGCGCTCGCGGCTGATGTCGAATTCGCCTGACAGTTCCTCGAGCGTCAGTGGTTCGTCGGAAAGGCGGCGAGCCTCGAAGATGCGCTTCTCGCGGTCGTTGAGAACGGACATGGCGTCGCCGAGCATGCGGCGGCGATTTTCCAGTTCGTCCTGCTCGACCAGCATGTCCTCCTGGCTCTCCGAATCGTCCACCAGCCAGTCCTGCCATTCGCCGGACTCGCCTTCCGTGGCGCGGATCGGAGCATTCAACGAGGCGTCACCGGAAAGGCGGCGGTTCATCGAAACCACCTCTTCCTCGCTCACATTGAGGCGCGTCGCGATCTCGGAGACCTGCTCGGGATTGAGATCACCGTCATCCAGCGCCTGAATCTTGCTCTTCACCTTGCGCAGGTTGAAGAACAGGCGCTTCTGATTGGCGGTGGTGCCCATCTTCACGAGGCTCCACGAACGCAGGATATATTCCTGGATCGAGGCCTTGATCCACCACATGGCGTAGGTGGCCAGGCGGAAGCCGCGATCCGGCTCGAATTTCTTCACGGCCTGCATCAGGCCCACATTGCCTTCGGAAATGACTTCACCAATCGGCAGGCCATATCCGCGATACCCCATGGCAATCTTGGCCACGAGACGCAAATGGCTGGTTACCAGCTTATGAGCAGCCTGAGTGTCGTCACGCTCGGAATAGCGCTTCGCGAGCATGTACTCCTCTTCGGGCTGGAGCATGGGGAAACGACGGATTTCCTCCAGGTAGCGGGTCAGGCCGCCTTCGCCCGAGGCGATACTGGGTAATGTCTGGGCCATCAAGCACCCTCCTTAAAGCGGTTCATTGTTTCCTGGAAACGTTGTCCCGCCCAATCTCCTTGTTTTTCCGCATTCATGCGGATGTCAGGTGGTTCCACCTGGCTGCAAAATGCTCTCGCCGGACCTTTGCCCTCATGGAAGCGCCGCTCTATGACGCTCGCTTCCTGTTGGGGGCGGTACGGCCGAATTTCGACGCACCTCACCATATCCCATATGAGACTCATTTCCGACCGTTAAAGCTTCTTCAGAAAGTCAACAAATCGTCATCGAGTGATGAACGGGATTACTGTACCGCTTATTACAAAATTTCGAATGCCTTTGTCAATGCCGTCATGTCGGCAGGGGCCGGTGCCTCGAAACGCATCAGCTCCCCGCTTGCCGGATGGCGGAACGCCAGCAGGCGTGCGTGCAGAGCCTGACGCCCGAATGCGGCAACGATCGGGCGGATTTCCTCGGGCAGACGATTGATCTTTGTGCGGAAGGCGCGGCCGTATTCCTGGTCTCCGACCAGGGGGTGGCCGATATGGGCCAGATGCACACGAATCTGATGTGTGCGTCCGGTTTCGAGACGGCATTCGAGCAGTGCGGCAAATGCGCCGCCCTTACCGTCGGAGCCATAGCGCTTCTTCACCTGATAATGGGTTACGGCATGGCGCGCGTCGCTGCGGCCTGCGGGGACAACGGCGCGCAGAGTGCGGCTTTGCGCGTGGCGACCGAGGGGAGCGTCGATGCTGCCGGCCATTCGGTCCGGTGCGCCCCAGACCAGCGCCTCATAGGCTCGTTCGAGATCGCCGCTGCGTCCGTGGTCGGCAAAGGCCTCGGACAGGGCGCGATGGGCCCGGTCGGTCTTGGCGACGACCATGACGCCGCTCGTATCCCGGTCCAGCCGATGCACGATGCCCGGCCGCCGGACGCCGCCTATGCCGGACAGCGTATCGCCGCAATGGTGCAGCAATGCGTTGACCAGCGTTCCCGACCAGTTACCGGGGGCCGGATGCACTACCAGACCTGCCGGCTTGTTGACCACGACGAGGTCGGCATCCTCATAGAGAATGTCGAGGGGGATGGGTTCGGGAAGCGGTTCGGCGGGTTCTGCTTCCGGTATCTCCAACCCATAAGTCTCGTCGGCTGCGACCTTGTGTTTCGGCTCGGTGACGGGCGCCTCGCCACAGGTCACCGCGCCCGCGCGGATCAGGGCCTGTACACGGCTGCGTGAAACGGCGTCGCCGAGCATGGCGGAAAGCCATCGGTCGAGCCGCTCGCCGGCGGCTTCCGCATCGACGCGGAATTCTTTCCAGCCTTCCGCATCTTCCCATTGGCCCAGGTCTTCGTTATCAGGTTCGCGCATCAGGACTGCTTTCAAGACGGTGAGATATGGTAAGGCCAGAAGAACAGGAAGACGAACCGCAGGAGGCGCTTGACCCGGCTGCCGAGCGGGTGCGCCGCAAGCTGGTGCGCTTCATGGCCATCAACCTCGCCATTCTGTTCGCTGCGGTTATGGCCGTGGTGCTGGCCTTTGTCTACAAATCGCTGCGCTCGCAGCCCACACCGGTGGCGGAAGAAACAATACTTCTTCCCGGTGACGCGGCGACGGGCACGCTCGATATTCCGCAGGGCGCCCGCGTTCTCTCGCACTCTGTCGACGGGATGCGTGTTTCGCTGCATGTTTCCCTGGCCGATGGCAAGCAGGAAATCCGCATCTACGACCTTCGCAACGGCCAGCTTGTGGCGCGTTATTCGCTGGGTGGATGAACGGCGGAAACCGGCGCATATTATTTTTTCGCCAATGGCGGGATTGATGAAATGGGCTGTTGCATTTGCGACGGAAGCTGACTATATCGCAGCTCTTGCCGCGCTCCCATCGTCTAGCGGTCTAGGACGCCGCCCTCTCACGGCGGAAACAGGGGTTCGATTCCCCTTGGGAGTGCCAATTATTTCAGGTGCTTAGCTCATCTGGGTTTGCGATAATCGAATATCCATCGAATATGCGTTGTTGACCGTGGGCGTAGCTGTGCCCGCCTAAATTGTGATGGCGAGCTCTGAATAGGTTCGATTCAAGTGTGTTTCACGCTTTATCGGGCGTCATGGCTGCGTGCTTCGCGCTCAGTGAGTGTTCGTGCGACATGAATGCAGCACGGCGGTGAATGGGGGTTCGTAACTCGCCAAGGAGGCGCAGCCGCAGGTTCTTGAGAAGGTGTCGCCTGTTTTAGCCAGGCAATGGTCAAGCCCCCAACCTGGTTGGTCGGGGGCTTTTGGGGTCATGCGGCGCTGCTGGCTCCATTGGGCTGGAAGCTGCTTTCCAAGTCGCATACGACACGAGAACATGCATCTGATGTCACGTTTAGCATTGCGATCATGGCATCAACTGAGGCGACGTCAGCTTTGCTCATGGGTTGCCGATCCAGTTCGTGCAGAATGACGCACATCTGGTTCAGGATTGCCTCGATATCTGAAATGAATCCCGGCGCTTCCATAAAAGTGGTGGTGCGCTTCATTGCGCACCTCCAGCGGACAGCTTATGGTGTGCCGGAGTGCGAGCCAGTGAACTCAGGAACGTGCGCAAATGCTGTTCTTCTCCAAGGGTGCTATAGAGCAGAGCACCAGGGCCGCTGGTGGCGCTAAGCATATACTCGGCTTTAAGCTGGAGGTCTTCCAGGCTTTCGTTTGGGCAAGCTAGCAGCGTTAGCTCGATCTCCATTAGTGCTGCCTCTGCGGTCTTCACGGCTCTCTCGGCTGTTATCAGGCCGAATCGCTCTTGCTCTTCTGCAAGTTTAGCCGTGGCCTCAATGAGGTTGCGATATGCGGCCCGTTTCTGGCGTAGAATTTCTAGGTGTGCAGCTTCCTGAACTGCGGATGACAGGTTCTGGCGCTCCAGCTCATCAAGCCTTTTCTGATAGTAGCGGTCAATCTCGCGGCGCACAGATTGCTTGGCTTCTTCCGGTGAACACTTGTGAGGAAGTTCTTGGTGCCATCCCTTTGCGATCTCGGCCAAAATAAGGGGAGGGCGAGATTTTCTATAACGCGTCTCCGCTAGATCGCGTTTGCGGAGCGCTGCCTCGTTGTCGCAGAACGCGGACTGATGTTTTTCAATCAATTCTCTGACGCTCATATGTGGGGTGTCGCTGTTTTCGTTGGCGAATGCTTTCTGATTGATCGCGTTCATGCTCGTCCTCCTTATGCCTCGCGGGCCTGTGAAGATGACTGCTTTCGGCTTCGCTATGTGGCCGTTGTGCCACTTCGCCGCGAAATGCTGATGCTCGCGACGAAGGGCCCTTCCCATTGTTAGTCAGTGCCCCCTTACGGTGGCTTCCCGAAGGGATTTATGCTAACAATGTTAGTAGATGTATCACATTGATTTAGTGTGATCAACTAACAAATGCTAACAAATGCTAACAAGGGTCGCGCAATGGCAAAAACCGCTGCTTTGGGATTGAGGATTGAGCCTGTTGTAAAGGCAGCCTTGCTGGATGCTGCGAAAGCAGATCGACGCACAGTGGCTTCATATGTGGAGATGGTGCTGATCTCCCATCTTGAAGAAAAGGGGTTGCTCCCCAAGCGGGCTGCTGAGTAAGAGATTGTGCTCTAAGAAGTGCTTGCCTAGAATTGCTTGCAATCTGGGAGGAGGGGCTATGTTCGGGCGGGCGTATTCTGCATGGGAAGCATGGCCTTTGTGGGCGCGCATAGCCTCCGGTGTGACGGCTTTATTTGTCGCGGATTCTGTTATTACGGCGTGGGGAACGCGCGACTTTATTGGGAATCTGATAGAGGCATTCTTCGCCCAAATTCTGTATTGGGGCGGCCCGTTGCTTAGCATAGCTGCTGGCGTTCTTGTGGGGCGCTGGATACGGGTAAAATCGGGGTCTGCGGGCGTCGCTTGGGGTGCTGGTATCGCTACAGCGTTCGTTCTGTTTGGCGTTATTGACCTCGGAGTTCGCGAAATCCCCGGTGTCGGGTGGAGAGTGGAGGCAATGCGGGATTCAAACTGCTACGTCGATTGGGACGGACGCTCCAATCCGACGGTGTGCGAGTGAAACCGTCGCCTTATATCTGATGGAGCCCACCAATGAGCGTCTATCTAAGGCTTATAATGATTGCCTTCTCAACCAGCATTCTTGCCCAACCGGCGGCAGCCAGTTGGCTGAATGGCAATCAACTTCATCGCGAATGCGAAGCTGAAACCCCGTTTATGGCGATGGGCTACATATTCGGGGTGATAGACGGAGTAGAGTTGCGCCAACAAGATGTCAGGGCGGAGCCCTTCATTTGTCTTCCAGACTCTGTTGTCGGTAAGCAGCTGTTCGATGTCGTTTGTGAATACGCGGCTTCACATGCCAAGGTTCGACATGTCCCAGCTAGTTATTTGACCGTTGCCGCGCTGATGGAGGCTTGGCCATGTGGTGACTAATGTCGATTTTCGCTGATCTTGTGAAGTCATTTCAGGGGGGGGGAGGGCATGAAGGAGCTATTGACCGCGCCGCTGGGCATCGTGTTCGCGCTTGGGAGTCCGATAACGTTTATCATCAATGTCGTGGACACCTGGCAGGGGCAGGCTTCAGTACTGGGCAAGCTTTTGATCAGTTTGACGCTGGATGCGTTTCTTGCGGCAATCTGGCCGGTGACGTGGTTGATTTGGATCGTCATGCACCTGATGGGTCATGGCACGTCTTTGTCGCGTGTACTCGGCTTCTAAATCAGGTCGTGTGTCGCTTTATGTGTCGTTTCCATTTGAGGGCATCAGAACTTCGTATGCCTCAAGCTGCTTTGCTAATTTAGGAACGCCAGCCTTTTCCAAGCTTGCCAAATAATCTTTGAAGACGAGGGGTGGATTACCATAGTGCATAAAATCATCCCTGACCGCCTCAATGAAAAGCCCCGGTGCTAGGCTAAATGCTTCCATCAGAAAATCGTCAGGGTGTTTCGTGTGTAATCGGAACCCATCGAGAACCGCTTTGGGAAAGTCCTTCTCATTGAACGTCACGATCACGTTTGCGCGTGTCATAATTGCGGCGGCGACAACATGTCGATCATCTGGATCTGGTAACTCAATGCAATTTATAAGCGGTTCATATCCCTCCACAAGACAGTCTGGCACCGCCCTGTTCATTGCAGCGCGAGTCTTTGCCAATTGTTCTGGTTTGAGGTCCGAGCGGTTGTCTAAAAGGTTTCGGGTCCACTCATCGTGAATTTGCTCCGACCACCTGGCGCGAAAGAGTTTAGTTTGCGCAACAAAAAGCACGAGGCTTCGCAGCCTCGTGCCATAGAATACGTTAGCGTCAATGAACGCTGTGAACGTCGATATCATTCAAGACCAAGTTCCTTAGCTTGCTCATTGAGTTCAACGAGTGCCTTCTTCTGCTCTTCGCGGCAAGCTTTCTCATATTCGATTAAGTCCGCAAATCGGACCCTGCGATGGCTGCCCACTTTTCTGAACTGAAGCTTTCCAGCTTCAAGCTGTCGAATCAAGTGGGGTCTCGACACGTTCAGATAATCTGCCGCTTGCTGCGTCGTTAGCTCAGCCTCGTGCGGTATCAGGGACATAGGCGTTCGATTAGCCATTGCCTCCAGAACATCATATATTAAGGCAACCGCTCGCGCGGGAAGCGGGACAATGACCTTGTTGTCTTCCTTCCCGTCCAAGGTAATTTTAACGCTTTCATTGGCGTCAGCAACTGCCTTCAAACGATCCGCTGCTGTTCTTGCAATGACCGCTTCCGCCTCATCGGCGACAAACGGCTCATGCGTTTGGTCCATGAGCGCAAGCATCATATCTCTCCTGTGGTTGAGCAGAGCGTTTAGGATCTCTGCGTGTCAATTCCATACCATTCGCGATTCTTCGTGTCATCACATAATCGCAATAACCGCACCAAATGAAATAAACGTAAAGAAACTCAGTTCCAGAGGTGGCGTTAAAAATCGCGATCACGATTGCGTGCAACTTTATCCAATCACACTCATCACCAAGTGCGCTGTGTAATTTCTCCAGTGACCTATGCGCAGCTAAACGTCAGCCATTTCGGCTGGAATCACAACAAAGCTTCCTTTCCCACACGTCGCTTTCACGTGTTCTGCACGTGCCGCTTGGCATGCGCAGTACGCGGCATCACACCTTCCAGAATGGTTCCAACCGCCGAGCGGACACGCAAATGCGCGAAACAGTTCTCGCGAACCGCGCTGTTCGAGTTTCTTCAGTCGCGCTTCAAACTTGCTCATTCTTCAAGTCCTTCCTTGAGGTTTGGCACAAGCATGCCGTCGATGAACCAGCGCCAGTATGGCAAACTCGCGTAGGGCGTGAGGCGTCGAACGGAAGAGATGTCGCTTGGTGTCAGTGCGGGCTCTTCTCCCGTTGCGGCACGGCTGGCATTTTCAAAGCCAACACTCAGCAAGCCAACTGTGTCACTCGCTGCTCCGAATGACGGCCCTAAGAACCCTCCGACTGTTGAGCGAACCGCGTAGCGGCTTGCCGGTTGACGCTGATCGGCATCGGGAAACATCGCTGCTGCACCCGTAAAAATGCCAGGAGCCCGAGCCTTCTCCAGCGCATTGTTCACTTCAAAAGCGACCGAGAAGATACCCGAGCGGTCTAGTCCTTCTGCAATCCAGGTGCCCGGATTATTTGAAACCTCGCGGCCCGACTCCTTCTGTTTCAGGAAGTAGATGAACATTCCGATGGTAGACATACCAAGAACGCCACCAACAAAGCGCGCTTTGTCTTCCTGAAGACCCCGTATGAGTACTCGTTGGTTTGAAGCCAGCGCGAAAGACTTGAACTGCAGAAGCGCCCGACCAAGCGGAGTATTGGCAAGCAAGGGCGTATCGCCCGCGCCTTTAGTGACAATGATGGAATCAACGTCCTTGTTAATCGCCGCACGATAGGCCCGCCGCATGGCGGCAGCCAAATCATCGTTGCCCCATGCGTCAGTATTGGCAATTCGCACACCGTCCTGCGTCTCACCAAACTCTCGGAACAAGCGGCCCAGGTCTTCCGCCCTGCCCCCACCGAGACCAAGGAAGCCCATATAGGCCTGCTCCTTTTTCGGTAGCGCATCAAAGCCCTTGGTCGCGGCCTTTTCGGCGTTCTCCAGAACGCGGTTCTGCGTCAACACAGACGCAAGCCCCTTCTGGAAATCGTTCCAGTGCAGAAGGCCGGTCATCCTGGTAAAGCCGACAGCGGAATTATCCAGGAAGCGTTCAAAGGGCGAACGCAGCGCGTATGGATCGGTCAGTTCAGCCAGCGTTGCCAGACGGCTCGCCAGCATCTTTTCCGTGACCGCCCCGGCTATCTTTGCCTCCTTCACGGACAGCTTGACCGCATCGAGATTGCGGACGAGCGGCACAAGCGCGCCCTGCGTATAGGCCTTGAGACCATGCACCATTGCCGGGCGATAGGCATCCGACAGAGAGGCGATGGCGACACCGCCAAGCGCGCGCATATAGTTGAAGGTGTTCGCCGCCCTGCCGATCCGCGCCCAGGTCGTATGCTGTACCTCGGGCCGATAGTGACCGCGCAGGATGTCCCTCACACCTTGCAGGTCGCGAATGTCGGCCTTCTCCCGCGCCGTCAGCTTGTCGAGCTGCTTCTGGCGCTGCTTCGGAGCAAGGCTGTTGTCCTTCTCCACACGGGCGCGCAGCTTCTTATACTCGTCGCGAACGTCGATAAACGCCCCTTCCATATCGGGAGAGCCGAAGCGTTCCGTAAGCTCGATATCGGAGGCCATGAGGCGGGCATAGCGCCGCCCGACAAACTCGATATCGCTTTCAAGAAACTTCTCGATTTGCTGATCTGGAATATTGAACGTGCGCTCCTTCAACGGCCCGCGAGACCCGATCTTGATGTCGGTCGGCACGTCGCCGTCATAGACACGCCCCGTCACTTTGTCATAAATCTCGTCAACCAGCTCACCAAGATATGCATCGCGGTCGGCATCCGACACGAAGTCGCCCGGCCCTCTTCTCTCCCCCTCCTGCATGGACGCATTGAGGCGGGCGATACGCTCCCGATCCAGATCGTCCAGCACGCGGTTGACCTTGGTCGCTATGTCCTTCATCGCGTCCGAGGTGCCAAAGCGAGGCCGTTCGAAGTCAACGCCGGCCCTGTCCAGCGCATCCATGACGCGCTCGAAGTCCTCCGCAGCACGGGCCGCGTCCACATCGCCAATCCTGACGACCGAATCCCCCCTCACATCACGATCAAGCGCATCGAGGAAATCGCGCACCGAAGGACGTTCAGCCAGGGCATCGCGACCAGCACCATGCGGTACGGTCCCGGCATCGTTCAGGAAACCCTCATCCCAGGCGCGTTGCACGATGTCATCGAGGCCAAGCCCGCCTTTGACATTGAACTTGCCCTTACGGGACTTGCGCAGCAATCCAGGCACCTTGCGCAACTCAGGAAAAACCGAGGCCAGTTCGCCGTTCGGATCATAGATCCCGTCACGCTGCCGACGCAGCCATCGCGAAAGGGTCTCAGGCTGTTGCGGTTTCTCACCCGACCGCACACGGCGCACGATCTGGACAACATCATCCTCCGAAAGCTCGTCCAGCTCAATTTCGCCCCGCTGCAAACGCTCCTCAAATGCCGACTGACGGCGCAGGATACCGGTTTCCAGCTCATTCTTTTGCCGCTGGAGGTTGAGCGTGCGGCGATCCGCTGCCCTCCCCGCACGCGCTATTTCTTCATCCAGGGCACCGGAAAGCCAGTTCCGCACAATGCCCTTAAATTCACTCTCCTGTGCCTCAATCAGGGGCCGATTATAGACGCGCGAGAAATAGCTTTCTGCCGTGGAAATCTGCACATCCTCCGGCAAGAGACCGGCCTTAATGGCACGCTCTTTCAGAGGCTCTATGACGTGGGTGCGCCAAGCCTTCGCTGCCGCCTCAACCCCAGGAAGATTGCTCTTGTCACCGCGCCGCATAGCCATGCCCACAGCCTGGCGAAAGTCTCGTTCTGTAAGCTTCAAGCCCTGCCTGCGCGCCTCGGAGTAGGCCTTACGCTGGACTTCAAGCGCCAGGGAAACGGCACCGCGTGTAAACTCATGCATGGCCGTTTCCGCCGCAGTTTCCCCCTCACCGCGAAGGTTCTTCTTAAGATAAACGGGCGTTTCCATCAGTTGGGAGGCAACACTACGCACCGCCGTTGACGGGCTGGTGAGTGTGCGTAGCAGGGGATTTAGTTGAGCTGTTGCATGCGCGACGGTGGAAGCGGCGTCACCAGCGATAGACAAATCATCAAGCGTATCGGCAGGAGAAGCCGCAGCACTCAAGGCTTGTCGTGCCTCCGCGATCTGGTTCAATTCGCGGTGCAGTTCATCGGTGGCCGCGTCAAACTCAGGCGAAAGCGCATCTTCAAGAACTTTTCCGCCTTGCTTCCATTCCGGAAAGCTGTAGGCGCGACCGACACGATTCATCACCTTGGCACCAGCGGCGCCTAAGAGACCGCCGAGGATGGCAGACCCGCCGATATTGATGGCGCTCTCTCCCGCCGTGCGAAGCTCCTGCGTTGCCTGTAGGCCCGCTTCCTGCGCGGCTGTAGCCGCAGATGCTGCCGATCCCAAGGCCACAAACGACCGCGATGCACTATATCCTAACCGCCCGGCCTTAACTAAAGCCCCGCCTGGAAGGATAATGGTAGGATCTGCAAGCGTGACACCAACAGTCAGCCCAATGCCCATCATGCCGCTTGCCGCTAGTGTCTTGCGGTCTTTCTCCTCCTGATCAATTCCCAATTTTACCGCTTGAGCCGCTTCTGGGTTGAATACCTCTTCGAAACGGTCTGCGTACTGTTCATAGCCCGCAATATTCTCAGGCGCGTATGCGTCAAAATCAGGGTCTATGCGATAGAAGTCATCGGCGGAATGACGCATTGAAGACAGGGCGGAGCCAATGATATTTTCCTGACGCCAAGCAGCGCCAAGAGCCTCAGTGAAGGAAGGTTCCGGAGTGCGCTCATGGTCTAGCAGCCCAAGCGTGTCATAACGGGAGCGAGCAGCCCTTACACTGAACCAGCTAGGCGTAAATGGAACCTGCACAATCGAGTCAACACGGTTCTTTTCGGCGCGCAGCCGAAGCACATCAGAGTCGTTCAGGAAAACTGGGGCTGTCTTGTCGAGCGGCATCAGGCAGCCTTTTTCGGACTGCGGCCCGTCATCAGCCTGGAGAACTCGGGAATGCGCTGAGCGATCGAAACCTTGCTTCCCGTTCCGGTCGGTCGGATGTTGAGCTGTTGCAGGAAGTTCCTGAAGCTACGTTCGCCGTGGTTCTTGAAGTTGGACAGCACCTGTCCGTTCCAGCCCCGGAGCCTCATGACCGACACTTCGTTCTTCTGAAAATTCAGCGGGCGATATCGATCCAGGAAATCATCACATGCGCCGCCAAGATCTGCGAGAGCCTGGTTGAAGGCATCGAAAGCTGCGTCGGCCTCTTCGGCACGGCGCATCAGTTCCGCATGATCGGTACGGGCATCGTTCAGCATGCGCTCCAACGCTTCCTGCGCCTCACGCTCTTCCTTCTCGACAGCCGCTTTCTGCGCTGCCTCTTCTGCCCGTGAAACGGCGGCAAGGGCGTATTCCACCTCATCCAGTTTGGCTTGTGCCTTCTGGAGTTGCTTGGTGAGACTGGAACCCTTGGCCCTGTCGTCTTCACCCGAAAGCAGCACGTCCCCAAGCTGGGCCTGTAATTTGTCCCGCTCCTCTTTCGCTGCCCCGTGGGCGGTCTCAAGTTCCTCGCGCGTCATCTGCTTACCCTCTGTTCGGTTTGAAGTAGCCGCGCTTTGTGGCGGCATCGATTAGCCTGCTAACCACAGACCAGTGGTTGATCATGCCAGTGTGCTCAAGAAACTCCCTGACACCGGTCTCATCCGCGATCCGCAACGCAGCCGCCGCTGCCTCGGGCGCATCGTCACCAAACTGATGATGGAGACCCGACTCCGTAACCTGGCCGATGCTCGCTATGTCCGCGTCGGTCCAACGGAGGCTTTCGCTGTAGACAGAAGCCATCGCCTCGCCCTCACTCCGCGAAAGGCCACCCTCACGCATCCACGTGGCTGCCTGGCGCTCCAATTCCGCATCCTGCACAAGCTCAACACCGGCTGGGCCTTGAGCCGTTGCCTTGAAGCGCGAGAAATCATACTCGCCAGCAGCATCCTCGTTCGCTGGATTGCCGGCCCGCGCGTCCCGCTCATGCATCTTCGTCAACTCGGCAGTCCGAATGGCATGGTCCGGGTGCGACCGATCATTCAGGGCCTGTTCGTGCGTGGTGCGGAATTCGGTTGTGGAGCCATCAGGCGCGGCCACCTCTTCACCACCACCCGAATAACGCCGTTCATAGAGCTGCGTGAGCTCCTGGGTGCGCAGCGCATGCTCTGGATGGGCGCGAGACGACAGGGCGGCATCATGCTCGGCGCGAAAGTCTGTAATCGCCACATCGCTGGCGGTCATTTCAGCGTGCATTGCGGCCTCCAATAACTTGAATGACAAACTCGCCCGGACCCGAAAGCCACTCTGAAGGCGGTATCGGCTGGCCAGACTGATCGTTGAAGCCACCTTTGAGATCATCGAAGATGATGCGCGGTTTGAATTTCGGACACCGCGTGGCTGCGATCTGCTCCAATTTGCTGATGCGTCTTTCGATCTGGCCAAGCGTCATTTCGGCCTCCAGTCGCCCAAGGCGCTCTCTTCGAGTTCGTTGAGCCTGCGCTCGATATCCGTCGCTTCTAAGCCCTGCCGGATCGCGGTAAGCGAGCGGATCAGACGTTCGCCGTCCTGCTTGTCGAGCTGGTCACGGCGCATCTCGCGATAGACACGCGCCATCTCATCAACGACACCGCCGACATAGTTCAATCGGCCAATCCTGATTTTGCTTCGCGTGCTCAACGGCTTGCCCCCTCCGAACCACGTATCAAGAGGCAGGATTCCCGCCGATCTATCGGCAATTTCGGCATGGTCATTGCCCGCGCCTGTGAGGCATCAAGATCGAGGCAGGCGTCATCCCAATCGAATCTATTTTCCTTCATGGCGAGCTCGACCCGCTGGGACCGGATGCAATCAAGCTTCTCGTGCACGGCGCTAACGTCATGGCCAGATTGAAGAGCCTCTGCCATTTCGCGCCGCAAAAACTCTGCATGGAAGGAAAGCCTGTCGAGTTGCTCTAGATAGTCCATGGATTACCCATCCCGATAGGTTTCGTACGAGATCGAGGTGACGGCCCGCAGATCGCGCTGCGCGGCATCAATCGCAGTTATCAGTGTGATCAGGGCGGCAATCCCGTCGTCACCTGCTGCCGCGTTTCCTAAATCGGCGGAAGCTATTTCACTGATGGCGGAAAGCTCGTCTCTAGCTGCAATTGCCGTGGTGCGAGCCTTAACGAGCTGCCCGTTCAGCGCCTGCAATTGGGCGGAAACCAGTGACACGCCATAGACGGTGCGGCGTTGACGTTCCTTAGCTTCACGTAAAGCGGCATCGGTAGCTCCAGACCAGCCGAAAGTACTCCGAAGCTCGATGAGAGCCTCCTGTTGGTCGAGGCCCCGCGATTGATTTACAATGATCTGGCCGGCTTCAGATTGCAGTGTCATCTGCTTCTCATTGCTAGTTTTTCTCTGTTTGACATTAGAAAGCGCACTAACCGGGTTCCACTACTCCACGAATTTCCCCATTATTCCCCATTTCTCCGGAGGTGTTCTTCTGATGGGAGGTAGGGGCGAACGTGCTTATTCTCGGAGCGGCATCCTTGTCTTAGAAGCTCCAACGCACCCCAGTTTTGATCTATGACCATACGCAAGGCTGGCAGGGATACGCGCCAAACGCTCCCAGCCTCCCATTGGTCTCCAATTCCGTAGCGAATGCACCAGCGCCTCAGTGTCTCGTTAGGCACTCCAAGGGCTTCTGAGGCGGCAGATAGACGAACGCCGTCACCCCTTAAGATTGGAACCCGTTTTATGTTCATCGGACACACCTCCGAAGAGTAAAGCCAGCACGTATCAAGCGCTCTTCGAGATCGCTGTGGAGCATTTCAACCAGCACAACGTGCTGCTGTTTCTCAAAAGCACCCTCTGTTCTCTGTGTCTTGATCTGCCTCTGAATCTTCTCTCTGCTTCTGTGTCTTCCTCTGCCTCTTCCTCTTCTTGTTTCGATAGGCTTTCGGTAGGCTATGGATAGGGTCATCAGTGCGCCCCCTCGTTGCCGTGAATTGCGTCGCCTGGGCTGTCTAGAAATCGCCCGCCCCAGATGGTCTCGGAGAATTCAGCCTCGACCCGCTCTCTGATGTCGTCGCTATCCAGCCTTGAAATATTGGACGCGATGCCCGCCGCATGCTTTGCATTCGTTGGCGAGCAATGCTGAAACCAGCGGCAGACATAGATTTCGTTGGTTTCATCATCGGCTGCTATGAGATCCCCCGCGACCAGTTCCCTCATGGCTTGCCGATATCGATCACAGGACCATCCTAGGTCGGATTCGGCATAAGCTGGCGGGATGCGACTGCACCCCGCACTGGTTTGATGTGGTCCTGCTGCAAAGTAGAACCACAGCAACCGACCATCGTCAGGCAAGCTAAGGAAGCGCTTTGAACGCCAGACCGGTGGGGCGATCTTGTGAAACTGTCTTTCCTTGCTCATTGGCTATTCTCACGCTTGTGCGCGGCCTTGTGGTGGCGTCTGCACAGCCACACAACATCGGCAGGCCTGGAGTAATCGGGGTGGTGTCCATCCGTCTTTGGGTGGCCGCACACCACACACGGTTGACGATTAACGAGGCCGCGTCTCAGTGCCGATTGGAGGCATGAGTGCGCCCAGGCAGCTTTTGGATTGCGCTGCCTCCATCTCTCCTGTCGGGTAAGCTGCCGTTCTGCACCGTTGGTCATGCCGTCCTCCCGTAATGGAGTTCCGCAATGCAACGGGCGATAGGTGGCGTGACTGCGAACCGCTGGGAGAGCTGGTAAGCTTGCCTCTGCAGAAGATTTTCGCTAGAATCATCCGTGTGAATTTGGAATGACAATTCGTGAAAACCGGTCTTGCCAGAGGCCGGCTTTTGCATTTCAGATAAAGACCTCATAGAGCGCGCGCCCTCCGCAAATTTGCTTCACGAATGGCGGCAATTGCCTCCTGTACGGATAGGCCAAATCGCTCCCGCAGTTCGGGTACTGTTGCTCGACCGGAGCGCTCACGCGGCTGCATGAGCCATTCTGCAGCCAATGAGACAGTTTCTTGGTTCTGATGATCAGAGGTGTGCATCATGCAACCTCCGGACCGGGCAGGTTCTCTAGGAATGATTTGAGGTCATCCGAGAGGATGATTGTACGTCGCCCGAATTTACGGGTGCGGAGTTGACCCGCTTTGATTGCGTCGTAGATCCTGGTGCGGCCAAGACCCGTCGCTGTGACTGCATCCGGGATAGTGTAGGCAAGTGCTGGAAGGTGTGTATTCACTGTGACAACCTCGAACGTTGTTGAACAACGTTGAAGGTGCCAGCCGCTCGGCTCACATAAAATCGAGGGTTCTGTTAGCCGCGAGCAACAACGGCATCTAGCATGGCGGCGGCTGCTTCTGACGCTGACATACCCTCATTCTTTAGCGTCTCGACCACCTCTCGGGCTGCGATAAAGTGCAGTTCGATGTGATCGTTGTTGCGCTCGGAGTTTGCGTTGTGTCGCCACTGTCGGAGACTTGCTCCTCCTTTCTTCCCGGGTAGGGGCAGCCCCGCCGTTGCGAACCGGCTCTCTACCGTTTTAATTGCAGACGGTGTACCGCCCATAAGGTCAAGATACACCGACGCCCAAGCCCAGGCAGCCTCGTGTTGCGTGGGTTTAGCCGGTCTGCCACCCTTTTTGGGAGCAACAAGAAGGGTTTGATGCCCTAGTGTCAGATTTCGAAACTCTGCGAGCATATTCTCCAACATCAGACAAACCTCCGATGGCATGTTGGTCTGGCTGGCATAGGAGGCCAATGCAGCGGTGGTTTGTGCGAAGGCTGTGAGTTTATCTGTGTTGTGCGTCTCTGCGGCTTTCTTCAAGGCAAGAAAAAAATCAACATCGGCTTCAATCTTTTGTTTCATCGGTCAGCCTGCCTGATAGGGAATACGTTCTTGTCGTCATCGGTTGGTACCAGCGGTACCACCGCGCGCGCCGCAAGCTCTTCCAGCCCGTCTGCTATCCATCTGCCATAATGGCGTTCAATCATCGGCGTTGAGGTGTCGTGCAGCGCGGCCACAAGCCTGATGGGTAGATTGGCTCGGATGCCGCGCACGATGGATGAGTGCCGCAAGGCATATGGAATTACGTTGGGCATGCCTGCTCGTTCTCGTATTTCGCTCCACGGTCGTACTAGTTCGCTCGGACTTTGCCATGGGCCACGCTCGAACTTCTCCCACTTACCTACTGCGCCTTGTGCTTGCTTGTGTCGCCAACGCTCCAGCAACGGTGCGTTGGTCGGTCGCCCGGTCACCGCAGGTTGCAGGTTGTCGAGAACGTCTTTGCCGACTGGCACGGGGATGTTTCCAATCTTGCCGCTTCGGCCTTTTCGACTGACCGGTATCAAAAGCCTCGAATGAAGGCGCTGAACATCACCCACCAACATCCGGGCAATTTGGCTGAAGCGAGCGCCCGTGGCTGCAAGGAGTACGATAAGGCGGTAGAGATCCCCCTCCCATGCCTGTTCTTTGTCGATCTCCAATGCGGCGCGGATTATCTGGCTAACCTGATGGTCACTGAGGATTTGATTATCACGGGCCAACGGTTCCGTAACTTCGTCGCCAGAGGTAGGTGCCTTGAGGCCGTGCTTAATGATATCTGGCAGCTTCGGGTCAAGTCGGTCTCTGTTTACTGCATAAGCAGCATTGAGGGCGGCTTTCAGGTCGTTGATCAGGCGTTGTTTGGTGGCAGCCTTGATCGTGTCCGGGAGGGCTGCTCTCCAGCTTATCAAGTCCTTCTCTTTCAAATTATGCATTGCCAATTCTGCCAGAGGAGCGGCAGGAGCAGCTTCTCGTTTGCCGCGCTTTTCTTGGCCAAGCACATATCGCCTTAATCTCTGTCCGGCGTCTGAGTGCGTGGCTCGGCCCTTGCGTCGACTGTCTCGCGCATCGCGGTCTAAGATATAGCTTTCAAGCGCTGCGCGGATGGTTAGGGGTGGGCCCTCCGCCACTGCTTTGGCTTCCTTGCGAGCCTGGGCGACGATCTGACGAGCTTGCGCCTCTGCCTGTAGAAAGGTGAGTAGCCCCTCTGTCAGCTTATCGTTCTGATCATTCGCGGGGCCTATAGGCGCTTGCTTATAATTTGCGCCAGAGCCCCAGTTGCGCCAGCGCGCAAACCAAACGCCCCCACGTTTGCCTTTGCGATACCAAACTGCTGCCTCGGCATCCAAGCGCCTTGCATACTCGCCCGGCTCAAGCTTGGCTCGTGCTTTTGCGGTAGTGAGTGGAGCCTCCTTCAAGGTTCTCGCCATGAGCAATCTTCTTTGGTCATTTAAGGATACATCGAATATAGGTCGAATATTCGCCTGCGTACAGGGGCGAACACCGATGCACGAAATGGCGGATATCAGCGGATATTGGCGGATTCTCATGCGTCTGAGTTAGTCAAAAACCTGCCCTCTCACGGCGGAAACAGGGGTTCGATTCCCCTTGGGAGTGCCAGCTTTCTTCCTTGCATTCGATGAGTTTCATGGCCCGCCGCGCGAGGCTTCAGGGAATGCGGTTAGCGGCGGAGCTTCAACGCCGCCATGTCGATGCCGAGGGGCTGAGCCAGATCCTCGATGGAATCATAGAGCAACTCCAGCGCATAATGCGGATTGTGGGCATAGATGCCCGGATCCGCCGTAACGAGCTTCCAGTTGTAGGCGGCGCGCAGCAGCCGCGGAGTCCATGCCTTGTAGGCTATGGGCTTGCCTTCGGCGAGGTCGACCGCGCCATCGCCATTCGCATCGGCGAAGAAATAGGGATGGCGGTGGCCGTCATAGACCATGGGAACCGCTGCTACCCTGGCGGAATAGGAAATCAGCATATTCATCAGGCGCTGTGCATTCGTTTCGATGTCGGAACGAATACCCACATTCAGATTGCCGCTGCCATCATGGCTCTGGCGGGAAATACGAATGTCACGCGGGTTTCCCGTCTCGTGGCAGGTAAGGCAGGTCTCGGTGGAAACCTCCAGACTGTGGGCATCGTGACACGAGGTGCAACTGGCGACGGGGCGGGCATGAAAGAAGCGGCCCGAGTATTCCTTGCCGGGATAATGATAGCCGGCAGCACCATAGCCGCCCAACCAGCTCGCCGCTGCAGTCGCGTAGTGCGGATTGATGAAGCTCAGTTCGGGATCGGAGGTGTCTGCCGGGCGCTCGCCAATGGCGTTGCTGACCGTAGCGCCGGCCGCGCGTCCCTGGTGGCAGGTCATGCAGGCGGCCTCGACGCCCGTGACCGGATGCATGACGCCGCTCGGCAGGCGAATTTCCTTTATCTCTGAAAGGCGGGGATTGTGGCAGGTCGCGCAATCGACGACGCCGCCGGTCGGGATCGGTTTTTCGGGCAGGCCGGGCGCGCTTCCGTCAAGACCGTGGAAGGCGCGGAAGCCGGCGCCTGAATGGCACACGGCGCAGACCGGAGGAATTTCGCCAGCATCGTTCCAATGGCTGAAGGAGGGCGAACGGGCATCTGAATGGCCGGAGCGCATCCATGCCTCTATGGCAGCGAAGTTTTCCACGGGGATGTTTTCCGGGTGAAAGGGGCCGCTATCGGGCATGACATATGGTCGCACGGGCGTTGCGATCTCGCCCGTTCCGCCCGCCGCTTTCGGCTCCTGCGCTGTGCCTGGAGGCGTGTTCCCAAGAAAAAATGCCAAGGCTGCCAGGACAAAGGCAGCGGAGAATACTGTAATTGCTTTGTGCATGGCAGTTTTTCCGACGGCTGGATTTCCAAACTCTAGCTGATAACCATAATAGCCGGGTCACCGTTTCGGGCAAATGCGACATGAAGGTCGAAATGGCGACAGAGCGGAGGAACGATGCTGGGCCAGGAATTTCGAGCGGGATTGACCTTGCCGATCAAGACCCCGCCCCGGACCAAGGCGGGAATCATCGATCTCATGACCGAGGAAGCGGCCATAACGGCAGCCCCCGGTGAGGAGTTGCGGGTCGAGATGGCGGTGCCGGAAGGGGCGCTTGTCGCGCAGGGCGCGCCGCTTGCCAGGCTGCGCGGCGCTCCACAGATAGCGTTCGTCGCTCCCATGGCCGGACGCGTAGCGTCGATCGCGCTTCGCCCCGGTCACCGGCTCGGCGAGATCGTGTTGTTTCGCGAGACGGGCGCAGAGCGGTTCCGCCATGACACAAGCGCTGCCGTGAGCGGGCGGGACAGCGAGGGCGTACGTGCATTGATGCAGCAGGCGGGGCTATGGCGCGCACTGCGCAGCAGGCCGTTCGGCAACATGCCGCGCGGGGACGAGACGCCGGCTGCGATTTTCATCATGGCTGTCGATACGCGTCCGCACGCGCCTGACCCTCGCGAGGCGCTGAAGGGCAAGGAAGAGGCCTTTGCACGCGGACTCGACGCGCTCGCGCGGCTCACCGATGGACCGCTCTTCCTCTGCCAGTCACAGGGTGCGGACATCGCGGATAGCGCTGCCGGCAACCGCGTGCGGATCGTGAAGACAGGGAAACGGCACCCGCAGGGGCTCGCCGGGTTTCAGATTCACGCCCATTTCCCGGCGCGGCCAGAGTCTCGCGTCTGGGATATCCATGCGGAGGAGGTTGCCGCTTTGGGTGCGCTTCTTCAAAGCGGATATTTGCCCGAAACACGGATGGTGAGCGTCGCCGGATCGGCGCTCAGCGAAAGCCGGCTCGTGCGCTGTCAGCCGGGGGCGGATCTGCGCGGGTTGAGCTACGGTGCCGTGCGGCCTGGCAATCACGTTCTGCTTTCAGGATCGGCCATCGATGGCCGTGAAGCGCGCTGGCTTGCCCCGCGCGACAGACAGCTGACGGTTTTGCCGCGCCGTGGCCAGCCGCCGCGAAGGCATTGGTTCGGTGCCGCGCTGTCGCGCGCAGCACGGCCGCTGCCGATCATTCCGACGGCGGCGCTTGAACAGGCATTCGGCACGGCGCTGCCGGCAGCGGCGATGGCGCGCGCTCTCGCTTCCGGCGACGATGAAACCGCCATCAGGCTTGGCGCGCTTTCGCTCCTCGGGGAAGACCTGGCGCTTGTCGATTACGTGACCGCGGCCGAACCGCGACTTTCATCGATGCTGCAGGGTATTCTTGCCCGCCTTGCGGCGGAGGAGGCGGGATGATCCGAGGCATCTGGGATCGCGAAACCGTGGCGCTTCTGCTTCTTGCGGCGATGATGCCCATGGCGCTGACCTTTCTGTGGTTCGGAGGGGCCGGGGCGGTCAGCCGGCTTGCGCTTGCGCTCATCGTCTCGGGGCTGTGGCATCTGGTCTTCATGCTGGCACGGGCGCAACCGCCCTCCTTCGCCGGTGCGATCACCGCATTGGCAGTGGCTGTGCTCGCGCCGGAAGAACTTGGCGTGCTGCAACTCGTTCTGGGCATCAGTTTCGGTTCAGTGATGGCCGAGCTGGTGTTCGGCGGCTGGGGGCGCAATGTGGTCAATCCGGCGACGGTGACACTCGCCTTTCTCGGCTTCAGCTTTCCCGCCGCGCCCTGGCCGGACCTCGTCTTGCCCATGGCCTGGGCGGCTATTCCCGCCGCGTTGCTTGGCGTCGGCTTCGGGGTGATGTCGGGGCGTATCGTGGGCGGCGCGGTTCTCGCCGGGGCGTTGGCGCTCGCGTTGGGCGTGGCGCCGGGGCCGGTTCTGCCGGTGGCGGGCGTGGTTCTCGTACTGCTTGTCTGCGATCCGGTGGCCAGTGCGGCGACGAGCGGCGGGCGCTGGTTGAACGGCCTGCTCTATGGCGGCCTCGTCGTGCTTTTCATTCTCGTCTGGAAGAATGCCGCGCCCGTGCAGATTGCGGTGTCGGCGGCGCTGTTTTCCTCCCTTGCAGCGCCGCTTCTCGATGAAACCGTCATAGGCGTGTGGCTCGCGCGCCGAAGGAGACGTCATGTCTGACCTCAATCCATTCAATGCATGGCGCCGGCTTCTGGCTTTGCCGAATGAAAGTCGGCTCAAGACCGTGGCAATGGCATTCCTCGTTTCGGCGATCTGCGCCGTGCTGGTCAGCGGTGCGACGGTGGTGCTCAGGCCCATCCAGGCGGCCAACCGGGCTGTGGAAGAGCAGGCGCGTCTGGAAGCGCTGGTGGCAGGCATTCCCGGAATGGCTGATCTCCTGCAGCGCTCGGGTGGTTCATTGAGCACGGTGGTGATCGATCTGGCGCGGGGAGCGGCAGCCCGCGAGGTAACGCCGGAGACCCTCGAGACGGCGCTGGCCGACCCCGCCAACTGGACGACGCTTGAGGCCGGCCAGGACATTGCCGGGCTTGGGCAGCGCCCGAATTTCGCGCAGATCTATCTGCTTCGCGACGCTGATCGGATTTCGCTCGCGCTGCTGCCGGTCAGCGGGGCGGGCTATAATGGCCGGATCGACGCGATCCTCGCCTTGCGAGGCGACATGAGAACTGTCGCCGGGCTTGCCATCACGCGCCAGTCGGAGACGCCGGGTCTTGGGGCGCGGATCGAGGAGCCGGCATGGCTTGCCAGTTTCGCGGGAAAGCAGGTGATCGACGATACGGGGGCGGTGCGTTTCGCGGTGGCGCGGGGCGCGGCTTCCAGCGCCTATGAGGTGGACGGCATCACGGGTGCCACGCGCACCGGCAATGCGGTTACACAGATCGTGCGGTTCTGGCTCGGTCCGCAAGGGTATGGTCCGCTGATCGATGCGGTCAGGCGCGGGGAATTCTAGGCCATGACCGCACCGTCGCCCCTCTGGTCCACGCTGACCGATCCGCTGGTTCGCCAGAATCCGGTGATGCTGCAGATTCTCGGGATCTGCTCCGCACTCGCGGTAACGACATCGATGGCGACGGCGCTCACCATGGCAGCCTCCCTCACTGTGGTGCTGGTCCTTTCGGCGGGCATTATCAGCGTTATCCGACGCCATATTCCCGATGCGATCCGTCTCATCGTCCAGATCGTCATCGTTGCTTCGCTGGTCATCGTGATCGACCAGATCCTGCAGGCCTATCTTCACGACATCAGCCAGAAGCTCTCCGTGTTCGTGAGCCTTATCACGACCAATTGCCTCGTCCTGGGGCGCACGGAATCCTACGCGCGCCTCAACCCGCCCGTTCCCTCCATGGTCGATGCGCTCGGCAACGGTCTCGGCTATTCGCTGGTTCTGGTGGTTCTGGGCTCATTGCGCGAACTCTTCGGTGCGGGCAGGCTGCTCGGCTGGCAGGTCTTGCCGCTCGCTGAACAGGGGGGCTGGTTCACGCCGATGAGCCTGATGCTCCTGGCGCCCAGCGCATTCTTCCTGCTTGGCGGTCTCGTCTGGGCATTGCGCTCCCTGCGGTCCGAACAGGCCGAACCGCTGGAGTTCACCCCACCGGTGGCGCGAGAGGCGGGCGAATGAGCGATCTTGCCGGCCTTTTCCTGCGTGCCGCTTTCGTGGAGAACATGCCGCTCAGCCTCTTTCTGGGGCTGTGCACCTTTCTCGCCTTGTCGCGGCGAACGGAAACAGCCATCGGTCTCGGCGTGGCGATGATCGCGGTGATGGGCGTGACGGTGCCTCTCAACCGGCTCATCTACAACGCGCTGCTTGCGCCCGGCGCCTGGGGCTGGGCCGGCATGCCGGAGATGGATCTTTCCTATCTTTCGCTGATTGCCTTCATTGGCGTGATCGCGGCAACGGTGCAATTGCTCGAAATGCTTCTCGATCGCTTCTTCCCGGCAATCCATGCGTCCTTCGGCGTGTTCCTGCCGCTTCTTACAGTGCAATGCGCGATCCTGGCGGGAAGCCTGTTCATGGTGGAGAGGCATTACACGCTGGCGCAGTCCCTCGTCTTCGGCCTCGGCGGGGGGACGGGCTTCGCCATGGCGGTAATCATGCTTGCAGCGGTGCGCAGCAGGCTGGCCTATGCCGATCTTCCTGCAGGTTTGCGGGGACTGGGCATCGCCTTTGTCCTGACGGGCATGATGTCGCTCGGCTTTTCCTCCTTCGCGCAGATGGTGGCGCCATGAACGAGGTGGTGCTCGCCAGTCTTGTGGTGATGCTTCTCGTCGTCGGGCTGACGGCGGGGCTCCTGGCGGCGCGGCGGCGGCTTGTTCCGCAGAGCGCCGTGACGGTCACGGTCAACGAGACGACCCGCATCGAGGCATCGCGCGGCGACAAGCTGCTCGGCGTTCTGCATGGCGCGGGCATCGGCATTCCGGCAGCCTGCGGCGGCTCAGGCACATGCGGGTTGTGCCGGGTCACGGTGACGGGCGAGGGTGCGGGCGAACCGCAGGCGACAGAACGCGGCATCCTTTCCGCGGCGGAGCGGCGGGCGCATATGCGCCTTGCATGCCAGACCACGCTGCGTGGTTCGTGCGCGGTGACGGTGCCGCAGGATGTGCTGGCGGTTGGGGGTGGTTTCACCTGCCGGGTCGTGTCGAACCGCATGATGGCGCCGTTGATCCGCGAACTGGTGCTGGAATTGCCGGAGGGACAGCCTTTCGATTTCAGGGCTGGCGGCTTCATGCAACTTACCGCCCCGGCGTATAGTCTCGACCTTGGCAGGATCGATCTCGACGAGGGCTTTCGCGAAGCATGGCGCATTGCGGGCTGGGACCGTATGTCATCGGTCTCCCACATGCCCGTGACTCGCGCCTATTCCATCGCCTGCCGCCCGCAGGACAGCGCCGGCGGACGCGCGGTCTTCAACATCCGCCTTGCCGTGCCGCCGGCCGGTCGCGAGCTGGAGGTTCCGCCAGGCGTGGTGTCGTCCTGGCTTTTTGCCCGCACGCCCGGCGACATGATCGATGTCTCGGGGCCGTTCGGCGATTTCCATGTTCAGGCGACCGATCGCGAGATGATCTTTATCGGTGGTGGTGTCGGCATGGCGCCGCTCCGGGCGATGATCCACGAACAGATCGGCAAGGGCAGCGGGCGCAGGATGCGCTATTTCTACGGGGCTCGTTCCCTGGCTGATCTCTTCTACGTGGAAGAGTTCGAGGCGATTGCCGCCGCGCACGACAATTTCACCTGGACGCCGGCGCTTTCCGACCCCGCCCCCGGCGACCGCTGGCGTGGTGCGACCGGCTTCATCCATGAAACGGTTCGCGATGCCCTGCGCGGGCATCCTGCGCCGGAAGATTGCGAATATTATCTATGCGGACCGCCCGTCATGATCTCGGCGGTGCTGGCCACGCTTGAGCGGCTCGGTGTCGAGCGGCAGTCCATCTTCAACGACGATTTCGGAGTCTGACCCATGAGCGCGTTCCAGATCCGGCCCAGCCGCCGCACCCTTCTCGGCATGATCGGTTCGCTTCTCGCGGCGCCTGCCATCGCCCGATCGCAGACGCGGGCCGTCGAGGTGATGGAGGGCCGCGCCTTCGCGACCGGCTGGAGCCTGATGCTGCCTGCTGGCGGCGGGGGCGAGGCGCTACGCTCTCGCATCGAGGCATTGCTGGGCGATGTGGACCGCCAGATGTCGCCGTGGCGGGCCGACAGCGTCGTCAGCCGCTTCAATGCGGCTGGGGCGGGCGCGCAGGCGGTGCCGGCCGAGACAGCGGCAGTGACTGCTGCCGCGTTGCAGATCGCGCGCGACAGCGGCGGGCGGTTCGATCCCACGGTCGGTCCGCTCGTTGCCCGTTGGGGGTTCGGCCCCATCGAAGGGGATGGCGTGCCGGACTGGCACGGTCTTGTCGCAGGCGAGGCCGATATCGGCAAGTCGCGGCCAGGTCTCACGCTTGATCTCTGCGGGATCGCCAAGGGGCGTGCCCTTGACGGAATGGCCGACATCGTGCGCGAGGCCGGCCATGACGATTTTCTGATCGATCTGGGAGGCGAACTTGCCGCCGGTGGCCGGCATCCTTCCGGCCGGGACTGGCAGGTCGCGGTGGAGGATCCGCGCAGCGATGGCGTGGAACCAGCGGGCATGCTGCGGCTCGGCGGCATGGCGGTGGCGACATCCGGCGGGCGGGCGCAGAGCTATGTGCTGGATGGGCGCAGCTACAGCCATATCATCGACCCGGCGACGGGCGAGCCGGTGGCTGGCGCCCTGGCCTCCGTATCGGTTATCGGGCAATCGGCCATGTGGGCCGATGGCTGGGCGACCGCGCTTGCAGCGGCGGGGCCGGCGGAAGGCCCCGCGCTGGCGCACCGCACGGGGATTTCCGCGCTCTTTCTTATCCGGGAGGGAGAGGGCCTGCGGCGCGAAACGACGGGGGCCTTCGATCGGCATCTGATCTGACACGATCAGCATTTGTCGCGGAAAGGACGAGAGATGGAACTGGTTCTGGGCGTTGCAATCTTCCTCCTGGCGGCGGCTGGACTGGCTGTCGGCCTCGTTTTCGGTCGCGGTCCCATCGAGGGCTCTTGCGGAGGACTTGCCTGCATCAAGGGTGCTTCCTGCGCCGGTTGCCGCAAACGGATGGGAGAGGAAGCGGAGGAATCGCCATGAGCACCGATTTGACAGTCGCCGCGATCATGCAGACGGATTGCCCCGTGCTGGCGCCGGACATGCCCATCAGGCGAGCGATAGCCCTGCTGGTGGAGGGCGGTGCCGCGGCAGCTTCGGTCGCGGACGAAAGTGGGGCGCTGGTCGGCATTCTCACGCAGAAGGACTGTTTTCGCCCGGCGCTGCATGCAAGCTACTATCAGGAGTGGAAGGGAACCGTCGCCGACCACATGACGGCGGGTGCGGTGGCCCTGCCGGCGTCGGACGACCTCATATCGGCAGCGCAGGCTTTTCTCGATCACCCGCACAGGGTGTTTCCTGTTCTTGACGAGGGGCGTCTCGTGGGAATGTTGCGCCGCGCGGATGTGCTTGCCGCGCTCTTGCGGATGGGGTGAGCCGGATATTTTCGCCCGCCGCTTCGGTGGGTGCGGGAACACATCGGGTCAGCAACGACATGGACACTGTAAAATCCATTCTTGTGGCTACTGATTTCTCGGAACGGTCCGACAGGGCCGTCCGCCGCGCCGTCTTGCTTGCCCGGCAAACGGGGGCGGCGTTGTCGCTCGCGCATGTGGTGGATGACGATCAGCCGCGCAGGATCGTCGAGAGCGAGCTCGACATGGCGTCCCGGCTTCTGAAGGAACAGGCGAAGACACTGGAAAGCGTGGACGGTGTTTCGTGCCGGGCTGACGTGAAGCTGGGGGACGCTTTTGCCGGCATTCTGGCTGCCGCTCAAGAGCAGAAGCCCGATCTGCTTGTCGTCGGCCCGCATCGCCGACAGCTTCTGAAGGATGTGTTCACAGGGACGACGGCAGAGCGGACAATCCGCAATTCCGCATGGCCGGTGCTCATGGCGAACGCCCCGCCGGTGGGCCCCTATCGCAATGTTCTCCTGACTTCGGACCTTTCAGACGGCGCGCTTCTGGCGGCCAGGCATTTCGCCGTGCTCGATCTCGCACCGCAGGCCGGGCTTTCCGCACTGCATGTCTTCGATGCGCCTGCGCTGAGGCTTGGCATGAGCCATTCCATGTCGCGAGAACAGAAGGATCGCTATCTTGAAGGGGTGCGCGACGAGGCGGTGATGGGGCTCGCTGATTTCGTTCGCTTGCTGAATGTCGGGACGGTTGGGGAGTTGGTGCGGCGTGAGACCATCTCGCCGGCCCATGACATCCTGGCGGCCGCCCACGAGGCCGACGTGGGGCTCGTGGTGGTGGGTAGTTGCGGAAGGAATGGAATAAGGAAGATGGTTCTGGGCAGCGTGGCGGAAGAACTGTTGCGCATCGCCGATGTGGACGTGCTTGTGATTCCGCCTGCCGCCTGATGATCCGGATCATGGCACCGGGGTGATATCACAGCTTATGTTTTCTGGTTATAACTGCCCTTGAAATTGCGATAGGACAGTTAGCCGCCTGCACTATAGGGTCGTTCAAAGCGTTCCCTATAGAGGTTCCCCAGTGACAGATGAAGTTAAGGAAGTGCGGGACGGCGAAGCCGTTCCGACCCCCGCTTCCCAAGGAAATATAGAAAAGTCGAATCATATCAGATCGTTGATATGGGGTGCGGTGGTGGCTGTCATTGTGGCGGTCTTTTTGCCGGCTCCTCTTTTCGCCTCCAATCTCTCATTCCTGTTCTACATGATGCTGTGGCTCACCATGGCCACGTCGTTCAACTTCGTTGCGGGCATGGCTGGATATATGCCTTTTGGTTATGTGGCGTTCTACGGTGTCGGCGCCTATGCCATGGGCGTGCTGTACAAGTCGTTCGGAATGCCCATCCCCGTCGCGCTGGCGGGCTCTGCGGCAGCGGGCATCGTGGTCGGTCTTCTGGTTGCGCCGACGCTGCGTCTGAAGGGGGTTTACTTCGGTATCGTCAGCCTGGCGCTTGCCATGGCGATGAAGCTCGTGATCTCGCTGATGCCGGGAGACATCACCGGTGGAAGCCTCGGGCTGATCCTGTCCTCGGCCAATGATCCCCTGGCGGCCTATTATGCCATGTTCCTCGTCATGATGGGCGCGCTTGCCGCCGGCACATGGCTTTCCATGTCGCGGCTGGGAACGGCGCTCCGGGCGATCCGGGACGACAGCGAGGCGGCTGAGGTGGTCGGCGTCAATGTGGTCGCCACGCGGCTCAAGGCCTGGATCATGGCCACCATGTTTCCCGCGCTCGTGGGCGGGGTCGAAGCCTGGTACACCAATGCGATCGATCTGGATTCCTCCTTCAACCTGCTGGTGACGGCCAAGAGCATCGTCCATGCGATGGCCGGCGGTCTTGGCTTCCTCGTCGGACCGATTGTCGGCGCCAGCGCGCTCTATGGGATCGACCAGCTTATCTGGCGCAATTTCCCCACGCTCAACCTGCTCATTCTCGGCGTCGTCATCATCGCTTTGATGCTGCTTCTGCCACGCGGCATCGTGGGTGCCTTTGCGCAGCGCTTCTCCCGCTTCCGGCGCTTCATTCCGTAGTCGTACAGGACTGAAACAAGATGAACGAACTTCTGCTTCAAGGCCTGGTCAACGGCATCGTCGTCGGGCTGATCTACGCGCTGATCGGCGTCAGCCTCAATGTGATCTTCGGCGTGTTGCGCGTCGTCAATTTCGCGCATGGCGAATTCATCGTGCTTGGCGCTTATGCGGCCTATTTCGCCCAGGCCTGGCTTGGCCTGTCGCCGCTTCTGGCAATGCCCCTGGTATTCGTGATCTTCGGCGCGATGGGATACGGCCTTTATTTCGTGCTGGTGCAGCGCCTGTCACGCTCCAACGATCCCGAGCATGCCTCGCTACTGGTCATGTTCGGGCTTTCGCTGGTGCTTGGCGCGCTCATGCTCCTGGCCTTCGAGGCGGATGCGCGTTCGCTGAACTTCACGCTCGATCCGCCCTTCCTGATGTTCGGCAACATCATCCTGCCGACCACGAAGCTGCTCGGGCTGGCTGTCGCCATTCTGGTGACGGGCGCGCTTGCCTTCTTCCTTTACCGGACGATGCCCGGCAAGGCGCTGCGCGCCATCATCATGAACCGCGACGCGATCCAGATCGTGGGCGTGGACCTCAACAGGCTTTCAGCCCTCACCTTTGGGCTGGGCCTGGGGCTGGCAGGCATCACCGGCATCCTCGTATCGATGATCTTTCCATCCTTCTCGCCATTCATCGGCCAGGACTACACGCTCATCGGTTTCATCGTGATCGTTCTTGGCGGTCTCGGCCATCCCATCGGCGCCGTGGCGGGGGGCATCCTGTTCGGTCTCGCCGAACAGACCGCCATGGTTTTCTTCAGCGGAACGGTGGCGATGCTTCTCGGCTTCGTCCTGCTGATCGCAGTCATTCTCCTTCGTCCCGCCGGTCTCTTCGGCGTGCAGAACTCGCGGTGACGCCATGTTGAAAGTCGACCAGCTCGTAAAGAAATTCGGTGGCATGACGGCCCTTGGCGGCGTCAGTCTCACTCTGCCCGACCAGTCGATCCTTGGCCTCCTGGGCATGAACGGTTCGGGGAAGACCACGATGCTCAATTGCATCAACGGTCTTTATGAAGCGACTTCGGGCGCAATCACGCTCGATGGCGTCAGCCTCATCGGCAAGTCGCCGCATGCCGTTTTCTCCGAGGGCGTGGGGCGGACATTCCAGGTGCCGCGCGTGTTTCACCAGATGTCTCTTCTGGAGAACCTCTCGGTGGCACTCCTCAACAAGGGGCTCTCCAACGCCGAAGTGGCCGAGATCAGCGCCCATTGGCTCAACAAGGTGGAGCTTTACCGGCTGCGCCACAACTATGCGGAAGAGCTTTCGGGCGGACAGCAGAAGCTTCTGGAGCTTGCCCGCATCATGGTGGCCAATCCGAAGCTGGTGCTGCTCGACGAGCCTTTTGCCGGCGTCAATCCGGGTCTTGCCCTGCTTCTCATCAGGATCATTCGCGAGATGCCGAAGGAGGTCGGTTGCTCGGTCCTCCTCGTCAGCCATGATCTCACATCGGTCTATGAACTGTCCGACAATATTCTGGTCATGCATGAGGGCAAGGTGCTGGCCGAAGGCAGCGCCGAGGTCATCCAGAGCAATCCCGACGTCATCGAAGCCTATCTGGGAGCCTGATCATGGATGGCGTTGAACTCAGCATGAAGAACATTTCCGTTGCCTATAATGGCGACATCACGGTCCTCAAGGACGTGGCCCTGCGGGCCCGGCCTGGAGAGGTGACAGGCATTATCGGCCCCAACGGGGCGGGCAAGTCCACCGTCCTCAAGACGATCTTCGGCCTTCTTTCGACCAAGGCGGGCACGATCAGAATGGGCGAGCGCGACATCACGGGCCTCAAGGCGTTCCAAAGGGCGCTGGAGGGGATTGCCTTCGTGCCGCAGAACCGCAGCGTTTTCGCCGGGCTTTCCGTCTATGACAACCTGCTTCTGGGGTGCTGGCCGTTCCGCAAGGACAAGGCGCGGATCGACCGGGCCATCGAGGGCATTTTCGAGCGCTTTCCGATCCTGAAGGAAAAGCGGGCCACGCCCGCAGGCTCGATGAGCGGCGGGCAGCAACGCTTTCTCGAAATCGCCCGCGCGCTGGTCACCGAGCCGAAGGTCATCCTTCTGGACGAGCCTACGGCGATGATCGCGCCGAAGATTTCCAAGGACATCTACGCCCTGACGCGCAGCCTCGCCGACCAGGGCGCGACCATCATCCTCGTCGACCAGAACGTGCGCCAGTGCGCCACGATCTCGGACCGGCTCTACATCCTCGAACTCGGCCGCAACAAGGCGGAAGGGACCAGGGAAGACTTCGCCACCGACGGCCAGCTGAAGGAGATGGTCGCCGAATGGATGAACTACAAGATCGACGTGTGAGACGTCGCAGACCCAAGACCAAGAAAAGGGGAATGACCATGTGGACCATCACCAAACGAAACTTTATGGCGGGCACGCTGCTTGCCTGCCTTGCCCTGCCGGGCACCGCGCATGCGCAGGAGAAGATCCGTATCGGCATGACGGTTTCGTCGTCCGGCAATTTCGCTCTCGCCTCCCAGTCGGGTGTGCGAGGGGTCGAGATCTGGGTCGACGAGATCAACGCCAAGGGTGGCCTCGACGTCAAGGGCGAGAAGCGTCTCGTCGAACTCGTCAAGCGCGACGACCGCTCCGACAAGCAGATGGTGGCGCGCGTTTATGAAGACCTGATCGCCAACGAGAAGGTCGATCTGCTCATGGCGCCGTTCGGCTCGACGCTGACGGCTGCCGCTGCAACGGTTACCGAGCGGCTCGACAAGTTTCTGGTGATCTGGTCGGCGGCCTCGGACGCCCTTTACGAGCAGGGCTTCAAGAACATCGTCTCGGCAACACAGATGCCCGTGTCCCGCATGCCTTCGGCCGGTCTTGAAGCCGCGTCGGCTCTCGGCAACAAGAAGGTGGCCATCATCAATGTCGATGAACCGTTCCCGGCGGGCCTTGCCGACGGTGCGGAGGCGATTGCCAAGAAGCTCGGCATGGAAGTGGTCCTGAAGGAGGATTATCCGAAAGGCACGAAGGACTTCAGCCTGCTTCTGCAGAAGGCCCGCGCGGCCGGAGCCGACGTCTTCTTCCCGACCAGCTACGAGGGCGATCTCATCTCCATAGTGCGCCAGATGCACCAGATGAACGTCAACTTCCCGATGACCTTCATGGTCTACGCGTCGACGCCCCAGTTCATCGATATCGGCGACGATGCGCAGTACATCTACAGCCATACCAATTTCCATCCCACCATCAACTGGGATGTGAATGCCGGTCTCAACCGGGAAGGGTTTCTCGCAGCCTATAAGCGCCTCTTCCCGAACGTTTCCTATGAGCCCGATTTCCAGACCGTCCTTGCCTATGGCGCTGCCGTTATTGCCGGTGAGATCATTCAGAACGCCGACAGCCTGGACGCGGCGGACCTGAAGAAGACGGCGATGGCGCTTTCCGACAAGCTGACGGTTCTGGCCGGTCCCTATGCGATCGACGAGACCGGCAAGCAGCTGAAAATGCCTTTCCCGGTGGTGCAGCTGCAGCCGGGCAAGGGGCTTGTCACCGTGTGGCCGAAAGAGGTCGCGGTGGCCGAGCCGATCTATCCTATCCCGGGTTGGGATAAACGCGACTAGCCATCCGTGCCCGGCCACGGAACCCAATACCGGGGCCGGGCGCTTTTTTAGAAAAGAACATCATGGATCCCTCATTCGCATCCCTTGCGGAGCTTTCCCAGGCTCTGCGCGCAGGCGCTTTCACTTCAACCGATATCGTCCGACATTTCCTCGACCGCATCGACGCCACGAACGACACCCTCGGTGCATTTGTCAGGGTGAATGCCGAAAGGGCTATGGAGATGGCGGAGGGGCTCGACAAACTGCGCGCCTCCGGCGTCGTCCTTGGCCCCCTGCACGGATTGCCGATTGCGGTGAAGGATCTGGTGGACTGGCAGGACGAACCCTGTTCCGTCGGAAGCGCCGCCTGGAAGGAACGCCGCTCGCAGAGCGATGCAACGGTGATGCGCAAGCTTCTTGCCGCGGGCATGATCCCCATCGGCCGCACCGCCATGGTGGAGTTCGCTTTTGGCGGCTGGGGCACCAACCCGCTCTGCGGCACCCCGCGCAACCCCTGGGACATGCATGAGCATCGCATCCCCGGCGGTTCGTCCAGCGGTTCGGGCGTAGCCGTCGCCGCGGGGCTTGCGCCAGCCGCGATCGGCAGCGATACGGGCGGATCGGTGCGTATTCCGGCCGCGCTGACCGGCATCGCAGGTCTCAAGCCGACCTATGGGCGCATCAGTCTCAAGGGCTGTTTTCCGCTTTCGGGAACGCTTGATTCCATAGGTCCCATGACGCGCACGGTGGAGGATGCGGCTCTTCTGTACGAAGCCCTTGCTGGCCCCGATGCGGACGATCCGGCAACCCTGATCGCCCCTGCATTCGAGGCCGGCGCCTGGCGCAAGCTGCGGGTGGAAGGAATGCGGGTGGCGGTCATGCGGGAGGAAGATTTCCCGATTGCCATCGATCCGGACTGCCAGGTGGCCTACGACAGGGCGAAGGCTGCCCTTGCCGAACTGGGCGCGCATCTCGTTCCTGTTGAACTGCCGTTTTCCTTCAACGAACTGACGGAGCGCAACGGTCGCATCATCGCGGCCGAGTCCTATGCGATCCATTGCGATTACATCCATGATGAGCGCCTTGCCATCGGACCCTATGTGCGACGGCGAATCCTCGGAGGCGCGGAAATAAGCGCCAAGGATTATCTGGCGACGCTGGCGGACCATCGCCGCATGAAGAAGATGTATGACGCGTTCATGCAGCCCTATGGAGCTCTGCTCACGCCAACTGTGCCCTTCCCCGCGGTGCCGCTTGGCGCGGTGGACGAACAGAGCTTTCCGCTCGCTGCCTATGGCAGGCCCGCCAACTATGTGGGTGGCTGCGGCCTCGCTCTGCCGGCGGGGTTCACCGAGACGGGGCTTCCCCTTTCCGTACAGTTGATGGGAAGGGCGTTCGACGAGGCTTCCGTGATCGCTCTCGGTCACGCGCTTGAACAGGCGCTTTCGGTTCCGGCGAGGCGGCCAGAAACGATCGCTGCCTGACCACGAAATATCCTGGGAGGAGTTCCGATGATGCAGTCCGCTTGCGATACGCTTTTGACCGATGCCCTGCTGTTCGATGGCCTGGGGGGCGAGCCCTTCCGGGGTGGCCTTGCGGTCCGTGAAGGTCGCATCGCGGCGGTGGGCGATGTCTCGGGCTGGAGCGCGCCCGAGACGATCAATCTAGACGGGTTGTGCCTGGCGCCCGGCTTCATCGACGTGCACACCCATGACGATCTGGCCGTGCTCAACGACAGCGCCATGGAACCCAAGGTGACGCAGGGCGTGACGACGGTGATCGTCGGCAATTGCGGCATCAGTCTCGCGCCTTATGAAAATCCCGCGGAACTCGTGCCGCCGCTCGGCCTGCTCGGCACGGCGGATGACTATCGTTTCGGGTCGTTCGAAGCCTATCGTGCGGCGGTGGATGCCGCCCATGTCGCGGTCAATGTGGCTGCTCTGGCCGGTCATGGCACATTGCGCGCCATGGTGATGGAAGACACTGACGCACCGGCCGGGGAAGCGGAACTCGAGGCCATGCGCAACCTGCTGGGCGAAGCGCTGGAAGCCGGCGTTCTCGGCCTTTCCACGGGGCTCGCCTATCCGGTTGCCCGGCATGCGCCCACTGCCGAGGTGGTGGGGTTGTCCCAGGAACTCGCGGCTCATCCAGGGGCGCTTTACGTCACGCATATGCGCGACGAGCGCGACAAGGTGGAAGAGGCCGTGTGGGAAACCATTTCCATAGGCCGCGAGGCGGGGGTACCCGTCGTCATCTCGCACCATAAGTGCATCGGGCGGCATAATTACGGGCGCTCGGTGAAGACGCTCTCCATGATCGATAACGCCCTGCGCCATCAGGATATCGCCATGGATGTCTATCCTTACGAGGCGAGCTCGACCGTACTCCTGCCTGAACTGACACGGCATGCGGATCGCATTCTCGTCATCGATTCAGGGGCGCATCCGGAATTCAACGGCATGGAGCTTGCCAAAGTGGCGGAAGCCATGGATTGCGACCAGGCAGAGGCGGCCAGGCGGCTGGCGCCCGCGCGGGGCATCTATTTCCAGATGTCGCCCGAGGACATTAACCGCATCATGCGGCACCCGCGAACGATGATCGGCTCGGACGGCATTCCGGGGCCGATGGCGCATCCGCGCCTTTGGGGAACATTTCCGCGGGTGCTCGGACGATATGTGCGCGAGGAGCGGGTTCTGCCGCTGGAGGAGGCCGTGCGAAAGATGACCTCGCTGCCGGCCCAGATTTTCGGGCTGGCGCGGCGCGGACGCCTTCAGGCCGGGTTTCACGCCGATCTCGTCGCCTTCAATGCGGAGACCGTTCTGGATCTCGCCGACTACGATACGCCCGACCGCCCCTCCGTCGGCATCGAGCATGTTTTCGTCAACGGCAAGGCGGTTCTGGCGCATGGCGCCGTCACCGGTGCCCGTGGCGGCCGGTTCGTGGCGCGCGGTGAGGCCTGATCTTCGATCCGAATGGGGAAGGCTCCTGCTTGCAGCCGGGTGATCCCACCTGACTGCAAGATGTTCTAGCTGCTGCTATGCAATTCCTGGCAGGCAGATTTCAGAATCTTGATGAACATGTCCTCGGCGTTCGACACCGGCCGGTTTTCCGATGTGAGCGCGGTGATGGTGAACTGAAGCTTCGGCACCAGCGGGCGCAGGCGAACGCCGCGCGTGAAACGGGCGGAGAATTCGTCGACGATGGCGCAGCCGACACCCTGGCTCACGCAGGCGGCGGCCACCGAATAGGTGTGGACTGAAATGCGCGGCTCATAGGGCACCCCTTCCTGATCGAAGGCGTGGCGCAGGAAGGTGCCGACGGGGGATTCCTTTTCCAACCCGACAAAGGTCTTCATGTCGATATCGCGCAAATGCACCGGCGACGGGTCGGCCGGTTTGTCGGGGTCGTCAGTCTCCAGATAGGTCAGGTTCATGGTGCCGACGGTGGTGGAATTTATTCCAGGGGTCTCGACGATGGAAAAGGCAACCGCAAGATCGAGGTCGAGCGCGCGCAAGCGCCGCAAGAGCATGTCGTAGTGGTGGGTGAATATCTCCACCTTGAAGCCTTCCCAATGCTTGGGCAGCTTGGAGACCACTTTCGGGGCCAGACCGACGCCAAGGCTCGGCAGAAAGCCCACCCGAAGGACATCGTCCGGATTGCGACCGAGATTGCGCGCCAGAGTGCGAAACCGCTCAAGCGCGGCCTGCACGTCCACTGCCTCGGAAAAGAGCAGCTCAGCCTCGCGTGTTGGCACCAGTCGCTGCTTCACCCGGTCGAAGAGCTTGAAGCCCAGAAGGGATTCTGCGTGTTTCAGGGTGCGGCTGAGGGCGGGTTGCGAGACGTTCAGCCGCTCGGCGGCGGCGTTGATCGATCCGGCAAGCCGGATCGCGTGGAATACTTCAATGTGACGAAGTTGCATTACGCTGGCGCTTGGTTGCGAGAGGTTTGTGCCTTGGTTCGGGGACCGCACGTTGGAGCCATTCTACACATCTGCGCGCGGTGGTGGGCAAGAAGTTTGGCGGCAGATGGCGCGGATTGAGCGGTGTTGCCTTTTCCGGCTAAGTTTTCGGTCGCGTCAGGAACGTTATGGCGCAATACAAGGCCGTAATTGACGTGACACGAAAGTGTCATCGAACTGTTACATAGAGTTGTTATCCCGCTCCCCGACGCCATAAGGGCGTTTGACCGAATTCCGAACAGGGAGCAGTCTCCAATGAACAAATTCCTCCTTACCGCCTCGGCGGCCGCGATCGCCCTTGCCGGTGCGGTCGGCTCGGCTGCGGCCCGCGATCAGCTTCAGATCGCCGGATCCTCCACCGTTCTGCCTTACGCCAAGATCGTTGCCGAAAACTTCGGCGAGACCTTTCCGAACTTCAAGACGCCTGTCGTCGAGTCCGGCGGTTCTTCCGCTGGCCTGAAGGAGTTCTGCAAGGGCGTCGGCGAAGACACGATCGACATTGCCAATGCTTCGCGCAAGATCCGCGAAAAGGAAGTGGCTGCCTGCGCCGAAGCCGGCGTGAAGGAAATCCAGGAAGTCCAGTTCGGCTATGATGGCATCGTGTTCGCCACGGACATCAACGGTCCGGATTGGGCGCTCCAGCCGGTCGACGTCTACAAGGCGCTCGCCGCGAAGGTCGCAGTCGACGGCAAGCTCGTCGACAATCCGTACAAGAAGTGGAACGAAGTTAATCCGAATCTGCCGGATTGGGACATTGCCGCCTATATTCCGGGCGAAAAGCACGGCACGCGCGAAGTCTTCGAAGAGAAGGTGCTGGCTGCCGGCTGTGAAGCCGCTGGCGGTGTCGATGCCGGCAAGGCTTCCGGTCTCGAGGAAGACGCTGCGAAGAAGGCCTGCATGGCCGTGCGCAAGGACGGCAGCGCGGTGGATATCGATGGCGATTACACCGAGACGCTTGCCCGCATCGACGCCAACAAGACCGGCGTGGGCGTGTTCGGCCTGTCCTTCTACGAAAACAATGCCGACAAGCTGAAGGTCGCGACGATCAACGGCATCACGCCGAGCGTCGAAACGATCGCTGCCGGCGAGTATCCGGTTTCGCGTCCGCTGCAGTTCTACGTGAAGAAGGCGCATATCGGCGTCATTCCGGGCCTCAAGGAATATGTCGAGTTCTTCCTCGACGATCAGATGGTCGGTCCGGAAGGCCCGCTTGCCGAGTACGGCCTGGTTCCGGCTCCCGATGCGGAGCGCGAGGCCCAGCGCAAGGCTTTCGGAACTGGCCAGACCATGTAATCCGGCGCAGCCGGACAAGCGCAGGCGGCCACGCTGCCTGCGCCTTTTTCTTTGCCGAGTTTGATTGACGGATACGCCCGGCAACAGCCGGATAGGGGGCTTCGTGGCCTTGGGACTTCTCCTTAGCATCATCCTGCTCATCGGCGTGGTTGGCTATGTGCTCGGCGGTGCCCGTGCGCGCCGGCAGCGCGCCGAAGCGACGCAGAAGCCGCATTCGCGTGCTCATTACCATGGCTGGTGGGTGTTCATCCTGGCCGTGCTGCCGGCGGTGCTGTTCATCGCGGCCTGGTCGGCGGGCAGTTATGCCTATGTCGAAAACGCGATCAGCGAGAAACTGCCGGAACAGACCGGCGAGGGCGCCATTGCCAGCCGTTCGCTCGCCCTCAGCATGGTCGGGAACCTCGCAAGCGGGTTGCGCAAGGCCGAGGGCGATCCCGCTCTTGCCGATGTGCCGCAAACCTTCGAGGCGTTACGGCCCATTCTGGCCGCGCGCGGCATCGCTCTGGCCTCCGACACCCGCGACTACATGATCCCGCTCGCGCAGGAATTCAATGCCCTGCAGAGCAATGCCCGCAACATCGGCACGGTGATCGCGCTTCTGCTTTCGCTCGGCGGCGCTGCGCTCGGTTTCATGAGCATCCAGCCGCGGGCGCGGGCGCGCAACAATGTCGAGCGTGTCGTTCTGATGGGGCTGCTCGCCGCATCCACAATCGCCATTCTGACGACTGTCGGTATCGTGTTCTCGATGCTTTTCGAGACGATCCATTTCTTCCAGTCCGTGTCTTTCTCCAATTTCTTCCTGGGCACTGTCTGGGACCCGCGCTTCGCGGCGGCGGGTGCAGCGGCGGAAGAGGGGCAGTTCGGCCTGATCCCGCTCCTGGCCGGCACGCTCTACATCGCCTTCGTGGCCATGCTCTTTGCCGTGCCGGTGGGCCTGATGGCGGCGATCTACATGGCTGAATACGCCACGCCGCGCGTGCGTTCGGTCGTGAAGCCGCTTCTGGAAGTGCTGGCGGGCATCCCGACCATCGTTTACGGCTTCTTCGCGCTCGTCACGGTTGGGCCTTTGCTGCGCGATCTGAGCGCGGCGATTGCCGGGGGG